>Ga0058859_10039280_pt1 | contig 17980 bp, 28 predicted proteins | sample SwirhirootsSR2_FD_61032 | JGI IMG/M metagenome (GOLD analysis project Ga0058859, IMG submission 61032) | Switchgrass rhizosphere and bulk soil microbial communities from Kellogg Biological Station, Michigan, USA for expression studies -... | ecosystem: Host-associated > Plants > Roots >...
GAAGTAAAGGCAGGGTGGACACATGGCGGGGCAGAAAATTCGTATACGCCTGAAGGCGTATGATCATCGTATATTAGATCAATCGGTAAATGAAATTGTTGAGACAGCAAAGCGTACAGGGGCACAAGTTGCTGGGCCTATCCCCTTGCCGACGGTGTTAAACAAGTTTACGGTCTTACGTTCGCCACATGTAGATAAGAAATCACGTGAGCAGTTTGAGATTCGAACCCATAAACGCTTGCTCGACATTTTGGAGCCCACTCCGCAAACAGTCGATGCTTTGATGAAGCTTGATTTATCAGCGGGTGTTGATGTTGAGATCAAACTGTAGGATAGCGTGCATATGTTACAAGGACTTATTGGTCGTAAGGTCGGAATGACGCAGCTCTTCTCCGATGATGGTGATGTCATCCCCGTCACTGCAATAGAGGCAGGACCGTGTTGGATCGTCCAGAAAAAGATAGCAGAACGTGACGGGTATACTGCTGTCCAACTGGGGTTTGGTGCAAAGAAGGCGAAGCGTATGACCAAGCCGTTGCGTGGACATTTCGAGCGTAGTGGAGTTGCTCCTACGCGCTGGTTACGAGAGTTTCACGTTGATGCGCAGACCCTGGAGGAATGCCAAGAAGGTCAGGAAGTCTCAGGAGAGATCTTTGTGGGTTATCGTTACGTTGATGTTATTGGTACCTCCAAAGGACGTGGCTTCACTGGCGTGATCAAGCGTCATAATTTTGCTGGAAAGAGCATGTCACACGGCACCCATGAATATTTCCGCCATGGGGGATCGATCGGGGCCTCGGCAGACCCGGCCCGAGTTTGGAAGAATAAGGGCATGGCTGGGCATTATGGCCATACGAGGGTGACCGTGCGTAACCTCGAGGTGGTGCATTTTCTGAAAGAACAGAATCTGTTACTTGTCAAAGGAGCTGTCCCTGGCCCCAATGGGGGGATGCTTTTGATACAAGTTAGCGGAAAACAGCCGCGATAGAGGCAGGCGGAGATAAGGGTGATGAAGATTGATGTCTATGATGCCCAAGGACAGGTTATACGCCAAACCGATCTCCCGGACGCGGTATTTGGGACCGAGGTCAAAGAGCACCTTTTGCATGAGGTCGTGCGCTATCAGTTAGCAAAGCGTCGCCAGGGCACAGCGCATACCAAAAACCGCTCGGCAGTACGAGGCGGCGGGTCAAAGCCTTGGCGTCAGAAAGGGACGGGGCGGGCTCGGGCAGGATCGAGACGTTCACCTCTATGGCGTGGTGGTGGAACGGCCTTTGGTCCTATGCCACGGTCCTATGCGTACACTATGCCCAAAAAAAAGCGGCGGGTAGCTCTTTGCTCAGTTTTAAGTTTAAAGGTGCGTGAAGATGCTTTCCGCATTATCGAGCGTTTTGACATTCAGCAGCCTAAGACCCGGGAAGTCGTACAAATGGTCAAATATTTTACTAATCATCCTAAGGTATTGCTGTTAGTGTCAGAGCCGCATGAATCCTTGCATCTTTCGGCACGCAATATCCCAGATGTAAAAGTTTTGTCGGTCGCAGGGCTTAACGTCTATGATTTACTGCACTATACGACTGTGATATGTGCTGAAGAAGCCATTGAGAAAATTGTTGGGAGGTTGGCTTAATGGACCATTATCAAGTCATAAAGCGACCTCTGATCACTGAAAAAGGCATGCGGGGTAATGAAGAGCACAACACGGTAGTCTTTCAGGTTGACCGTAAGGCGAACAAGCTGCTGATTAAGCAAGCCATAGAAGCATTGTTTCAAGTCAAAGTCTTGGAGGTTAACACGCTAAATGTGCAGGGGAAGAAGAAGCGAGTGCGTATGCGTGAAGGAAGAAAGCCTGATTGGAAGAAGGCCTATGTAACCTTGCGAGAAGGTGATACCATTACCTTCTTTGAAGGTGTCTAGCGAGGATTGGAATCATGGCAATCCGTAGTTATAAGCCTACGTCCCCTGGGAGGCGTTTTCAAACGGTTAGTACGTTTGAAGAGATTACGTCAACTACGCCTGAGCGCAGCCTGTTGGGGACGATCAAGAAAACGGGCGGGCGGAATAATAACGGTCGCGTTACAAGTCGGCATCGCGGCGGTGGGCATAAGCGACGCTATCGCATGATCGATTTTAAGCGCCTAAAGGATGGTGTCCCAGCAAAAGTTGCCGCTATTGAATATGACCCGAACCGTTCGGCGCGCATCGCTTTGTTACGTTATATGGATGGCGAGAAAGGTTATATTATAGCACCTGTCGGTCTCCAGGCAGGTGACACTGTTATGTCAGGGCCACAGGCAGATATTCGTCCGGGCAATGCGATGGCTTTGCAGGATATGCCTTTAGGCATAACTATTCATAATGTTGAACTTACTCCGGGGAGGGGTGGGAAGCTCGTCCGCAGTGCTGGTGCCGCGGCACAGCTGATGGCGCGCGAGGGTAAGTATGCCCAGGTACGTTTGGCTTCGGGGGAAATGCGCTTAGTATTGGCTGTATGCCGTGCTACAATCGGTCAGGTTGGGAACGTAGACCATGAAAGTATTTCCATTGGGAAGGCTGGGCGAGCGCGCTGGCTAGGGAGACGCCCGCGGGTACGTGGGGTGGCAATGAATCCCGTGGACCATCCACATGGTGGAGGAGAGGGCAAGACGTCGGGTGGACGCCATCCGGTTACGCCGTGGGGAGTACCAACGAAGGGATACAAAACGCGGCGCAATAAGCGCACGAGTAAGTTTATTGTGCGGCGGCGGAAATAGCGGAATTGGCAAAGACAGGAGCATGGAGAGATGGGACGTTCTGTAAGAAAGGGGCCCTTTGTCGACGCGCATCTGCTCGAAAAGGTCCTAGCTATGGAGAACAGCGCGGAGAGACGGGCCATTCGGACGTGGTCACGACGCTCGACGATTCTTCCAGAGATGGTGGGACATACGATTGCCGTGCATAATGGCAAAAGATTCGTGCCAGTGTATGTTACTGAAAATATGGTAGGGCATAAGCTGGGAGAATTTTCACCAACCCGCACTTTCCGTGCCCATAGCGGTATGACAAAGCGTACGACAGGACTGAAATAGAGTAAGAGATGAGCCAGGAGACCGCGTAAAGGAACGTGTCCATGAAAGCAAGCGCAACACACATTCGCATCTCCCCCCGCAAGGTGCGGATGGTTGTAGATACAGTGCGCGGGAAGAGTGTAAGCCAGGCGCTCAGTATCTTAGGGTTTACTCGTAAAAAGGCGGCGGTGCCAGTCCAGAAGCTGCTTAAGTCTGCGGTGGCGAATGCGGTGGAGAATGGTGGTATAAATGACGTTGAGACTCTAGTCATCGACCGAATTATGGTGGACGAAGGGCCTACACTTAAACGCTATATGCCACGTGCACGCGGGCGAGCTACGCCAATCCGGAAGCGCACCAGTCACATTCGCATTATATTGCGCGAGCGGGAGACCCGTCAGTCCCTTGCATAACCCAAGCGCCGCGAGTGGTTAGCAGTGAGACATACAAGGGGGGTAATATGGGACAAAAAGTTCATCCGGTAGGGTTTCGTCTTGGAATTAATAAAAGCTGGCAATCGAATTGGTATGCAAAGCGTAACTATGCCGATTTGTTGCACGAAGACCTGATGATTCGCCGCCATATTAAGGGGCGGTTGTATCATGCAGGGATTTCGAAAGTAGAGATCGAGCGTGCCGCGAACCGGGCAAAGATTAATATCTACACTGCCCGCCCCGGGATTATCATTGGGAAACGCGGGGCGGAGGTGGATAAGTTGAAAAACGAATTACAGGATTTAACTCAGAAGCAAGTAGCCATCAACATTAAAGAAATCCGCAAGGCAGAAATTGATGCGCAGCTTGTTGCCGAGAATATTGCGCTACAACTTGAGCGTCGTGTGGCCTTTCGGCGCGCCATGAAAAAGTCTATTACCTCAGCACTACGCTTTGGTGCGAAGGGTATCCGCATCGAGTCATCGGGACGTCTAGCTGGGGCCGAGATGGCACGACGTGAGTGGTATCGTGAAGGGGGTGTGCCGCTTCACACACTGCGTGCCGACATCGATTATGGTTTCGCTGAGGCAAAGACGACCTATGGTCAAGTCGGCGTGAAGGTTTGGATCTATAAAGGGGAGTTTGTAGCGCCTGACGAAGAGGTTGCTGTAATGCCTGAGCCGCGTACGCGTGGACGCCGCTAACGAGGATCTGAGCCATGTTGATGCCGAAAAAGACGAAATTTCGTAAACAACACCGGGGCAGGATGACTGGGAAGGCAAGTCGTGGGAATGAGATCAGTTTCGGGCAATATGCGCTGCAGGCCCTTGAACCCGCATGGATTACCAGTCGCCAAATCGAGGCAGGACGTATCGCAATGACCCGCCACGTCCGTCGAGGTGGCAAAGTCTGGATTCGGCTCTTCCCTGACAAACCTGTCTCCAAAAAACCTGCGGAGACGCGTATGGGGAAGGGGAAGGGAGGACCAGAATTTTGGGTTGCTGTCGTTAGGCCCGGCTTGATCCTCTATGAGATGGATGGGGTTGATGAGAGCGTTGCCCGCGAGGCGATGCGTCTGGCGTCCCATAAACTCCCTATTGCTACCCGTTTTTTGGCAAAGATATAAAAGGGACGAGGACATGAAGGCACGTGAATTACGCGAGTTCAGTTCTGAAGAGTTGCAGCACAAGCAGCAGGAATTGATTGAAGAACTCTTTAATCTCCGTTTTCAATTAGCAACCGGTCAGATTGAAAATGTAGGGCGTATTGCTGCGGTGCGGCGAGATATCGCACGTGCAAAAACTATACAGCGTGAACGTCAACTGCAGTCTACCCCCGTAGGACGTATAAGGTAGCAAGTTATGGTCGAGGGTCACAGAAAAGTCTTGCTAGGAGAGGTGGTAAGCAATCGCATGAACAAGACGATCACGGTCAGGGTGGAACGCCGTGTACGTCATCCTATTTATGAACGGGTGATCAAGCGCAGCAAAAAATACCATGCGCATGACGAACACAATCAGTGCCAGATTGGGGATATCGTACGTATTATTGAAACACGACCGCTGAGTAAGACAAAATGCTGGCGCCTGATAGAGGTCGTACGGCGTCAGGCCGGAGTGTATGTTGCCCCTCTTGGAGGGCGTGAGGAATTGCGAGTATGATCCAAACGGAGACTCTGCTCACAGTAGCTGATAACTCTGGAGCGCGTAGAGTGAAATGTTTTCACATCTTGGGGGGGACTCGGCGACGCTATGCGAGTGTCGGCGATGTTGTAGTTGTGTCAGTGAAAGAGGCCTTACCCAATAGCGCTGTGAAGAAGGGCGATGTTCGTCGCGCTGTTGTTGTACGGACACGCAAAGAAATCCGTCGTACGGATGGCACGTATATCCGTTTTGACGATAATGCTGCAGTTATCATTAATGACGCAGGTGAGCCTGTAGGTACACGCATTTTTGGTCCGGTCCCGCGTGAATTGCGGGCCAAAGGGTTTATGAAAATTATCTCACTGGCGCCAGAAGTACTCTGAAAGCCCTTGGAAGCAGAGATAGTAGGGGAAACTTATGGCACACGCAAAAGTTGTTCTACAGGCACGAGGGCATATTAAAAAGGACGATTTCGTCAAAATTATTGCAGGGAAAGATCGCGGAAAACAAGGCAAAGTCTTGCGCGTTTTTCCCCAAGAGGGGCGATTGACTGTCGAACGCGTCAACATGGTCAAACGGCATACTCGTCCCACGCGTCAAATGCAGCAGGGTGGTATTATTGAGCGCGAGGGGAAGTTACATATATCAAACGTGATGCTTATTTGCAGTAAGTGTGAGCGTGGTGTACGCATTGGGCACCGTATCTTGGAGGATAAGAAAAAAGTACGTATATGTCGTCGATGTGGTGAACTCCTCGATAAATAAGTATGGCAGAGGACGAGAAAGGGGTTGCAGATCTCATGGCCTATGTTGCACGCATGCATCAATATTACAGGCAGGAGGTTGTCCCAGTATTACAGCAGCGCTTTGGTTATCGTAATATTATGCAGGTTCCACGTTTAGAAAAGATGGTCTTGAATATGGGACTGGGGGAGGCCATTCAGAATCCCAAGCTCCTCGATGCAGGTGTGGAGCAACTCACCGCTATCGCTGGGCAGAAGCCAGTCATTACAAAGGCGCGTAAATCTATTGCTGTATACAAGCTGCGTACGGGCATGTCCATTGGGGTAAAAGTGACCCTGCGCAAAGACCGTATGTATGACTTTTTTGACAGGCTAGTCAATATCGCTTTGCCCCGGGTGCGCGACTTCCGTGGTGTGACAAGCAATGCTTTTGATGGACGTGGGAACTATACCCTAGGTGTTGAAGAGCAGGTGATATTCCCCGAAGTAGACTATGACAAGGTGGAGCGTATTAAAGGACTAGCAATTACTGTTGTAACCTCGGCCAAAACCGACGCAGAGGGTAGGGAGCTGCTAAGGCTTCTCGGTATGCCCTTCCGCAGCTAAGCTTGGAACGGAAAAGGAGTATGGCAAAGAAATCGCTCATTAATAAGGCAAATCGGGCACCGAAATTCGCAGTACGTCAGTATAAGCGCTGTCGTGTGTGTGGCAGAGCACGAGGATATCTACGGAAATTTGCCATGTGTCGTATTTGTTTTCGTAGCTATGCCCTTCGGGGAGAGATTCCAGGTGTGGTAAAGTCAAGCTGGTAGTCTCGTCAGGGAAAGAGAGCCGGTGTGGAGTGGCATATATATGATGACTGATCCCATAGCTGACATGTTGACACGTATACGTAATGCTTTAGCGGCTCGGCATGAGAGAGTACAAGTCCCAGTGTCCCGTATAAAACAGGAGATTGCCAGGGTCTTGCAAGAAGAAGGTTATATCCGTGACTTTCATGTCCATCAGGCAGAACGTCCCCAAGGGGTATTAGACATTGCGTTGAAGTATAATGCCATGAACATGAGTGTTATCCGAGGTTTGCGAAAAATTAGTACGCCTGGCAAGCGTCAATATGTCTCTTGTAAAGAGATGCCCAAGGTATTGGACGGTGCTGGTATTGCTATTGTTTCTACGTCTAGAGGGCTTTTAACCGATCAGCAGTGCCTGGCAGAAAATGTAGGGGGGGAAGTGCTTTGCTTTGTGTGGTAGGTCACGAGGAAAGGTGATACGATGTCGCGTATTGGCCGCGTACCAATTGTTGTACCTCCGGGAGTAGAGGTGCACATCAGCGAAGACAATCATGTGGAAGTTAAGGGGCCCAAAGGACTTTTACATCGCCAATTGCATCCACGGGTGCTTGTGCATCGCAATGGTACGACCATAGAGGTTGCACGCCGTAGTGAGGCAAAGCTGGACAAGTCTTTGCACGGTCTAAGTAGAACCTTGCTTTACAATATGATTGTTGGTGTCACGACAGGGTTTGAAAAACAGCTTGAGATTGTTTGGAGTGGGTTTCGAGCTCAGGTGCAGCAGAAGACACTCAGTCTACAACTTGGTCATTCGCATCCTATCATCCATGAAGCCCCTGAAGGACTTGAATTTGAATTGAATCGCACGATTATCACTGTGCGGGGTATTGATAAAGAATTAGTAGGACAGGTTGCTGCGAATATTCGTTCGGTGCGCAAACCCGAGCCTTATAAGGGCAAAGGTATCAAGTATGTGAATGAAACGATTCGTCGCAAGGAGGGTAAGTCATAGGTTTATGGGAAAGCCAGAGGAAAAAAATGCGGCACGTAAGATCCGACAACGGCGTGTCCGTCGAAAGGTGCAAGGTACCCCAGAACGACCACGTCTCTCGGTCTTTCGTAGCGCCAGGCATATTTACGCTCAGGTTGTTGACGATACTGCGAACCGCATCTTGGTCGCTGTGTCAAGTTTGAGCAAGGATTTTCGGACGACTGGTCAAAGTGGGGGAAATGTTGTCGGAGCGACCCTGGTAGGACAAATGGTCGCAGAAAAAGCACTGCAGCATGGGGTGCAACAGGTGGTTTTTGATCGCAATGGCTTCCTCTATCACGGTCGCGTTAGAGCTGTTGCGGTTGGGGCACGAGAAAAGGGATTGCAATTTTAACATGCAGTAGGCACACACTAGGCTGAGGGAGCGAGGGTGGCTGAGGAATTTGCTGAACAGACAGAATATATTGACAAAATTATCCATGTCAATCGCGTCGCGAAGGTCGTCAAGGGGGGAAGACGCTTCAGCTTCAGTGCCCTAGTGGTGGTTGGCAACCGCGCTGGCCGTATTGGTATTGGCCTAGGGAAAGCCAATGAAGTGCCTGAGGCGATTCGCAAAGCGATAGACAAAGCCAAAAAAAGTCTGCAAACCATAGCATTGGCGGGCACGACAATTCCGCACAGTGTGATAGGGCACTACGGTGCTGGGAGGGTGATGCTCAAGCCAGCAGCGCGTGGGACTGGAATTATTGCCGGTGGGCCGGTGCGTGCTGTTATGGAAGCGGCCGGTGTAGCTGATGTGCTCACGAAATCGCTCGGCACGAATAACCCTCACAATGTCGTCAAAGCGACTGTGGAGGGCTTAGTGCAGTTGCGTAGCAAGCGTGAGATTGCGCAGGCGCGTGGGAAGCAGCGTGAAGCAATCTGGGTGTAGGGGGTAAAGATGGCCGAGGTAGAGAAAATTACCGTACGGCTCGTGCGTAGTATGATTGGACGTCCCGAGAAGCAACGATTGGTCTTACGTGGCATGGGTTTGACCAAGCTTCAGAAGGTGGTGCAACTCCCAGATACACCACAGGTACGAGGCATGCTCGACAAAGTCAAACATCTAGTGCGTGTTGAAGGGTAGAGAGAACGCTCTCACGCTAGGGAATGTCTTATGATTACACTGAACACATTGCGTCCGTCAGTGGGGGCAGTGAAACCGCGTAAGCGTGTCGGCCGTGGGCCCGGGTCAGGGCATGGAAAAACAGCCTCACGTGGCCATAAGGGGCTGAAATCACGTTCAGGAGGTAAACCTGCCTCTGGCTTTGAAGGTGGGCAGATGCCGCTGCAGCGGCGCTTGCCGAAGCGTGGTTTCACGAATATCTTCAAAATGATTTATCAGATTGTTAATCTCACAGACCTCCAGGGCATTGAAGCGCATACAGTAGTCACACGGGAACTCCTGCAGCGGATGGGGAAGATAAAATCATCGGCTAAACCTACCAAAATTTTAGGTGATGGAGAGATTACTGTCCCCTTAACGATACAGGCGGACAGGTTTAGTGAGGTTGCCAAACAAAAGATTATAGCTGCTGGCGGTATAGCAGAGGAGCAATCTGCGTGATCGACGGGATTCAAAATATTTTTAAAATTCCCGAGTTAAAAAAACGGCTCTTGTATACTTTTGGACTGCTAGCAGTATACCGGGTAGGAGCTTTTATTCCAACCCCAGGTATAGATAGTCAGACTCTCGCACGCTATTTTGAGAATGTAAGGGGAACTATCCTCGGGTTTTTTAATATGTTCTCGGGCGGTGCACTAGAGCAGATGGCTGTCTTTGCTCTAGGAATCATGCCCTATATCAGCGCCTCCATTATTCTCGAATTACTTACCGTAGTGGTTCCCTATCTGGAAAAGCTCAAGAAAGAAGGGGAACAAGGTCGTAAGAAAATTAATCAGTATACCCGCTATGGCACCGTTGTGTTGAGCATGATCCAAGGTTTAGGCATTGCTATAGGCTTAGAGCATATGGAAGTTGGTGGGGCGTCGATCGTCCCAATTCCGGGCTGGGCATTTCGTCTCATGACTATGCTGACCTTGACGGCAGGTACTACATTTATCATGTGGTTGGGAGAGCAGATTACTGAGCGGGGCATTGGCAATGGAATCTCACTCATTATCTTTTCGGGAATTGTCGCGCGCATGCCTTCTGCTATAGGCCATACGTGGACTCAACTGCGTTTGGGGGAAATGAGTCCCTTTCTATTTTTGGGCTTGCTCGTACTCATGGTAGCTGTTGTGGCAGCCATTGTATTTATGGAGGCAGGGCACCGGAGAATTCCTATCCAATATGCTAAGCGTGTGGTTGGGCGTCGTATGTACGGTGGGCAAAGCACTCATCTTCCTCTGAAGATAAATACCTCAGGAGTTATTCCCCCCATCTTTGCTTCATCTATTATGGTCTTCCCGGCGACAATTGCCCAATTTATAGGGGGTAAGCACCCCGGTGGCATCCTCGAGACTGCTGTGCAGCAACTGTCTCCTGGAACGATCTTATACTCTGTCTTGAGTGTTCTGATGATTATTTTCTTTGCGTATTTTTATACGGCGATTATTTTTAATCCGGCTGATGTTGCTGACAACATGCGCAAGTATGGTGGTTTTGTACCCGGCATTCGCCCAGGGAAAAAGACTGCTGAATATATTGATCGTACTTTGTCGCGTCTTACCTTGGTCGGTGCCCTCTATCTGTCGTTTATCGTTATTCTGCCAACCTACCTTGTTCAGTTCTTCCATGTCCCATTTTTCTTTGGAGGCACAGGCTTACTCATCGTGGTAGGAGTGGCGATGGATACTATGCAACAGGTTGAATCACACCTTGTCATGCGCCACTATGAGAGCTTCATCAAGAAAGGGCGTATCAAGGGGCGTCGATAATAGCTTGTCGGCCTAAGCGCTTAGGACAGGAAGACAGGACGATGAATCTGATTCTTTTGGGGCCGCCTGGAGCAGGGAAGGGGACACAAGGACATCGGCTCAGTGAGAGATATAATATCCCAGAAATCTCAACGGGAGATATTCTACGAGCAGCAGTGTATAAGGGGACACCGTTAGGGCAAGAAGCAAAAAGTTATATGGATCGTGGAGCCTTAGTGCCGGACAAGGTAATGATTGGTATTGTACGCGACCGCCTGGCGCAGGATGATACCGAGCGTGGTTTCATTCTCGATGGTTTCCCGCGCACTGTAGCACAAGCAGAGGCTCTTGCACGACTGGCTGAGGAACAGCAGCGACCTATTGAGCATGTTATCAGTATTGAAGTCCCCCTGGAAGCATTGCTACAACGCTTAGCTGGACGACGCCAGCTTGAAGGACGCCATGACGACACTGATGAAGCTGTCCGTCACAGACTTGAGGTGTATGAACGTGAAACGTCGCCTCTTGTCGACTATTACCGTCGCCAAGGCTTATTGCGTTGTATTGTAGGTATAGGAACTATTGATGAGATCTTTCAACGTATTGCGGTAGTATTGTGACATAGTATGATCACTTGTCGATCTCCACAGGAAATTACTAAAATTCGCACTAGTGCTCAGCTTGCCGCTGCGACATTGCAGCATATTGCTCTCATGGTTCAGCCCGGAATCTCGACGGCTGACTTAGATAGAGCAGCGGAAATATACATCCGTAAGCATGGAGGGCTTCCCGCATTTAAAGGCTATCGTGGTTTTCCAGCAACGCTATGTACGTCCATTAACGCTGAAGTTGTCCACGGGATTCCCTCCAAGCAACGTAAACTCGCCGAGGGAGATATCGTTGGTATTGATTGCGGTGCCATTGTCGATGGTTACTATGGTGACCATGCAATTACGTTTGCAGTTGGCTCTATCAGAGAGGAGGAACAGCATCTTATAGACACGACAAGTGACGCGCTCTATGCGGGCATTGCGCAAGCGAAAATTGGCAATTACCTGTCGGATATTTCTCATGCTATCCAGATTTTTGCTGAGCAGCGCTGTTACTCTGTGGTGAAAGTTTTTGTGGGGCATGGCATTGGGACAGCCTTGCACGAAGAACCGCAAGTACCCAATTTTGGCCCTCCCAGACGCGGGCCGCGCTTGCGAGCCGGTATGGTCTTGGCTCTTGAGCCCATGGTCAATGCGGGGACTGCTGATGTACGAATCTTGCAGGACAACTGGACAGTTGTTACTGCAGATGGTAGGCTTTCCGCACATTTTGAACATACGATTACTGTCGCCGAGTATGGGGGTATCATCCTGAGCCAGCTTTGATGGCCACAATTAGGAAATTATGGAAAAAGAAGAAACTATCGCTGTAGAGGGTACGGTTGTTGAACCGTTACCAAATGCTATGTTCAAAGTCGAGCTTGAGAATGGACATGTGGTTCTCGCTCATATTTCTGGGAAGATGCGGATGCATTTTATTAGAATACTTCCTGGCGATAAGGTAAAGCTCGAATTGTCCCCGTATGATCTGACCCGTGGCCGTATTGTTTATCGTTTCAAGTAGTAAGAGTGGCATAGAGCAATGTAAGTTTCATGCGGATATGGGAAAATGGTATGAAGGTGCGGGCGTCAGTCAAAACGATTTGTGATAAGTGCAAGATCTTGCGTAGACGAGGTGTAGTGCGGGTTATTTGTGAAAATCCGCGCCACAAACAGCGTCAAGGATAGACTGAAGGGGATCAGAAAATGGCGCGTGTAGCAGGGGCTGACATCCCTAACGATAAGAGGGTTGAAATTGCTTTGACTTATATCTATGGTATTGGATTGTCTTCTTCAAAGAAGATTTTACAGGCGACAATTATTGACCCCAATACGCGCGTAAAGGATTTGACGGAACACGAGATTACGCGGTTGCGCGAGACAATCGAGCAGCAATATACTGTTGAGGGCGATTTGCGCCGCGAATTGGCGATGAACATTAAGCGCCTGATGGATATCGGTTCCTACCGTGGTTTGCGGCACAGACGTGGGTTACCTGTACGAGGACAACGTACACGCACAAATTCGCGGACACGTAAGGGCCCCCGGCGCACTATCGGGAGAAAAAGTAAAAAGTAGAGGGTGAACATGGCGGAATCCAGGCGGAAAGATGGTAAGCGGCGGCGCGAGCGGCGCACGGTGGCGGAAGGTATTGCCCATATCCAATCGACTTTCAACAATACCGTCATTACTATTACAGACATGGGTGGCAATGCACTAGCCTGGGCTAGCGCTGGGGGGCAAGGGTTCCGAGGATCCCGTAAAGGGACCCCATTTGCTGCACAGACCGCTGCAGAACAGGTGGCTCGTAAGGTTATAGACCAGGGAATGAGGAAGGTAGATGTCTTAGTGAAAGGGCCAGGTTCAGGGCGTGAGGCGGCTATACGGGCGTTGCAGTCAGCTGGCTTGGAGATTAGTATGATTCGTGACGTGACCCCTATTCCCCATAATGGACCGCGTCCTCCCAAGCGCCGTCGTGTCTAGAATCACATTACATATCAGTATAGAAGGAAAGGTTTAACGTGGCACGATATACCGATGCGGTCTGCCGTCTATGTCGCCGAGAAAATATGAAACTTTTCCTGAAAGGAGAGCGTTGTCTAAGTGATAAATGTGCAATTAATAAGCGCAATTATGCTCCTGGCCAGCACGGGCAACGGCGTACCAAATTGTCGGAATATGGTCTGCAATTGCGTGAGAAGCAAAAAGTCAAACGTACGTATGGAGTTCTGGAATCACAGTTCCGGCGTTATTTTCAGAAAGCCGCGCGCTCTAAGGAAGTAACAGGTTCTGAATTGTTAGTATTACTCGAACGGCGTCTTGATAATGTTGTCTACTTAATGGGATTTGCCGATTCGCGACCACAAGCACGTCAACTAGTCCAGCATGGCCATATTCGTGTGAATGGCCGGCGTGTGAATATCCCGTCGTTTCTTATTAAGCAGGGTGATATCGTAGAGCCACGGGAAAAGAGTCGGGGGCTCGATACAGTACGCAGTACGGTCGAACGTCTTACTCAGAAGCAAATTCCTGCGTGGATTCATATAGACTCTGAGAGTATGCGCGGAGTGGTGCAAGCTTTGCCAAAACGGCATGATCTCACCATGCCATTTCATGAGCAACTTATTGTTGAACTCTACTCAAAATAGACAGTGGATGTCCTGTCCTCCTGCTTCTCTCTTGTATTTACCCTGTTTTTGTATCGCTTATAAGGCAAGCGGTGGGTATCTCCTGCGGAGGATTCTCAGGTGATGAAAACAATGTGGGCCAACTTTCAGAAACCGAAGCGGATCGAAAGCGAACGTGACTCTCTCAGTGACACTTACGGACGATTCATCGCTGAACCATTCGAACGTGGTTTTGGGGTCACAATTGGCAATGTCCTCCGCCGCGTCTTACTTTCCTCTCTGACAGGAGCTGCGGTAACGGCGGTCAAAATTCAGGGGGTTTATCACGAGTTTTCCACCATTACCGGGGTACTAGAAGATACAACAGAAATTATCCTCAATTTGAAAGAGTTGCTCCTGAAAATGCATGTGGAAAAGCCGAAGCAGCTCTTCCTAGAGGCAAGCGGCCCAGGTGAAGTATTGGCCAAGCATATTACCGCAGATGCTGATATCGAAATTCTTAACCCTGAACTCCACATCGCTACACTTAGTAAAGATGCGACTCTCAGCATGGTCATGGATGTGGAACTTGGCCGTGGGTACTTGACAGCAGAGCGTCATGCTCAGTCTGTTGTTGATCCTCAGGTCATCCCCCTTGATGCGGCCTTTTCTCCGATTAGGAAGGTTGTATTCCAGGTAGAAAATACACGGGTCGGGCGTTCAACAGATTACGATCGTTTGATCCTTGAGGTGCAGACTAATGGAAGCATCCATCCCGAGGATGCAATCTCTCAAGCTGCTATGATACTGAGAGACCACCTGCAGATATTTGTCAGCTTTCATGAGGATATAGTACAGGAAGTCCCTGAGGTAGACGAGGAGCGGCAGAAGTTGGTGGAGAATTTGAACCGCAGTGTGGATGAGTTAGAGTTATCGGTACGCTCTTATAACTGTTTAAAGAATGCCAATATCAAGACTATAGGTGAACTCGTTCAGAAAAACGAGCCAGAAATGCTCAAAACGCGGAATTTTGGCCGGAAATCGCTGAATGAGATCAAAGAAATTCTAACGAGTATGGGGCTCAGTCTTGGGATGAACCTTGATGGACTTGAGTGGCAGGGAGCAAAAAAAGAGTAGCCCTTTTTTCCAGGGCAGGGAAAGGTTATGCGTCACCTCAAAAAAGGTCGGTCTCTAAATCGTAAGAGCAGCCATCGCAAAGCGCTCCTATGTAATTTGGCTGTCTCGATACTCACAAATGGACGTGTGCGGACGACAGAAGCAAAGGCAAAAGAAGTCCGGGGGCTCGTGGATCGGATCATTACGTGGGGCAAGCGTGGCGATGTGCATGCACGCCGTTTAGCCGTCAGACAAGTGCGGAGCCGTACTATAGTGAAGAAAGTTTTTGATGAATTGGCACCTCGTTATCGCGATCGTCCTGGAGGATATACGCGCATTATGAAGATAGGGTTCCGCCACGGTGATAACGCACCTGTGGTGATTATGGAACTCGTTGATCACCCTGTTCCTGAAAAGTAGCCCATGATTGGTGTGCAGACAGCCTGGAATTAAGCGTGTAGAGGAAAGTTGTCACTCAAAAACCTAGGCTGAATTGCACACCAAGCATAGAAGTAGGGCGGGTCTCTGGTAATATAGGGTGGAAACGATTGTCGAGATTACGTAGAAATTGTTCGGTAGTGTGGCGATTGTACTTTTTAGCACTATTAATAGCTCCGTAAACATTCCCAGCATACCAACCAGCCTCAAAAAAACTGAGAATACCAGCAACAGCGGGAGTGCCGCTGTGTACGGCCTCGACGGCTCCTACAATAAACAGGCTATTCAAGAAAAAAGCGAGTAAAGCATCTCCTAATCGCCCGTTATAGAGTTGACCGCTGCCAGGGAGAAGCCCTGAGAAAATGCCAGCAAGTAGTGGAGATTTTGTGGGGAGACGCTCACCTGCCAGGGCCTCCTGAGCCAGTAACTGGGCGCCCTGGTACAGGTCGCTGTCAGGAGCAACCTGCTGGAACTGGGTCGCGGCCTTTGGCCATTGACGTCGGTATAGTAATGTCCAGGCTCGCTGATAGCGAGCCTGCTGTCCTATCCTATCATGAGGAAAACGCTCTGTAATATCTGTGTAGAGTTGCTCGGCGGCGGTATATCGCCCCTGTCTTATTAAGCTTTCCCCCTGCCATAGCCATGCCTGCTTCCCATAGGTGGTATTTGGATAATGCTGAGTAACCTCTCGGAAGGTTTGCAGGGCTTCCGCATAGCTTTCCCCTCGATAGAATGCCAGGCCAATAGAGAATTGCACCATGGCACAGCGATGATCATCGGGGTAGTAGAATAGAAACCGGCGATATTCTGTAACAGCGCGGAAGTATTCCCCTTCACGCATTAGCTGGTCAGCGAAATTAAGAAGTTGATCGCGAGAAAGGCCAGTAGGTTCTGTAGATGCACTGGTAGATGTAGATAACTGCTGCCAGAGCGGTCCACTGGATTGACATATACCAGGGATCTCGGCCCAGAGGATAAACAATACCATAAACATATAGGTAAAACAGACTGAGAGATGAGAGGGAGAAAGAAAAATGTCCATGATACCATAGCCTTGATTCACTCACGGTTTTACAACGTGTCTGGCGTGGTCAAGCTGAGCGACTATGGTCTGTATAGCTTGATAGTCCTGTCCTTTCCACACAAGGGCTCCCTGCGGAGAATAAATCGCAAATAACGGTAACAGCGGCTGTCCTCCTACCCCTCTGAGTTCAGGGTAATGTGAGTCTTGCTGTAGAGTCCGAAAAACCGGATCTGTATCGCAAATTTTAACTAGGATAGCTTCATGGAGCGCAGCATTCAACTGCGCGTCACTCACAGTAAGATGCTGAAAAGCCTGGCAGTTTGCACACCATGTCGCATAGAAGTCGATAAAGACAGGCTTTTGCTCAGCTTTGGCACGCTGTTGTGCAAGTGGGAAATCACGCCACCATTGAAGGTCCTCATGTGCTTCAACCAACGGTGATGCCCTGGAGACGCATGCTTCCGCCATCCTAGAGGATGCTAGGGGTATCAGGTCTCCCGGCCGTACGAAGCCATTGTAGAGCAAGAATATGCCTGTGACGAACAAAATCAAGCTACTAGTGCGTTTCACAAGCATATTCTGCGAAGGATAAAAGATGCCGAAAAAGAGCGCAGCGCCCAAGGCTATTATTCCTGCGAGGATAGTATGAGCTACGTCGAAAGGAACTGCAGCGATTTCTGTGCCCTTTATATAATACGTGTATGCAAAGTAGAGAGTAGGGATGGCGAGGATATATTTTGTTTTTGTCAGCCAAGTACCGGCAGAGGGTAATCTGCTACTCAGTAGACCAATGAGTAGAAAAGGGATAGCCAATCCAAGGCCAAAGCTCGTCATCAAAATAACACCACGCAGAAGGATATCATGTGTTGCAAAACCAGCAATAGCATTGACCCTAGCGACTTGCCCGGTGATGTCAAGTAAAATGGCTCCCGTAATAGGACCGACACACGGTGAGACGATCAGCCCAGTGGTTGCTCCCATGCAGAATGTCCCTGAGAAGCCTCCCACACGACTTGCAAATGTGTCTAGTTTCGCGACAAATGCCGAGAACAACTGCAATTCATACAGGCCTAGCATACTCAGGCCTAGGTAAGTGAAGAGTCCAGCAAAACCAAGATGCACCCAGGCATTGGTCATAATGACTGAAAGGGCTGTGCCAGTTGTCGCCGCTAGCAATCCCACCAACGTGTAAAAACATATAAGGCCAAGAAAATAGATGACTGCATGCAGCTGGCTACGCTGCCATGACCCCTCTCCACGGGCTGCGAATATCGCTGCGGTTATAGGAAGCATAGGATACACACATGGTGTCGCGGAGGCGAGGAGTCCAGCAAGAAAGACAAGACCAAAGGTCAAGAGAAGACTGTCCATGTGCATTTCAAAAAGCACTGTGATACGTTCGTTGAGAGTCAACGACGTGACAGGTTGCCTTCCTGCGGTGCCAGCAATGGGGTTGCGAGAACCCTCTACGGGAGGAGGGTGGAGGGATACTGTGAGTTCTTGAGGGGGATAGCAAATTCTGGTTACATCATTACAGATTTGATAACGCAAGGTCAGTGGTAGCGTTCCTACAGATGGGGAAACCATACGGGTTGTTTTAACGCGAAAAGTAAATTCCCCACTTCCTCGTAACACCGTTGCATGTACCGTCGCATCCCG
>Ga0058859_11833310_pt1 | contig 15549 bp, 14 predicted proteins | sample SwirhirootsSR2_FD_61032 | JGI IMG/M metagenome (GOLD analysis project Ga0058859, IMG submission 61032) | Switchgrass rhizosphere and bulk soil microbial communities from Kellogg Biological Station, Michigan, USA for expression studies -... | ecosystem: Host-associated > Plants > Roots >...
GGCCGCCACAACATCCCTCTCATACGTTTTTGTCATTTGTGCCCTTTGCGCAATATCACAATCACTGCCCCATAGTACGTGTGACAGCAGACGCTACCTTAGGGGCAACTTTTGGCATTGAGTTTCCCCGGCAGCAGCCACAGGCGATTGATATATCGCAGACGTAGTGATTGCAGAAAGAGAGACCCATGGGAAAAGGCCGGATCTTGATTGTGGATAACGATGAGGTCCTCGTGAAGTCCTTGAGTGGCTTACTATGCGACGAAGGTTTCAATGTGTCTTCTACTGCGGATGGTAGAGAGGCTTTGACACTTGTTCGCACCATTGCGCCAGTAGTGATTTTGCTTGACATATGGTTGCCAGGTATGGATGGGGTCGAAATCTTACAAGCGTTGCAGGCTATGCACGCTGACGCTGAAGTCATTGTCATGTCAGGGCATGGGAACATTGCCACGGCGGTGCACATGACAAAGCTGGGGGTGTTCGACTATCTTGAAAAGCCCCTTTCATTGTATGGAATACTCGCCATCATCAAGCGTGCTCTCGAACATCGAGAGCATCGACACAAGACGGATGTGCAGGAGTCAGTGCCGTCTCAGGTTGCTGTCTTACCTCCTGATTCTTCTCAACTCGACCTAAAAGGTTATGAGGAAGCTCACCTGCTCTCTCCCCACCCTAGCCACGATTGGTGGCTTGACACCGCTCCCGAGTATGCTGTCAGTCACTTTCGGCAACGTACGCTATGCCGCAGTGTAGTCCTGTATGGCCAGGGGCTGCAATCTGGTCTCAAAACAGGCCTGATTCTTTCCCCTATGCCACCTCACAGTGGGATTCTTTTCAGAAATATCACTACAGGGCACACCATGCCCGCGTCGGTCGACTTCATTGAATCAACCGATTTCTGTACAAGCCTGAAACAGGGTTGTCTGGCAGCGCGCACCGTTGAACACCTTATGTCGGCCCTGCATGCATATCGTATCACCAATGTTCTCATTAAGATTAGTGATGAGGTTCCTATCATGGACGGCTCTGCCGATGCCTTCTGTCATCTTATTGAAGAGGCTGGTATTGCAGAGCAGGATGCGCTTATGGAAGAATTTATCGTGGACCGGTGTTACGCTGTAGGACAGGTGAGGACAGACACCAAGTTTATCCTCGTGGAGCCATATGATGGATTTCGGGTAACATATCGGTTAGACTATCCACCACCCCTAGGGGTTCAAGAATTCTCGTATAAGCATACAGACAGCACCAGTTACCGCCGTGAAATTGCCCCGGCTCGCACTTTTGGGTTTGTGAGAGAGGTAGAGAAAATGCAAGGGTTAGGGCTGATACCGGGGGGGCGATTAACGAATGTTGTGCTCATCGGCGAGGAAAAAATTATCAATAGTACGCCGCTCCGTTTCCCTGATGAATGTGTCCGGCACAAAATTCTCGATATCATTGGGGACTTTTACTTATTAGGCAAAATGATGCGTGGGCATGTGCATGCGAATATGACGGGTCATACCGAAAATGTTGCCATGGTGAAGCAACTGCGTGCCGTGATGTCACATCCCAGAGGATGTTAAAGTAGCCTTAAGGGTAATGTCCGTGTGTAGGCTCTTTTGGAGGTTTTGTGGGGAGAAAGTATCTATTTCTCCGCTTAGGATATCTTGCCCTGGTGTGGCTGTGCATAACGAGTGTTTCTGGTTCTGGCCAGCCCCTTGATCTCGACACCTTGCTTGATAATATACAGCAAAGCTATGAGCGCACTAGCGCCTTGACCGCTAGATTTGACCAAACTGCGACCTTAACCTCTCTCAATCGCCAGCAGACCTCTTCTGGTCGTGTTTATATTGAGAAACCCTATTCCATACGGTGGGAATATACGCAACCAGATGCACAGACGATCCTCTACGATGGGACGACTTTGCGCATCTACACGCCCAAGCGGCATCAACTGCTGCAGAGCACGGTCGATGAAAATAATCGCACAAACGTGGCTTTGCTTTTTTTAGCTGGTGTTGGGAAGCTCCGCGAGGCCTTTGAGGTAACTTCTTTATCCAGCCCTGAGCCCCATTTAGCCTACCTTCTCTTAATGCCTCGGTCGAGCCAGGCCGGCTTCTCAGAGCTGCATATCGCGGTGAATACGCAAAGGTATTTCGTGGAAAAACTGCTTATCCATGACAGTATCGGCAACTTGACGGAAATTCGTCTCTCCGCGCTAGAGACGCCTGCAGCGTTGCCAGCCAAGACGTTCGAGTTAGTCCTCCCCCCAGGAACAGAAATATTGACACCAACGGATTTTACGGGACGTAACAAGTAGGATTGATGGCGCGCGAGACAGCCACGTTCTCGCAGGCGGAGGATGGATTTTGCAATTAGCTATTGCGGCCTTTTTCAGTACCCTGGTCTATTTCGCAGTTGTCCTTGGAGCGCTTATTGTAGTGCATGAATTTGGCCATTTTATTGTGGCCAAAAAATCTGGAGTACGCGTCGAGCGTTTTTCCATTGGTTTTGGTCCGCCCCTGTGGCGCAAACTATGGCGCGGCACCGAATATCGGCTTGCACTCGTGCCCCTCGGTGGTTATGTCAAGATGTATGGCGAGCAGCTCGATGAAACCCTTGGTGATACGAGGGGGTCTTTCTTGCACCAGTCAGTATGGAAGCGTATCCCCATCGTGGCAGCAGGCCCCGGTTTCAATCTGCTTTTTGCTATTGTGCTTATTGCTTTTATCCATACGATGGGCGTGCCGGTTGAGAAATCTGTACGCTTGGGCAAGATCTTTGAAGGATCTGCCGCAGCTCAGGCGGGCTTGCAAACCGACGATACGATTATGGCTGTTGATGGCAGACCTATTGAGCGCATTGATGAGCTGAAAGCCTACATCGTGGCGAGTGAAGGGCATACTCTGCACATGCAGTTAGACCGTGCTGGACAGGCGCTGACCGTGCCCTTGACCCCGCGCAAGGATGCGGGCACTCGGGAATGGCGAATTGGCGTGGAATTACGCCCTGGGGATATGCGTGTGCAGCATAGTGACCCTCTCACAGCACTCGGACAGGGTTTCGTATGGACATGGCGGATTACCACTTTGACGATTACAGGTTTTGGTAAGATTCTTTCTGGAGCCATTCCTCTGAAAGATAGTCTTGCTGGTCCCCTAGGCATTGCACGCGAGATTGGTCGTCAGGCCGATCAAGGGTGGCGTAACGTCGTTTTTTTTGCAGCAGGTATTAGTATCAATCTGGCGGTGCTCAATCTCCTACCTATCCCTGTCCTTGATGGTGGCCATTTACTCTTCTTTATGTTTGAAATTGTCCTGGGTAAACCCCTTAGTGTACGTGCGCGCGAGATGGCTCAGCGAGCTGGTTTACTTGTCCTAGCAGCTTTAATGTTGCTCGCTCTCTCAAACGATGTGAGAATGTTCTACAATGATGTTCTCCATCGTTTGTTCCCTTAAAGTTGCTGCTGGATCGCTTCTTCTGGTCTCTAGATTTTTGCCATGGATCCTCTTCTAGGTGCAGTTGCAAGGGGAGTTTCTCCCTTGCAATTATGTACCGTCTTTGTCATACTTAGGGGCAAATATCCACTTGCGTGAGTGGGCATCGAGCCCACTTTTTTTTTCCTTCTTGCCTGATTATTATGTACCGTGAGACGATACGTCAGAACATTGCAATGATAGTTGAGCCCTTGCTCCAGACGCAGGGCTTTGAATTGGTTGAGCTGCAACTACAGCAGCGCAAAGGGCAATGGCTGGTGCGGGTGTTTGCTGACGCTGAAGGAGGGATATCGCTCGGAGATTGCCAGCGGCTGAGCCGTGATATAGGACAGGCGTTCGACGTAGAAGATTTTATTGCTACTTCTTATGTGCTAGAGGTCTCATCACCGGGGCTGGATAGGCCTCTACGTAGTGTTCGCGATTTTCAGCGCCAACGTCAGCGTGTGGTGACGGTGTTCCTCAACTCCCCCCATATGGGTCAGGTCCAACAAACAGGAAGAGTGGCTGCGGTGACTATGTCCCATCTTGTCCTGCACCTCCCTCCCGATACACCACTCACCATTCCGCTTCCCCAGATTGACCATGGGGTTGTTGCGCTGGAGTTCAAATAGCATCAGAGTGCTTGCTCAAGGCTCTAGACCTAGCGCACGCTAAGATGAGAGGAGTATGCCGTAGGTGAATCAAGAATTGCTGCATCTCATTGAACAGATTAGTCGCGAAAAGGGTGTGGAGAAGTCTGTAGTGATTGATGCGGTGCTCTCCGCCGTCCTCTCAGCGGCGCGCAAACGTTTTGGCACTGTTGACAATATCAACGCACGTCTTGACGAAGGCACGGGTGCCATCACGCTTTTTTCTTTAAAAACGGTTCGGGATGAGGACGATATTGTTGATGATAGCCTCGAAATCAGTTTGGAAGAGGCCCAGGATATAGACCTTGATGCGACCGTAGGAAGCGTAATCGAAGTCCAACATGACATTGACGATTTTGGCCGTATCGCTGCCCAGACCGCGAAACAAGTTATTATTCAGAAGGTGCGTGAGGCTGAACGGGACATGGTCTATAGAGACTTCAAAGATCGCCAAGGTGAATTGGTGAATGGCTTAGTGGCGCGCATCGAGCGTGAAGGGAATCTCATTGTCGATTTGGGGAAGACCGAAGGGTTGCTGCCGCGTCGTGAGCAATCCTTTCGCGAGGTATTCAAACGTAGTGATCGCATTCGAGCCTACATTACTGAGGTGAAGCGTGCCTCGAGTGGGCCGCAAGTCATTTTGTCACGTACACATCCGGGCTTCCTCATGCGTCTTTTCGAAATGGAAGTGCCTGAAATCTACGAGGGGATTGTCGAGATTAAGGGCGCAGTACGTGATTCGAGTGGTCGTGCCAAGATTGCTGTGGTTTCCCACGACAAAGATGTAGATCCTATTGGGGCGTGTGTAGGGCTTAAAGGCATGCGTGTACAGTCTGTCGTCCAAGAGTTACGCGGCGAAAAAATTGATATCATTCAGTGGATTGATGATCAAGTCCAATATGTCCGTAACGCGCTGAGTCCAGCCAGGGTCTCGCGTGTCTCTATCAATGAGGCAGACAAGACCATGCAAGTTATTGTGCCAGACGATCAGTTGTCGTTAGCGATTGGGAAGCGTGGCCAAAACGTACGCTTAGCCGCAAAGTTGACTCATTGGAAAATTGACATCAAAAGTGAAGGTGAAGTGGATTCAGACAGCGAGCGGAAGGAAGCATTGCGTCGCGCCGAACAAGTGTTTCATACTCCAAAGCGGAGTATGGCGGACTTGCCTTCTCCAACTTCAGACTCCCTGAGCACGTCAAGTGAGGAGGGGGCTGCTACGGAAAGTGTAGTGACGGATGCAACTGCGCCACGCGATGATATTTCTATCCTAGAGGGTTCGCCCTCGTAGCCTATGGTATCGTGACCTGTCCATGGCCGAGACAAGCGTTGGTCAGCAACACCAGAAGGCGCAGGGGCATGCCCTTTCTCGGCATCGCGCCGAGCGTACCTGTATAGGATGTAAAGCGCAGCGAGAAGCTCATGACTTGCTGCGCTTTGTATGTACCCCACAAGGGGAAGCTATTTTGGATGCTTCAGGACACGCTCCAGGGCGAGGAATATATGTTTGTTGTGATGTAGTATGCTTGCGCAAAGCCCTCAAGCCTGCCAAGCTGGCTCTTGCACTGAAGCGCCCTGTGATGGTGCCAGATTTTGATACAGTATATCAGGAAGTCAGGAAATTGCTGTACAAGCGTCTCAGAACCTGCTTGAGTCTGGGACAAAAGGCAGGGGCTGTTGTCTCTGGCTATGTGCCGCTGCGACAAGCCTTTGCTCAGGCACGTGTGTTGCACATGATCTTGGCAGAGGACATTGCGACTGGACGGGCTGAGGAATACCGTTCTTGGTGTGCACACCAGGGTGTGCCGTATGTGATCCTCTTTACGAAAGAGGAACTAGGCCATATCATTGGCAAGCCTGACCGGAGTGCTGTTGGGCTTACAGCACCGCATTTTCTTACACTCCTGCTTGCCAGGTTGATCTCACTTGAAAGATTGCAAACGGCTTACAATAGGGCTTGAAGTATAATGAGCTTTGTCCTAATTAAAGTGCTCTATTGCGATATGTCTACAGTTTTTGTGCGGAGGATGTTGCATGGCAGGTGTGAGAGTCTATGAATTAGCGCGGGATCTAGGCGTTTCAAGCAAGAACCTTATTGAGGAGTTGCGAAGTCAAGGTATTGAGGTCAAGAGTCATATGAGTACAATGGACGAAGAAACTGCGGGGCTAGTGCTTGACCTCTATCGTCCTCACGCGACTACTACCGCGATAGATGCTCCTCCAACAGAAAGCCCTATAATGCTCTCGTCTACGTTTACTCTGCCTACTACGCCACCTCCTGTAGAGCTTGTGTCTCCTACTCCTCCATTAGAGCCGGCTAGTACCATAGTACGTCTTCCAGAAGCTCTTACAGTCAAGGATTTCGCTGAAGCGTTGCAGTTCAAAACCAAAGATGTGCTGATGCAGCTCATGAGTTTAGGCACAGTGGCTTCTATCAATACAGTGATTGGCCTTGACCTTGCCAACACGGTTGCTCAGAAACTTGGGAAAGATGTGTTCCTGCTTTCAGAGGAAGAGGCCAGCGAGCGTTCCGAAGAGAAGGCAGAGATAGATCATCTTGAGCCCCGCGCGCCTGTCGTCACCATTATGGGACATGTCGATCATGGAAAAACCTCGCTCCTTGATGCTATCCGTGAGGCGAATATTCAAGCAACAGAAGTTGGAGGGATCACCCAGCATATTGGGGCCTATGAGGTAGAAACGCCGAAGGGCAAAATTGTCTTCTTAGATACTCCCGGTCACGAAGCTTTTACGGCTATGCGTGCACGCGGAGCACAAATCACAGACATCGTCGTTTTGGTTGTGGCTGCGAATGACGGCGTTATGCCACAAACACGGGAAGCCATTGCACATGCCAAAGCGGCTGGTGTACCAATTGTAGTAGCCATTAACAAAATCGATCTGCCAGACGCTAACCCTGATCGCGTGAAGCAACAGCTCTCTGAATTAGATCTCATCCCAGAGGAATGGGGAGGCAGTACCATCTTTGTTGAAGTATCCGCTAAGAGAGAAATTGGTTTAGAAGATTTGCTCGAGATGATTTTACTCCAGGCTGAAATCCTCGAACTGCAATCTGATCCCCAGCAGTTGGCAAAGGGAACAGTGGTCGAAGCCAAGCTCGATAAAACACGGGGGCCTATAGCGACTGTTTTGATCCAAAAGGGAACCTTACACGTCGGTGACGCGTATGTAGCCGGTGCGCATTATGGCCGCGTGCGGGCGATGTTTGATGATCGCGGCCGCAAAGTCGCGCTTGCAGGGCCCTCGACTCCTATTGAAGTGCTTGGTTTTGCTGATGTCCCTGCTGCAGGTGATACTTTTGCGGCCGTGGAAGACGAAAGGAAGGCGCGTCATATTAGTAGCATACGCCAAGACAGACTCCGTACCAAGCAACTCTCCCAGACAAGTCGCGTGACGCTCGAGGATTTGTACCGGCGTATTTCCGCTGGCGAAGTCAAGGACTTGAATCTTGTTATTAAAGCTGATGTGCAGGGGTCCGTCCAAGCGTTGTGGGATGCTATTTCCAAACTGGAAAGTGACAAAGTGCGCCTACGCTTGATCCATGGCTCGACTGGTGCTATTACTGAATCAGATGTCATGCTTGCTTCAGCATCGAATGCTATCGTGATAGGCTTCAGTATCCGTCCTATACCGAAAGCCGCCGAACTCGCCGTACAGGAACATGTCGATATACGTCTCTACACAGTGATTTATGAGGCGATATCCGACGTAGAAAAGGCGATGGTTGGGCTATTGAGGCCGACGTATACCGAAAGAATACTTGGACGTGCTGAGGTGAGAATGCTCTTTCATATCTCACGGATTGGGGCTATTGCAGGATGCCAGGTCCGTGAGGGGGTGGTACGACGTAATGTTTCAGCACGTGTGCTCCGCGACAATGTGGTCGTCTATGAAGGCAGGGTTGCTTCACTCCGACGTGTAAAAGAGGATGTTGAGGAAGTGGCATCGGGGTTCGAATGCGGTATTGGGCTGGGGCGCTATCAGGATATTAAAGAGGGAGATGTCATTGAAACCTTTATCCTTGATGAAGTAGCTCCACGGCTCTAACCTATGCGAGGGGTGTAGAGGTACGTATACGAATGATTGTCGGAGTATGCACTATTGAGTTGCGTGTGCGCGAAGCTCGTTCCCTCAAAGAGAAGAGGCAAGTGCTCAAAAGTATTATTACGCGTGTGAAAAATAATTTTAATGTCGCTATTGCAGAAGTGGACTACCAGGACAAATGGCAACGTGCTGTCCTAGGTATAGCGGTGGTGAGCACCGCGCAGGACCATGCCAATGGTATTCTCAGCAAGGTGGTAAATTTCGTTGAATCGATGTACGTCGCTGATCTGCTCGATTATCAGATTGAGCTATGGTAAGTTGCTATGACCCGGTACCGTGCAACCCGTGTAGGGGAACTCCTCCAAGCCGAAATCGCGCGTCTCTTAGTCCGTCAGATGAAGGACCCACGACTGAGTATGGCCACGATCTCCCGAGTTGAAGTATCGGCGGATCTGCGTCATGCCTGTGTCTATGTCAGCCGGATAGGAAGTGAAGCTGAGCAACAGGCTGCTATCAAGGGATTTGAGCACGCTGCCGGATTCATTCGTAGCCAGTTGGGTAAACTCTTGGCTTTGCGCTACACTCCCGAACTCACCTTTAAACTGGATACTACGATTGCCTATGGCGTCAGAATCTCTCGGCTCTTACATGACCTTATTCCAGCTCCTCCTGTAGAATCAGCGGAAAGTGACACGTCGCATGCTTAGTGGTATCTTAAATCTCGATAAGCCGCGAGGCATGACATCCCATGATACGGTTGCCGCGGTGCGGCGCATCTTAGGCATAAGGGCTGTCGGCCACACTGGGACACTCGATCCGGAAGCAAGTGGGATTTTGCTGCTTTGTCTTGGTGGGGCAACACAATTTGCACGGTTTTTTGAAAATTTGGAAAAAGTGTATTGGACGGTGTTGCAACTAGGTGTATGTACAGATACGCAGGATGCCACAGGTACTATTACATGCGAGCATGAGGTACCTCTTCTCACTCCCACACACCTCCACAACGTCTTGGCACGTTTTCAAGGTGCATTACAGCAAGTGCCTCCCATGTATTCAGCGGTGAAGTATCAGGGACAGCGCCTCTATCGTCTCGCCCGCCAAGGTAAAACTGTGCCGCGCCAAGCACGTGATATTTTTGTACAGCGGATGGATCTCCTGGATCAACGTGCGACGCAAATAACGCTGAGTATCACTTGCTCAAAAGGAACCTATATTCGCACTTTAGGGGAAGATATTGGCCTAGCATTAGGGTGTGGAGCACATGTATTACATCTTCAACGTTGTCGTGTAGGCCGTTTTGCATTGCAGGATGCATGCTCACTAAGTATTCTACAACAACAGGTGCGGGCAGGGACTGTGTCACACTCGCTCATACCTGTCACAGAAGCCTTATCCTTTTTGCCGTCGTTAATGCTGACACCTCAACAATATGGCGATCTCTGTATCCGGCCTGGGAGCGCTCTTGCTACTATTCTGGACACCTTGCAACCTGTAACTCAGCATGCTGCTGGTTATCGTCTGTGTATACCGTCACAGAAGACCGTTGCTGTTGTCCAACATCAATTATCTCCTACGAAGATTTCAAAATGGAAATTGTATGTTCCGCCATAGGTCCTAAATACTCCTGGCGTCGAACAAGTCTTTGAGCATTTTTTATACAAAAATATCTTAGTTGTATATGACTCGCAAAGGAGCAAGCATTATGTCCTTAGTAAGGGAGCAGAAAGACACAATTATTGCAGACTTTCGTACCCATGATGTCGATACAGGCTCGTCAGAGGTTCAGATTGCTCTCTTGAGTGCCCGTATCAGTTATCTTACTGAACACTTCAAGACTCACAAAAAGGATCATCATTCTAGACGCGGCTTGCTCAAACTCGTGGGGCGGCGCCGCCGCTTACTCGATTACTTGAGACGGCAGGATCACGCGCGTTATCAGCGTGTCATTACACGCCTCGGTATTCGCCGCTAAACAGGCTGCGGGTAAGTTTGAGACAAGATCGAGACTTGCATGGAGGAGCACCCTTGAATCATCAAGCTGTTAGTCACGTCATCAACGGACGTACATTGACTATTGAAACGGGAGAAATAGCCAAACAAGCCAACGGGTCGGCAGTAGTCCGTTATGGCGACACGATGGTACTGGCTGCTGCTACTGCTGCCCCAGAAGAGCGCAGTGGTCTAGATTTTTTCCCTCTCACGGTGGATTATCGTGAAAGAACTTATGCTGCTGGCAAAATTCCTGGAGGCTTCATTAAACGTGAAGGCCGGCCCAGTGAAAAAGAAACTCTTACCTCACGTATTATTGATCGGCCCATTCGTCCGCTTTTTGCCGATGGCTATGGCAAAGAAACGCAAGTCCTGTGCCTGGTGCTTTCCGTAGATAAGCAGAACGATCCAGATATCGTGGCTGTTATCGCTGCGTCGTCGGCTTTAGCCGTCTCAGATATTCCTTTCTTAGGCCCTATTGGTGCTGTCCGTATGGGGTATATTGATGATCAATTAGTTGTGAATCCGACTTATAAAGAGCTTGAGAAGAGTTTGCTCAACATGGTTGTTGCTGGCACACGTGATGCTATTGTGATGGTCGAAGGTGGCGCACGCGAATTGCCAGAGTCGATTATTCATTCTGCTTTAGAAACTGCCCATCAGGCATTGCAGCCCTGTATCGATCTGCAACTGCATCTACAACGTACAGTAGGAAAGGGTAAGATGCCAGTTACAGCTCCCACGCGGGATGCCGAACTCGAGCACCAAGTCCGCACTATGGGTTCTGAGCGTCTCAGGGCGGCTCTAGCAATCGAGGGGAAGCTTGAGCGTCAAGAGGTTCTACAGGTCCTTGAGAACGAGATCATGCAAGCGCTTCTCGGGGAGGAGGGGGACAGTCATGAGGCAGGGCAGCGCAGTAAAATGATTAAAACCCTCTTACACGATCTAGAGAGTCAGGAGATGCGCCGGAAGATTCTGGAAGAAGGGTATAGGGCTGACGGGCGCGGGACCACGGATATTCGTCCCATTAGCGGTCGTGTTTCTTTGTTACCGCGTACGCATGGTTCAGCCCTTTTTACGCGAGGAGAAACCCAAGCGCTCGTTGTGGCGACGCTGGGCACCCAAGGCGATGAACAGCTCGTTGATGATCTGGAGGGTAAAAGCTCGAAGAATTTTATGCTGCACTATAACTTTCCGCCCTTCAGTGTAGGAGAAGTTGGACGCTTTACCGGGCCTTCGCGGCGGGACATTGGCCATGGTGCCTTAGCCGAACGAGCTTTGCGCCCTGTCTTGCCTTCTCGTGAAGCTTTTCCATATACGATACGGGTGGTGTCGGACATTATGGAATCCAATGGTTCGTCGTCTATGGCGACGGTGTGTGGGGGTACGCTAGCCCTCATGGATGCAGGGGTGCCCATCAAAGCCCCCGTGGCCGGCGTTGCGATGGGGCTTATCGCTCAGGATGCCAACGTAGCAATTTTGTCTGACATTATGGGCTTGGAAGACCATCTGGGCGACATGGATTTCAAAGTCGCGGGTACAGCACAAGGTGTTACCGCTATTCAGATGGATATCAAAATAAGCGGGGTCTCCCATGCGATTATGGGACAGGCGTTGGAGCAAGCTCGCCAAGGCCGGATGCATATTTTGCAAGCTATGGAAACTATCCTGCAGGCACCACGTCAAGAGACTTCGACGTATGCACCGCGTATTGTGACGCTCAAAATCCACAAAGATAAGGTGCGTGAGGTGATAGGGCCTGGCGGAAAAACTATTCGCGGCATTATCGAGGCTACAGGTGTCACAATTGATGTCGAAGATAACGGTACAGTGGTGATTGCCGCTACCGATGAAGCCGCGTCTGAGGCAGCAGTGCGTATGGTACGCGAGTTGACGCAAGAAGCCGAAATTGGTCAGATCTATCTGGGAACGGTACGAAAAATCATGGATTTTGGAGCATTTATTGAAATTTTTCCTGGTACCGATGGCCTCCTGCACATTTCCCAAATATCTGATAAGCGTGTTAATAAAGTAACGGATGAGTTTCAAGAAGGCGATCAACTCCTCGTAAAGGTTCTAGAAGTTGATCGCAATGGACGCATACGTCTCAGTCATAAGGAAGCTATCCGAGAGCGCGAAGCGACTCCGATTAGCTAGATTCCAAGGGAAGGCGAGGCTATAAGGAGGGATTGTACATTCTTCATGTCATGAAAGTTTACATAATCTCTCTTATCAGAAGTTAAAACGCATCATTTGACGTGAGGCACAAGGCCAGCATGGCCTGTACTTATCCTTGCTCCTTGGGGGACGATTGTAAAAGCGTCAAACGCTCGGAAATCATTTGCCGGGTTCCCTCCTCAATCGCTCTATCGGAAAGTGCGCGTTCATAGATAGCCACTGCTTTGCGCGATGCTCCAGTCTTTTCGTGGCATCGCCCTATACCTAGATAGGCTTCCCCACGCAGCCAGTGAGCAGGCAGTTGTAAGACGGCCTCAAAGCCCGTGATAGCGTCTGGGTCACAGGCGCCACTGGCTTCCTGGGCATAGGCTATGTCCAGAGTTACAAGTGCCACCATCAGCGGCTGGTCAGCTTTACTCAATCGCTGTTGTGCCTGCCTATAAGCTGTGAGTGCAGCAGGATAATTCGCTCCTTCGAAATACAGGTGTCCGAGATGCCAGTAGGCCAAAGCAGCAGCGGCTGTGCCTCTATAGTCACTCACGAGCTTTTGTAACTGCTCAACAGCCTTTGAGCGATTGGCAGAAGGCGTACGTATGAACTTTGTTGCTTCATACAGTGCTATGTCTGCCTGCTGCTGACGATGCTTCTGCCAGGCCCACCAGCCAGTCATTAGGGTTGCTGCTACGGCTACCACTCCAATTCCATAAATCAGAAAGACTGTGTGGGCTTTGATCCAAATAACAATCTGCGCACTCAAAGAAACGAACTGATCCGGCTGCCTGATTTCCTTGCGGGACAAACGTTGTTCAGCCACTCCATCGCCCTTTTCGTGACCTTCTGAAACCACGACATCTTAGAGAGCATGCTTCCCAAGGCCAGAGGCATCAGGTCTTTTTAGTATCAAAAGGATACGGACAGGCACAGCCTGCCCGTACGAAAGAAAAACCCCGGTGATGCTTATGCTTCTTCGTGCTTCCCACTCGCCACAACAGCCTGGGTCAGATGCTGCGGAAGAACTTCATAGCGCAGGAATTCTACGAAATATGAGCCTTCGCCACCAGTGACGGACTGCAGAAAGGTGCTGTACTGTTGAATTTCCGCTAGAGGGACTTCAGCCCTTACCACTTGTAAATCGCCCAAACTCTCCATACCACTGACACGACCACGTCGACTGCTGATATCGCCAGTAACATCCCCCATGTACTTCGCCGGAACCATAACCTCCATTTTGACAATAGGCTCTAGCAAGACCGGTGAGGCTTTCATGACTGCCTCTTTTACAGCTTCACGGCCAGCTATCTGAAAGGCGATATCCTTGCTGTCTACCGGATGCTCTTTGCCATCATAGAGTTCAACCTTCACATCGACAACCGGATAGCCAGCAATGATTCCCTCGGTCATCTTATCCTGGACACCTTTGTCAACGCTTTGACGGAACTGTTGACTGATAACACCACCAAAGATTTTGTCGACGAATGCGTATCCAGCTCCACGATCATTCGGTTCAACACGAATAGCGCACTCAGCAAACTGCCCTGCCCCGCCTGTTTGCTTTTTATGACGATAACGTACTTCGGCCTTACCACTGATGGTCTCGCGGTACGCAATTTTGGGGAGTTTCGTCGTAACCTGGACCCCACGACGTTGTAAACGATTGAGCATCAAACCAATATGCTGCTCACCGATACCGGAGATCACCAGTTCTTTCGTTTGTGGATTTATTTCAACCTGAAATGTTGGATCTGCTTCGGCAAGGCGGCGTAGTCCTTCAGAGATCTTGCCTTCATCTCCCCGCGTCTTGGGCTCTACGGCTCTCGCTACCATAGGAAGTGGATAGTGAGGCATCACGAATGGTCGCTGGTCCTTTGTCGCCACCAGCGTATCACCAACGTGGAGTTCCTCCACCTTGGCTGTCGCAACGATAGCACCAGCCTCCGCCTCGTTGACATCTTTCTGGTCTTTCCCCTGAGGACGAAAGACTTTAGGGATTTTGACAGATCTGCCGGAATTAGCGATTACTACCGTATCCCCGCCTTTCAATACACCCCCAAAAACACGTATAAAGCTTACTTTGCCTACAAACTCGTCGGACATAATCTTAAAAACCTGCGCCTCCAGAGGACTTTCCAACTCTACAACATGATCCTCCCTAGCCCCTTGCTCATCAATCACCTGTTTTCTCGCATATACCGGTGAGGGTGCATAGGCAGCAATGATGTCCAAGAGTTCAGCGACTCCCCTGTCCTGCTCCGCGGCACAGCAGAGAATAGGTATAACGGTTCTCTCGACTAGGACTGGTGTCAATACTCGTTCAAGCTCTGCAGGCGATATTGTTTCACCCTCTAAGTAACGCTCCAGCAGTGCGTCATCACCAGAGATCACTGACTCCATTAGTATGCCGCGTTGTGTTTCAACAAGCTCTTCCATGGAATCAGGGACTTCATCAGGATGCAGTAGGTTCACAACCCCTCTATAATTACTTCCGCTTCCCAATGGCAACATCAGGGGTGTACACGCTGGCCCAAACGTTTCCTGCAATGCGGCTACGACCTCATCAAATCGCGCGTTCTCAGCGTCCATACGTGTAATTACAAAGATACACGCACAGCCTTGCCGCTTCACGATCTCCCATGCTTTACGAGTTCCAACCTCAATACCAGCAGCAGCATTAACAGTAATTAGTGCCAATTCTACTACTGAAAGTGCGCCATATACCTGTCCGATAAAGTCTGCAGAGCCAGGGGTATCAATGATATTGATATCCCTCCCTGTCCATGGAGTGTGGAGTAACGCAGAATAAAAGGACTTCTTACCCTCTTTCTCATCGAGATCAAAATCGCTTGCTGTTGTTCCATCACTGACCTTCCCAAGTCGGCTTAATTCTCCTCCCTTGAAAAGCATAGCCTCAGCCAGCATGGTCTTCCCACTACCAGAGTGCCCTACTAGAGCCACATTCCGAATTGCCTCTCCCTTATGACTGGCCACTATGACCTCCTTATGCCTACAAGAACGCCTTTGGAGTTGAAATCAATCACTAGTGTAAACAATACATCTCGCACTCACCCTGCCTCCCCATGCTTAACCTATGAGATCGCCTCCAAAGACCGTCCATTATACCCTGAAGCATGAGGCTAACTCAGAAGTGCAATGAAAACAGGTTTCTATGTAAGCCTTTCCAGAACAACTGTAAAGTCAAAACAAAAACT
>Ga0058859_10150725_pt1 | contig 13177 bp, 10 predicted proteins | sample SwirhirootsSR2_FD_61032 | JGI IMG/M metagenome (GOLD analysis project Ga0058859, IMG submission 61032) | Switchgrass rhizosphere and bulk soil microbial communities from Kellogg Biological Station, Michigan, USA for expression studies -... | ecosystem: Host-associated > Plants > Roots >...
TAAAAGTTAAACGAAAACTCAAGCGCTTGACATTTTATGCGACGCAAAAAGCATTGTATCGGACTGCTGAATTTTGTTTTTCAGCTAAACATCATCTCCCCACAGTTTCACGCTTTCAAAGATGTCAAAAGAAGCGAACGCTGTTGCGTTATCGAAAGCTTTTGTTTTTAAGGCAAGTTTTCCAAGATCCTTTTTACAGCAGCCCAGCTCAAGAAAATGTAACTCAACTAGTTTTTAATAAAGTTAGAAAGGCTCAACTAACGTCACTTTCTTATGTGTACTTTCGCACGTGAACACGAGGTTGTAGGCATAACAAGTTTATTATGAAACAGCGTATATTTCGTCACCGCTCTAGGTTTTTTAATTCTTCCCTGCTGGTATCTAAAAAAAGAACCAAAGCATTAACAAGACAACAAAAATTTTTGTGTAAATTTTTACTGCAATGCAAGCGAAGGTTTGGCCAGCGACAGTTAGTTCACCCGGTCAAGGTCCGTAAAAAATGGTTGGTTTTTAATAAAAAATGCAAGCGCCAAATGCGGTTTTATTTTTTTCGCAAATTAAGGAGTCTAAAGCAACGTTTTAGAAATTCGCGTGCAGTTTTACGTCCTAAATTTTTTTTTTCTTTAAATACAAACACCAAACAAAAAAGGTACAAAAAACGCAGTTTGAAGCTTTATCGTCGTTCGTTTAAGCGAACACATATTTGAGGAAGAAGCAGAAAGGTCATCAAGGGTTCTTTGCGGAAAAAAGTTCTTTTTGATTTGCCTAGGTGGCGATTGCGTTTTTTACCTTTTACACGAAGACGATGGGTTGATCGTCAATTTAGAGCTTTGCAGTATAAACGCTACGCAGGGCCTACTAGACTTATAAGACTTAATATTCGTAATCAACCGACAGTAAAACCAAGTTCGGGGGTTAGAAGTACTCTACGATCAGCTACTCGCCGGGCGCAAGCTTGACATAAAAGAATGTGAAGTACAAAACGAACTGTGGTGCAACAGAAACTAAGGTTTTATGGTAGTCCTTGGAATAAAAAGTATCTAAAATTCATGTTTTTTAGGAAGCGCCGTGTCCGCGGTAAACGTAAACGGTGGATTCCTTGGCAACAGCGGCGCCAATTACGGGCGGCAAAAAAGAGGCTTCTAAAGCGAAGTGCTCGTAGTAAATATTTTCTAAGAAACATAAAAGTATTTCAAAAAATAAATTCTGCAGTAAAGAACGCTAAATCTTTATGTTTTTTTCTAAATAGTGTGCAGCAAAAAAATCGGATTATTACGTTAAGGCGCTGATTTCGATTGCTGAAACGGTATAATGTTTGGTCCTATAAGGATGAATTTAATTCTTTTAAAAGACTCCAATTATTAAATGTTATGAAATTTTTTGACTGAAGAAGAGGAGTGAATCATAAGTTACGAACTGGTTTGAATAATTTCGGTTTCTACTTGCGTAATCATACGGCTTTGAGAATTAATGGGGCTGTTTTTGCTGATAGTAAGGAAGGTTCTAATGTTAGTTTAATAATAAGACAATGTATTCAAAGTCGTTTTAATAGTTTTGTAAAGATTCCAAAGCGTGTTGTGCTGTTGCAAAATTACAGGAAATTAAATTGGTTTTTAATCAGTAAGCTAATTGTTAGTTCTAGAATTAGTAGAATTATAAATTTTCCCGTTTGAGTTCGGATTAATAGCGCTTTTCATTTAGTTACAAGATCTTGAAAAGATTTTTATAAAAAGGTTGCGAGGTGGGCACATTATGCTACGTTTTTACATAAACGGTTTAAAAAGATTGTAAAAAGGCTGATGCTTATACTAGTTTTCAGTTTTCGATTCAAGAACTTTTATCGCTTTATAAAAATCCTAGGATTTTTGTTTAATCGACACAGGCGTCAACAGCGAGTTATTCGACAATTTTTTCGCGTAATAATAAAAAAAAGTCTTTTCCGTTTTAAGCGTTTAATCGGATGACAGTTAATATTGCGGGGAAAAATGAATCGCCGCCCCCGGGCACGACAACTAACGTGGTGAAGGTACAGAAAACCAGCTTTACAAAATAATACCATGTCTGTTATTTATGCGGCGCGTGAAGTAGTAACAGATTTTGGCGCTTATTACTTCCGTCTTTGAGTTTATTACTGAATTTAAAGAATACTAACATAATATGCATTTTTTACCGTCACAACCTAAAACTACTAAGTACGGTAGTCCTAGCTTTCAACGGAATCGTTTAAGACGCTCTAAACGATTACACAAACAACAGAAGGGTGCTATAGAAGGAAATTGGCTTTACTGAGTGGTGATTTTGGAGACTTGTCGTGTTCCTTACGACACATTGTCAGGTCTACGTGTTTTATTGCGGCGAGATACCGATAAGTTAGTGGATTTTAAGTTTTATGCAACTTTTCGGATACCTGTAACCTCGAAACCCGGGTTACGAATGGGTACTGGGAAAGGTAAAATCAAAGCTTGGTTAGCTGAGTTTAAGAAAGGTCAGTTATTACTTAGTTTTGAGGATGTTGGAGGTAAACGTACAACCGCTCGTTTATTTCGGTTATTGCGGTTTAAACTACCTGTGCCTTTTAAAATTATTCGCAGAGCTAAATAGTTAGCGTTCATGAGAACACGCGCAGAAGAAATCTGAAAATTAGTGATTTCGTCATCAAAAAGAAATGTTTTCTTTTCGCTTTCAGATCCGCTGGATAAAGTAAAAAAACTTTTGACTCCTGGCTTAATACGGAAAAAAGGAATACGGAAGGAGTTTTACCAGAAGCTTGACGATAAAAAAAGTCGTCGCAAGAAACGTAATTGCCGAATGTTCATAAACAATCAAAAACGCTCCTCACCAGCTTATTTACAAACCTGGAGTTTAATGTATTCCTACATCTTAGAGCAGAAACTTTTATCTAAACAGTTTTGCTTGATATTATCTGGATCTAACTTGAAATTAAGTCAAACAATTGGTAAAAAGGTTTTACGGCAGCCAAATCGTTTACGAATTCTTCATGTATTGCTGAAAGAAACTTTACCTCATAATGGATGCCCTTTAAAGATTAAAAAAAGAAAGAAGAATAAAGGACGCAACCGACGTCGTAAGCTTTTACAAAGATATCCTCGTCCTTTGCCCGGTTCTAGAAATCGCCGTTTAAGCCACATTAGTAAGGGTTTTTCTAATCAGAATATAAACCGTTTGCGCCGTGGTTTAACTTCTGAGGCTAAAAAAATTTCTCCTATGAATTGAAGTACGCTCCAACGTGCTACTAAAAACTCAAACGTCAGATCTTTTTCAAAGTTGAAGCTAAAAGGACGTCAGCGCCGGGCTAAATAAGTGTAATGACTTTAATTTCCTTTAAAATTATGCAGATTAATTTTGGACCTCAACATCCGTCGGCTCACGGGGTTTTACGCTTAGTTTTAGCTATGCGCGGGGAGGTTATTATGCAAGTTGACCCGCATATTGGTTTGCTTCACCGAGGAACGGAGAAGTTGTTGGAGCAGAAGACCGTTTTAAAAGGTTTACCCTATTTTGACAGGCTTGATTATGTTTCAATGATGGCTCAAGAGCATACATTTGCTTTAGCTATTGAGAAAACTTGTGGACTTGATGTTCCGCAACGCGGCACCGTAATTCGAACAATTTTCTTAGAAATAACACGAATTTTGAATCATATAATGGCCGTGACAACTCATGCTATGGATGTTGGGGCGCTGACTCCATTCTTGTGGGCCTTCGAGGAACGTGAAAAGTTAATGGAATTTTATGAAAGGGTATCAGGAGCTAGAATGCACGCTAATTACATTCGTCCCGGGGGTGTTTATATGGATTTACCATTAGGTCTAAGCGATGATATCTATACATTTTGTAAAAATTTCAAACCGAGATTGGATGAAATCGAAGAGTTATTAACTAACAATAGGATTTGACAGCAACGTTTGATAAATATTGGGGTAGTTACAAAGGATACTGCTGAACAGTATGCGTTTAGCGGAGTTATGCTACGAAGTGCGGGGGTCCAGTGGGATTTACGAAAAAATGAACCCTATGAGTTATACCCTGAGTTACAGTTCCAGGTTCCAGTAGGCCGTTATGGGGACTGTTACGATCGTTTCTTGTTACGCATGGAGGAAATGAGACAGAGTTTATCTTTAATCAATCAAGCATTGAATTGTCTCGAGGATGGTGACTTTAAAACACATGATCGTTATTATTCCCCCCCAACTAGGGATGAAACGCGTCAAGGTATGGAATACTTAATTCAGCACTTTAAGTATTATGCAGAGGGTTACCCTTTAGTAGCCAGCAACAGCTATACAGCTACGGAGACACCAAAAGGTGAATTGGGGGTATATTTCGTGTCCGATGGGGGAAATTTTCCTTACCGAGTTAAAATTCGGTCACCTGGTTATTATCACTTAGGCGGTTTAGACTCTCTTACTGCTGGTTTTTTGCTATCGGACTTAGTCACCGTTGTCGGGTCAATGGATTTAGTTTTTGGAGAAATTGATCGTTAACTATGTATTTTCCGTCAGTCGCTAAAGAGTTATTTCATTTAATGATAGGATTTTATATTTTGCCGCTGGTTATTATATTAGCCGTATGAGTTTTTCCTAGACCTAGTTATTTGGAACATCTGCGTGCTGTGGGTGTTTTGGTTATTTGTCTTATGCAGAGTTATTTATTCTACTTTCTTTGAATAATTTATACTAAATTACGATGAAATTGACAACCGGCTTTCAAACCGAAGGGTATAAAAATTCGAGACACCTACTATCACTTCGTAGAATTTTTTGCTGAGTACGATTGAACTTATCTTGTTTTAGACTCTTTAAATGTTCCGTTAATTCTTTTGAATATTGTGATAACGAGTTTATCACTTTACTACGCCATACTGTCGTCTACTACGTACCGAGCGATGCAAAAATCTGTTTTAAATCTTATTTTAGTCATGGTGTTACTAAATATAATATTTAGCACTTTAAACTTGGCGGTCTTCTACGTCGCATTTGAGGTCTTGATTTTACCTCTGTTTTTTTTAATAGGGATGGGCTCCAGGATGCGTCGTTTACGGGCTGCAATGCTTTTTTTTATGTATACAATCACTTTTTCCTATGTGATGTTATTCGGCTTAATATATATTTGAATTTGATTCGGTACCTTCCACTACCCAAAAATCCTAGTTATTTTGTGTTCGCTCGACGGGAGTAATGCGCCTTTGTATTTAATTTGAGGAACCATGCTGGTAGCTTTTTTAGCTAAAATTCCCTTAATTCCAGTGCATATTTGGCTGCCTGAAGCTCATGTCGAGGCCTCAACTGTTGGGTCTGTAGTTCTAGCAAGCTTAGTTTTAAAAATTGGCGCTTATGGAATTGTACGCTTTTTAGTGCCGCTACATAGTCTAATAAATCAGGAATGATTGTTTGTCCTACTAGTATTGTTTAGCTTGACTGGAGCTCTTTACGCCACTTTAATGTCGTTTGCACAGGTTGACTTGAAACGAATAGTTGCCTACTCCTCAGTTGCCCATTTAAGTTTTGCTGTTGCGGGAATATTTACGACAACCAAATACGGGGTTCTTGGGGGTTATTATTATAATATAGGTCATGGTTTTATTTCTGCTGCGTTGTTTTTTCTAGTGGGGATGTTATACAAGCGTCATGGAACACGTCTACTAAAATATTATTCAGGTTTAGCCCTCTTGCCATATTTTTCGGCTTTTTTTTTATTTTTTTCCTTTGCCAATATAGGTTTTCCTGGTACTATAAATTTCGTTTCTGAGTTTTTTATAATCTCAAGTTTTGTACTTGTAGGTAGCACGGGGTTATTAGTTTTAGCTTCGATTGTATTTTTCGGTTCTTTGATTTTTTCTATCTGAACTTATTTGCGCTTGGCTGGGGGTTCTATTACACAGCATATTTTGTATGTACACTACGACCTGGAACCTTATGAGCGAATAATTTTAACGATCCTAGTATTATGTACTATTCTTCTGGGAGTTTTACCAAATTTTTTTTTTTTTAATTTCTTTAAAATCTGTTAGAGCATGTTAGTTCTAGTACAATATTTTTTATCCTCCTTATTAGTAATTTTACCGTTGTTATTAACCATGGCGTATTATACACTCTTGGAACGAAAGGTAATGGCTTCTTTACAACGACGTTACGGTCCAAATCAAAATGGCCCTTGAGGTTTATTACAACCTATTTTAGATGGATTAAAGCTTTTAACTTCGGAGATTATTGTGCCGACCAAAGCGAATTTTTGGTTATTTCATATAGGACCTGCTTTAACCATGAGTGTTAGTTTCACTTTTTGAGCAATCATCCCATTTAGTTTTGGTTCTAGTCTATTAACCTCTGATTATGGTTTGTTGGTTTTATTTACTTTCAGTTCAATGAACGTCTACAGTATTGTTATTGCGGGTTGAGCAAGTAATTCAAAATACGCTTTATTAGGCGCCATACGCGCTATTGCCCAAATGATCTCTTATGAGTTAATTTTAGGAGTTATCATTATGTTAATTTTGCTCCTTACTGGAACGTTGAATTTAACATTAATTGTTTACTATCAACATTTAACAACTTGATTATGTTTTCCCCTCTTACCGATAGTTGGTATGACATATGTAGTGCTGTTGGCTGAGACAAATCGTGTCCCTTTTGATTTACCTGAAGCTGAAGCTGAATTAGTTGCTGGGTATAATGTTGAGTATTCTTCGATCACATTTGCATTATTTTTTTTAGGGGAGTATTGTAGCATGGTTGCTATGAGTGCTCTTATGGTGATTTTATTTTTTGGTGGATGACTACCAATCTTACCCTGATTTGTTTTTCCGGCAGTTACTATACTGGCCGGCAAAACAATAGTTTTTTGTGTTTTATTTATCATTGTTCGCGCTATGTTGCCCCGTTACAGGTTCGATCAACTTTTACATCTAGGTTGACATATTTTTTTGCCATTTAGTTTTGGTTACTTGATTTTTATGATGGCTTTGTTAAAGGCTACAGGTGCAATTATTACAGGCTCGTGTTTTAGCTATTACTATTAGCACATGAGTAATTACCAATATGTAAATTTGTTTGGTTATTTTATTAGTGTGCTTGTAGTAATTTTTTTGTTAGTCTTCTTGGCTTGAGTGTTGGTAAGGAAACGTCCGTCGCGGAAAAAGTTAATGTCATATGAATGTGGATTTGAACCATTTACAGATGCACGAAAACCTTTTTACATTAATTTTTATAATATTGGTTTGATTTTTTTATTATTTGATGTTGAGTTAATGTTGTTACTCCCGGGTGTCTACGCTTTAGGGATTTTAACCACAGAAGGTCTGTGGTGATTATTTTTTTTTATTGCTATATTAATGTTTGGTTACTTATACGAATTATTTACGGGAGCTATAAAAATTCTTCGATAAAAAATGTTTAAAAATTTTTGGAAGGTTAAATTTTTGTGCGTTAGTCTATACAGAATAGTAGTCAAACAAAAAAGTTTTTTACGCCGATATGGTTTTTTAGTGGGTGTTGCGCTAAGTGTTTTTTTGTATGGACGCTTGTTATTGCTAAATAATGAGGCCCTATTTTGGGATGTAGCTGTTCTCTACACTTGTTCCGCCGCACTTATACTTTGGTATTTTCGAAAACGCTAAATATGAAGTGTAGTCAATTTCTAAAAGTCGTTAAAACTAGTATGCTATTTAGTTTTTTTTCTATTATTTTTTCTAGGCTAAAATGATTTTTTTTTTATATAGGGGAGACGCTAATCTCCGTGTTAAATTTTAGTTTGTTAAAAGTTTTTGGCCAGGTAATAAGAGGATTTTTAACTAGCACTATACAAAGCTTTGATTTCAAAGTGCTGAGAAAATTTATACCTGCTTTCAGCTTCGCGAAGTTAAACCGTTGTTCAGATAAAAGTGCACAAAGAATTTCAAAATTCACCTTCAGTTCTTGTTTATTAATATTATTCCCAATGAGTTGAGCTTTCCCTAAAAATACTAAAACTGTTGTGGTAGAAGCTTCATCACAAACCGAAACTTGATGTTTTTTTGCGCGCATTTTAAATGGTATTGATCCGTTTGACCTAAGTCGATGAACTCCAAGTTCCTTGTACCCAAAAGAGATAATGTGAGAGTATGTTTTGGCGCCAGAATTTGCAAGCACTTATTCTGAGTGGTTACTGAAGGTGTGCGAATTACGGGTGGGTAGTAATATTTTTTTTTTATGAGATATTGACGGGTTAACACGTCTGTTTTTAGTTTTAAAGCTTATCGGCCGTTATGGTACCTACGCGCCAGAACTGCTTATCTTTGGGTTACTTATTTTTTGCTTAATAAATCACTCTCTGACTACAGCTCGAATATATAGTTATATCGTCGACGCGTTGCAATATGCGGTTATTTTGTCTTTGTTTGTAATCTTGTTACCTTTTGCCCCGGCTGAATTGTTCACCGGCTATAAAGCTGACGGGTATGGAGAATTGATAAAACTTATCTTTTTAATTGTGTCGCTGTTGTATTTTTCAACAGCATCATCCTGAGAATTAGAAGGTAAAGTTAGAAAAGAAATTTATGTAATTACACTTTTTTTTCTTCTTTTCGGCTTAATCATGATTAGTTGTAGTAATTTATGAATATTTTTTTTCAGTTTGGAAGGAATAAGTTTTTGTATAATTATTTTTTTTGTGTTCAATTTTTCGGGTCAGGGTAATATCGCGGATGCTGTTCGATATTTCTGTTTAAACAGCATTGCTTCTGGGGCACTTTTGCTAAGCATAGGGTTGGGACAAAACGTAACCAACACAACTGACTATCATGAATTTGGTAATTACTTTTTGCTAAATGCTAATATAGCCGTAATCCCAGAAAGTTTTAGTTTTGCTGTAATTTTATTTTTGATTGGCAGTTTTTTCAAACTTGGTGTTTTTCCGTTCAATGTTTACGAAATTGATACCTACAAAAAATCCTCTTACATAGTTATTTACTTTTCAGCTTTGATTTCAAAAACACCATTTTTTTTCGTTTGACTTAAATTGGTGTGAAGAGTTATTCCATTCATTAAAACCATGTTTCCTGTGATATTCATCTTAGGTCTTTTGACCGCTATAGTGGGTACATTGGCAGCGCTATTCCAGACTGTGTTGCGACCATTTTTAGCTTATTCAAGCATGAGCCATACAGGGTTAATCTTGATGTCTTTTTCAACTGAAACAGCTCTCGGGGTGGATTCCGCTTTATTGTATCTACTGTCATATATTTTTGCTATGAGTGCTATTTACTTGACATTAAGTACACTAGAGGCTATGGGGTTGGACTTCCACGGTGTGCATCAACTGAAGGAGTTACGGGCTAATTTCACGCTGGCGGTAAGTTTTTCCATTAGTATTTTAACGCTCGCTGGATTTCCCCCAACGGTTGGTTTTTTTGCTAAAGTAGGTATTTTAGTGAATTTAGCTGCTTTAGGGCAAATTTGAGTAGTTATTTTGATTTTTTTGCTAAATCTACTAAGTTTTGCATATTATATTCGAGTTCTACGCGTAATTTGATTAGAAACTAGTGATGGGGCCTCGGCGAAATACTCATTAACTGATATTGCAAAGTTAAAAGATATTTCATTAGGAAAAACATTTTTTGCTGTGCGCCTTATTGCTTCGTGTTTAGCTTTATTTTCAATAACTGTGTTATACTCATTTAAGATTATCGTAGCTCTTACCGGCACTCTATGGTGCATCGCGAATTATACCCTCGATTGATATTGATTTTCGTTACGCGTATTTGCAAATTTGAAAATTTGATTGTTTTTCCGCGAGGACCGTGACTACGACTTTGGTCGTAAATTGCGCGACTGATATAAAGCACAATATGATACAGGGTTTAAACCAAAACCTTCCTTTAAGGAACGTTTACAGAATTTTTACGCTAGATGAGCAATTCCGGTGCCAGAAAAATCAGTTCTTAATAAAAAGAATCCTTAAACAATAAGTTGCCTGGGGAAAATAAACTAGATGAACTTAATCCTACCAATCATCGGATTTTTTTTTTTATTTTTTGTAGGCAAGCTATGAGGTCGTAAACTAGGTATACAGGGTTTATTTTTAATAATAGCAGGAATGACTTTACTATTTATCTTTCAGGTGTTGGGATGATTACTTTGATTCTCTAGGGCGCTAGAAAATACTCAAGTGGTTTTTGTAAATTTAGCTACTTGGCTAAAATTCAAAGCACTGAAAGTAGACTGACTATTTGAGTTTACTTTCTTTACGCTATTGATGGTCTTGATGATTCTATTGGTTTTTTTTGCAGTTATTCTTTTCTCATTTCAATATATGCAGTTTGATCCAAATTTACTTCGCTTTTTAGCTTACTTGAGTTTATTCGCCGGGTTTATGCTAACTTTGGTTAGCGCTGGTAACTTTTTGGTTTTGTTCATGGGGTGGGAGGGCGTAGGCTTGAGCTCCTTTCTACTAATAAATTTCTGAACGACAAGGACACAAACTAGTAAATCTGCTTTAAAGGCTCTTCTACTAAATCGTGTGGGGGATTTTTTTCTTCTGTTAGCCATTAGCTTTACTTTTAAGCTAACGGGGTCCTTAGATTTCCAATCCCTCTTTATTTCGCTAGGTTATTTGAGTCATTGTTCCGCCCCTGAGTTGGACGTTTTTTACGTGGATGTTATAGGTCTGTTCTTGTTTTTAGCCGCCATGAGCAAATCTGCGCAAGCAGGTCTTCATGTGTGGCTTCCAGATGCCATGGAGGGTCCTACCCCTGTTTCTGCTATGATTCATGCTGCAACAATGGTAACTGCGGGATTATATCTACTGTTAAGATGTTCAGCTATTATTATCTTATCTCCTCAAACATTACAACTAATTTTTATCGTTGGTTTTATTACTGTCTTGTTGACTTCATTTCTGGGTATATGACAGTATGATATAAAAAAGATAATTGCATTTTCAACCTGCAGTCAACTCGGTTACATGATGACTATTATTGGAAGCTCTTATTTTTCTTTGGGCTTTTTTCATTTGCTAACGCACGCCTTTTTTAAAGCTTTATTGTTTTTAGCAGCGGGGGGAATTATTCATGCCCTACAAGGAGAGCAAGATCTACGACGATTGGCGGGGAGTCTAAGCGTGAGAGGCCCTAAGAAACCGAAATCTGTTTTCTTGTATAATGCTTTTCTAATCGGGACATTAGCTTTAGTAGGTTTTTTCTTTTTTGCAGGTTATTACTCTAAAGAAAGTGTGCTTCTTTCTTTAATGCTGACTGATAACTCAGCTGGTGGGTTTGCGGCGGGCGCGATATTAAGTGCCTCTGTACTTCTTACTTCCTACTATTCTTTTCGATTGCTCTGAGTGCTATTCTTTGCGCCTTGAAAAGCTGCGAACCGTTTTTATCAAATAAATTTGAACTTGAGCCTCGATAGCTACACCAAGAGTTCTCTTAGTTTATTAATGTTCTTTAGTGTCTTTGTTGGGTTTAGTCTTAAGGCAGTGTTCTTACATTCTTTTTTATTAGATTCGACGATTATGACTATAACTCAGAGTCTTGGTATGTTAGAATTTTTACCAACCATCGTAAAGACGCTTCCAACGCTATTTATCGTGGTTGGTTTTTACTTGGCCACACAGCAACGTTATATGGCACAACAACAACAGCGTTGAAAAAAAATTAGTTATTTTGTTCAATCGAAATATTTTTATGATAATTTATTGAATAAGACTGCTAAGTCGGGTTTGCGTTGTGCAACTAGAGTTTATTTAAGTCTAGATAAAGGTTTATTAGAGTGGGTAGGACCTTATGGCTTATTTTTAGCTTTACGTCCTATTTCTCAAACTATTGATTATACGTTTTTTGACCGTCGTATTGAAACAAGTTTTCTCGGGCTCGTTATGGGAATTATTTTTTTATTACTCTTGATGTGAACCCACAGCGGGACTCCCTTGTTTTAATGCTAGTGTTAGTAACCCGAACATTTTTCTAAAAATCTTCTATGTCTAATCGCCATTGCTTTTTCTATACCGTGTGATCTATTTTTAAGTCTAGTAAACATTCCGTTTCTAATCTAGGAAGCATAGGTTTTAGTTCTTTACAGGAAACAATAAGTTTCCAGTTTACGGTCTTTCATCACCGTGTTAATGTTTACAAGAAAGGCTTGTTAACAATCTCTCCCATTTCTGCGAATATTTTTTCTACATGAATCCTATTGTTGACGCGGTTTGACTTAACTTTAGTAAGAAAAGATTTACGAGCCAAACGTTCTCGCTCCATCAGTTTAAATTTCTTAGCTTTGTTGTTACCTAATATTTATTTTTTAAATACTTGTATCTGCCGATTACCGCCTGTGCCGGATGACCCGGCGTATGCTGACCATTTTTTAGAGCGTTATAATAAAGAGCTTGCTGTGTTACTAGAAAAGAATAAAGAACAACATAGAATTGAACAGGAAAAATTATTGCAGGAAGCTGCGAAGCGACAGGCGGAAGCCGACGCAGAGCAACAATGAAACGACGATTTTTCTGACCTAACTCTATTCGTACTATTCGGGGAAATTCTGATATTTATGATAAGCGCGTACCGACGTTCTAGCGGATGATAAAAAACTACTTAAAAGGATGTTTAGAGCAGTCTATTTTACTATATTTTTGTGTTTTTCAATTAATAGTGTGAAGTGGTAAAAATCTAGGAATTCAATTAATTTTGGTAACTTGGTCTGTTTATACTAGAAAGATTGTGATGTATAAAAAAATTAAGATACGCTTTAGGCGTTGTTTTTACGAAGTTTGGTCTCAACTTATTTTAGTAGTACATGGTTTACCCTACGAGAGCAAAAATCTGGGAATTTTTTTATTATCCAAAATGAGTAAAAAACTTATGGTATGACGTAACGTTTTTCTAAAACATATGACTATTGGTCTGCGGTGAGATACCATACGATGGTTCTTCTGTCATTTCAGTTTGCTATTTTGAGTCGGAAACTTACTTTTTTTTTCTTGACAAGTAACCACTCTTTGTAGCAAATCTAAATTTTTCTCTAAGTTTGTTTGGCAGTTTGGTTTGATTTTAATTCCGCTTATTATTATTTGCTTAGCGTTTGTGCAGATATTTTTTTTTGGATTCTCTTTCTTGCAAAATTGCGCCGGAAGTGAGCTATCTATTACGAGTAGCTATGTTGAAGATAATTTTTCCAATTAT
>Ga0058859_11777982_pt1 | contig 12685 bp, 6 predicted proteins | sample SwirhirootsSR2_FD_61032 | JGI IMG/M metagenome (GOLD analysis project Ga0058859, IMG submission 61032) | Switchgrass rhizosphere and bulk soil microbial communities from Kellogg Biological Station, Michigan, USA for expression studies -... | ecosystem: Host-associated > Plants > Roots >...
TGGGAGACTACCCAGGAGACCTTTTACGGTTCGCATAGTTCCGGGAAAATACTATTGCACCTTTCATAGCCCAGCACGACCGGAAGTAACGGCAAATACGCGGTTGGCACCCGCGGGGAACAGTGCGCCAGGTTTTAGGGGTTGCCCAGTTTTCCTCTCTTTCGAGCAAATAAACTTTTGTTTGTGACGTTTTGTGTTCGTCCTATGTGTTTATGACGACATGGCAATTGTTCTTTAAATTATTTTATCCGGAGTAATTTCTACGACACCTTTCTACATGATGAGTATAATAGTAGTAAAGAGTGTGGCGGCGTCGGATACCGCAGATTTTGTAGTAGATCAATAATGGCTAATATTCAATCAGATGAATTTCTTAAACCCACCACGTTGACGGACACGCGCAAACAGATTCCCCTATCTGGGGAAGAACAAATGGCACAATCTTTCAAACAATTGCTGTATGTACCTCCGATTACCACCGTTGGAGAGGAAACAGTATTGAATTGGCAAACTATGCCAGGCACAAGAAAGATTTTGTTTGATACTAAGATTAACGCTCTAGATGCTGGCGATGTTATTTATGAATTTATACTAAATTATGATTATTGCCAAAACAATTTTGTACAAGTTCGAGATGTTTTTAATAATTATCAGTTCGCAGATTATGGCCTTCAGCTAGAAATTGAATTGCTCGGCAACCCACTCGTTCAAGGGGAACTAACATCGTGGTTCTGGCCAGGACAGGTGAGATGCCCTTACACATTGAACATACCTACAGATTTAGCAGCTATGGTTAAAGACACTAAAGCAATATCTTTTTGCAAGCATCTAGAGATCGTTACTATGAAGAATGGAAGATTAAGATGGATGTTTCCTTTCTGTAAACCTTTTTATTATTTTCTCAATAATACGTCCGGGCCACATAACTATACACAGTTGTACGACCTTGGACAATTTATGTTCGCAGCTTTGACACCCGTGCGGACTCGGTCTACAGAGGCTTCATCAATCTCCATTAAAATATGGGGGTCCCTCATTGTTAACTACGGGGGATCAAAGTTTCAATCAGAACAACCATAATGGCAGCTCTAGCATCAGCATTTATTTCAGCAAACGCTGCAATAGGCTCGGCTACCGGAGCCGCTTTTAAATCAACTTGGAGCAATATTGAGCAGGAGTCAGTTTTTAGACATCAACAAGCCGCAACAACATTGAATCAACAACTCAATCCACTCACTGCTCAGATTTATGATAGCTCAACAACTTTTTCAGGGCCAACACACATGCAAAATGTTGGAAACATTATTAATAGCACGGATGCGGCAGTTAAGGATCTTCAGTGGCAAGCCCAGCTAGCCACACAAAAAGCAGAAGCTAATTATACCAAAAACTCTAATATGGTAGATATGGGAATAGCTTTGGGTTCTGCCTTTGGTCCGATCGGGGCGCTGGTCGGAGGTTTTATCGGTTGGAGTAAAGGGAGTTACAACCCCGAAGGCAGCAAGTTAGATGCACCTTCAGTGACAGCTAACTTGAATACCGGATTTCAAGCCGGAGTCGCAGTTGACCCAAACACAACAGGCTCACATTACAATAATTTGGATAATATTGCAAATGCTAATCAACAGTTACAGGAAGCAGCAGAAAATTTTGAACATAACTCAGCAAATACTAATCCTGGAGCTGCTGGGCAGACTGAAGACAATTTGGAAGAGCATGGAATAGAAATGAGTGATCTGAACCCAGTTGCCGATGGTAGTAATAGATCAGCACCAGCACCAACAACTTCAGTGGCTGGCAACATAGCAGGTTTAGATGATTTTGGAACTGAGAATCTCACAGGCTTAGGAGTGACTGGGGGTAAGTCGACTAATTTACAAGAGGCTAACAGCGACCCCCTCACGGCAGATTTAGCTGTTGGCATGGATGTAAAGCAAGGGGTTGGATGGATCACACTTGATAAGCCCAACTCGAATATCGGTAGGGCATTTTTGAATGCCCCAGATGGTTCTAAGCCAACTAGTAGTAGTAGTCAACCCGCGCCTGTCAATCCACAAGTTTTTAATACTGGTAGATTTGGGGCTCTTTATGAGTCAGGTAAGACAAGCGGCTTTCATGGTTATATGGGAATGCGGAATGACGACCTGTTTAGTGATACTGATAGCCTGCTTGGAGCAGAGTTCTTACCCAATGAAGATTGACATGAATGCATTTCCACCTATGATCTTACAGGATAATAATCCCAATGCTGCTACAGCTGCGGGTATCCCAATGTTAGATCCAACTCCTACACCAAATAAATATAAAGCAGTCCCTTTTACATCTTTGGATATGTTACATACACCATATTATCATGGCTACATAACAATAGATCGTAGTACAGAATTAAATGAAGTGGTTGCTAAATTTAGAGATGCTCCCAATTTGGATAATTCAGCTCTTCCAGAAACATCAGCACCAGCTTGGTCAGATGTACCACAATTAATATATTCTCATTGTGATTATCAAAGGGAGTATATGCTTAAGGCCATCTGCGCAGACGAGACTAAATTTAGGTTAGCAATTCACGCCTTTGATTATCATACTTATCCAGAAGTTTATGATTACACTAATCTAAGAAATAGAGTGCTCTATTGGGACGTTTCAAGTCAAAAGCAATTTTCTTTTATATTACATCCTTTCTGTAATTTTTCAATGAAACGCCGTTACCCAGTAGGTGCAAATACAGGAACTCAACCTAGGATTGTTAGATATTATGATGCAGTTGACCTTTCAGAAAAATCCTATTCCCCTCAGGGAATTTCAGGCTTTGAACCAGAAACAGATTTTTATGCTAGATTTGCTATAACATTAGACCAAGCAGTTCAGATGCCAGCTACGGCACCGCAAGAAGTAGACATTGTTATGTGGAGTAGAATATTGGATTATAAAGGTTATCATCTTAAACCCCATATGGAGTCCCAAGTTTACAGGGGCACATACACTGCAAAATTTGAATAATGGCAGAATCAATACAGTCACCCACTACCATAGATGAGACCACCCCTGTGCTTAGCACTCCAGGGTCGGTTGAAGTCCAAGGAGGTGAAAATATTAAGCCCGCCATGATTTGTCCAGAAAACTTAATATATACACTTAAGCCTATGAATACTATTGTTACACTTGCAGTTCCACAAGTGGGTACAGAATCACCAATTTTTGCTTTAAGAGTGACTCCTAAATTACCTTCATCAGAGTTAACCCCTAGAGCTACAAATTTCACCTTGGATCCGTCTAAGGGAGTCGATGAAGAAGGCAATCCACCAGGCCCGTACCAGCTAAATGAAAATAATGCTTGGGAACATCCAGGAACTTTCATTCAGACGGGTAGACCATCAACCCTAGATGGAGTCTTATATAGTAATACAGTGCAGCCTATAAGAGGGATCTCGCTAGTCCAAGGCGCGGAACCACTATTTTCTCGGTGGTGTAAACAGTTTAGATATTGGAATGGACCCATTATTTATAAATTACAAATTGTTTCAAATTTTACAGTTCAGGGCTATCTTAGACTTGGGATCTGTTGCGGCACATATTTTAAGAAGATGTTTGCTATGGGATTTACTAGTTCAGTTTTTCCATCTGGCAATGTTATTTTGGAAACTGATTCAACTGAGACTGCCAATAATGGATGGTTAAGGATTGATCTGTCTGACAAAAAGCATGCCATTATAATGGTGCCGTTTCAACATAATTTGCCTTTTATAGATGACATGTGGCGCGGGCCCTTCAGGTCAGCGATATACAATGTCCCTGAGACTGACCAGTACTTGTGCCTCCAACTTGAAGGCACAACTACTGCCGGAAATAACAATACTATACAGATTATCTTTGAATACGCTGCAGGCCCGAACTTTGAACTAGCTTGCCCCCTCGGCCCCTTTGTCAATGAATTTAGAAGTTCAACAGCGTACAACTTAGGTACCGCACATACAGGAGCGTTCATTTATAGACCTATTTGGTATTATCACTTCACCACCTACTTCTGTGGCGACCCCAATATGAATCCAACAACATGGCCCATGAGGAGGGCAGATTATTCTGGCACAGAAGCATATGTAGAACGCTTCGAATCATCATCAGATTTCATAGATAGGTATAAAACATTAGAAGAAGAGGAGGACGATCCAGCGACTCGTTCGCTGCGTCGTAATTTGCATTCAATACGCATTGATGAAGAGAACTTATGACAAAATTTCACAACCCTGTACCCACCCACGTAGTACAATGAAAACTAGTTGCTGTTCAGGATATGCTTGTTGTGTGTGCGACCTCTGTGGTTCTACTATCATTCACCGCTCGTACCAACTGCGAAGCGAGAATAAGGAGAACAGGCGTAGGTAAGTGTATAGTATGTATGAGACTGATAGCACGAAGAGGCGGATATTCCCAGGATGCGACGACCTGATAAGGGTCTCAGGGGCAAACGTCGGTTCTGCAATGACTCAGGGGGGCGCTAGATTCAGTTCTATCCACAACTCTGTAGACGGTCATGCAGTTGCGATTACACCCGGTATCAACATGGGGTTGAAGTTTCGAAGTGTTGTTAGTGGTGTGTCCTTACCCTTAGGCAAGGTGAGGAGTATAATCCAATCCCCCAAAACTCAGATGCTTGTAAGCCGGTGTAGGATTGAGGTGCCAGCAACCCATACCCTGCACATAACGCGAACTTGTGTCTGCCCTCCATTCTTTTCCCAGCCAATGGGAGTTAGGCCCCTTCTTTAGGGTATTCTTGTTAGGTAATTTCTAACCCCTGGGAGTGCGGATTTGCGCAATTCGCTGTCATGATGACCGATGGGATGAAATAAATCACTTTAATATGGCTCAATCACAGATGAAAGAAAACCCCCTTCCCTCGAAGGAATCACAGTTTGCCACTGAGGTTCCCAGGAACAAAGCAGGCTACCCCGTTGACGACAAAGAAGCAGCCAAGGAACAGAAGAAACGGATGACGATGTTTGCAGCAGCTACAGCCCAAAGGAACGGAGTTATCGCCCGTATGAAACAGCATTACACGCTGGAAGCTAGGGCCAAATTACCACAGCAGCTCATCATGACGTCTAGCATCACACCTTCTTCCCTCCATGACCGATGGTATAAGCATGTTAAGTATGGTGGAAACCCCAATATGTATCCAGCTTATGCCAGCAAGTATAATGACGAGTTGAAAGGCGCTAACCTCATGATGGATGCTCTTAGAACAATAGAACAGGTTAAGCCAAACCCTGTTGTGGGCTGCGGATTCTTGTGTGGCATTATGAATACAGCAGCAGAAAATTATCAGTATGTTGCCGCAGCTCATAGGTATACAGATTACCAGGACTTTCATAGTTTTTGGCAATCATATGAGAGAAATGCTGACCCTATTCTGGACCCTACAGCTAAATTTAATTATTCGGATACGTTGAGATGGGCCTCACTCATGATCGCAGTAGGGATGAAATTTATGCCCACACCTTATACTGCATTTGATTGGATGCGTGGCATGTTGACACGCCAACAAGGCAGGATGAACGCACTAGCAATCGCCACAATCTCAGGTAAATGCGAAGCGTGCAAGGGTGTAGACAACACGTCCCAATTAGGACCATTTTCTGATTATAGGGCATCTAACCAGCAGCTCAGATGGACTACTGCTGATCTTATTAACATTGCAAGGGACCCACAAGATCCAGATTATAAACTAGCCCGAATGGAGTTGGCATATAGATCATCTGCATTTTATTTGACTAACTGGATGAAGAAGCTTGCTGCAGCACCATCCGTCAAGCTCAACACGTGGAAAAGTATGTTGAGCCCGCAAGGGAGTGGCAAGTGGCTACTCAACTATGATTTACAAACTAGACAACATCAGGCCTATACCAAGGCGATAATGGCTGGCTTCTACCAACCCACATCATATAGAACGAAGATCACTGATGTGGATTACAATATCTACTGTTATTTGGGTCAGACAGTGCCCACAGAGGAACAAGTTGCCAAGATCAGAGATATTGGTATTGAACCTATGAAGGGCAAGGAACTGGAGGCCCAAACTCCTAAGATTGTCAAGGCTGATCCTGAGAAGGAAGTACCCGAAGATGACAATATAGACAAATTCCTTGGCGAGGAGTTTACTTACACTGGCAGGTCTAGGGTCAATAAAGCTGGTAGTAAACCAAAAGTCAAGGATGTGGAAGAAGAAGAGGATGGTGATCCTATAGAGGTTGTCCAGGAGGATTTTAGCTCAGGTGATGATGCGAAAGCTGAGCCCGAGCGACTAAAAGAAGTGGATGATTATATACTTGAAAAGGCCATAGGTGTAGCTGGGGATGCCAAGGATGATGAGATAGCAACCCTTAGAACCTTGGTGTCAACTGCTATAATTAAATGGCGTAGTGAGGGCATCGCCCTAACCACTCTTGAACAGGCTGACGGTCAGATGGAACAGGTCAATGAGGTTATTAAGGAATGGCGTAAGATATTAACTCAAGATGGAAAGTTGCCACCAAACAATGATCCTTATGTAACTGATCCCCTTAAAGACTGGAAAGAAGCAGCTGAGCAAAGGGAGGACAAACAAGGCATATTTGGTAAAATCACCTCAACATATAAAGGAACTATGGCAATGGCCAGAGTTGCCGAACAAATTAACTCAAGTGACCTTATCAAGAAAACAGCTAACCTTGTTGACTCCCTCCATCAACTCAGAGAGAAAATGGAGGAAAATGCCACTGATGAGAAGCTTGTTCAGGCTGTCCAAGAATTGCAACCATTGCTCGTTAAGCTTAACGAGGCAAGCAATACTTTACTTACTAAAGACACTATGCACCAGGTTCAAAGGATACTCGATTTGAGTGAGAAGAATCTGGCGATAACAGCTGATTTTTACCAGTTGTTTAGGCCTATTATTGATGGTATTCATCAATACATTCCAGAAGAAATAAAGGAGATGCCAACATTGGCAAGAGTTTTGAAGAATTTCCCTTATAAGTCATTTATTGCAATGCTCATTATTTTTAGGAAAGTGGAGAATAAGACGGTCCGAGCTGCAGCAGTGATGAATTTTGCTGTACAAGCAGGCTTGGGTGACATCATCTTCACCCTATTCACTGCAGCATGGAATTGGATCTCCAATAATGCTAGTGAGGACAGCACTTCATGCTTTGTAGCAGATGAAACATGCGACTCGGGTGTTGTTGAGACACCAGAGACATGTCTATTTTCATCAGTCCTCACCTGGGTTAAAACTAATACTATTCCAATAGGACTAACAACTGCTGTGTGCGCTACCCTGCTTTCTATATTCCTTGTTAGGACGCCCAAGAAATCAGAGGTAGATGATTTCACTGCCACTATCCATGAGGATATTGTGAATATGGGCAAAGTATCAGCTGGAATCTCATGGATATTTGTGGCTACAGATAAAATTAAGAATTTGATTATGAAGGCAGCCAATAAGCTGTATAAAATGATTACAGGCAAAGACTGGAGTGCTCCAGATACACCGGAGGCTCAAGTACTAAAAGAGTTGCACATGATTGCAAGATTTTATAATAGCCCAGAAGGTAGGGTGCAGCTCGTTAAGTACCAAGAACACCGTGACTCATGCGCTAAGGTCTTGAATGCTTATCATGAGGCATATATAAGAGTAGCCAAGGATGCCACATCAGCCGCTTTTAGATATGCTCAGCATATGCAGAGGGACATGCGTGACCTAGAGGAGAACCACAATACGGCCATGCATACACAGTCAAATGAGGCTCTAGCAAGGCCTGTGCCTATTGTTGGTGCTTTTGTAGGAATGTCAGGAACAGGAAAGACAGCTGTTACCAACCTTGTGGCTAAGGACCTAATTAAATATCTGTACCCATCAGAACAGAGTCCTGAGAAATTGTTTACCACAATGGACGCAACTGGTAAGGAGTTTCAAGATGCAATCCAGTCACATCATAGGATTGTAATAATAGATGATTTCAACTCATTTAATGATTTTAGAACAGTCTCTGACTTCCTTAATCTTGTCAGCAACGCGCCAATGGTATTGAACAAAGCCCATCTACAAGATAAGGGCCAGACCGTCAAGTTTGAATTTCTCCTTATGTCCTCTAATAGGAAGACTCTTAGGGCTGAAGGAGTTAATTGCGCTGTTGCCTTTGATAGACGACGTCATGCGTTATTTAACTGCAGGCCTGTTGCAGAACTTATGGAGAAAGTCAAGAACGGCGTGCTGGCCACTAGCGATATAGATGCTTGGCAGCGAGCTTACAAGGAGAAGCATGGCAGGGATCCCAAGCCATTTGAACATATTAGATTCTATGTGGTCAATCCAGTAAAACCAGAAGCTAACCTTGACTCTGACCACATATTTTTCAAAATTAAGGGCTCACCATTTAATGATGAATCAGGCAAACCAAAAGACGTCAGGACTAACCCTCTGGACTATGATGGCGTCATTCAACTTCTTGTTGACGCCCACAAGTTTTATAGAAATCTAGAAGGCACTCATGTAGACACCCTTAGGTATTATAGAGAGGATGTCCTAAGTCTTAGGGATGCCTATCATTATTACATGACGCCCCGATACACCAATGTTCTGGAAGAGTGGATTAAGGAGGAGACTGATGGTGCAGTTAAACCAACTAAGGGTCAACTCGAGCAGATTAGGCGCAGAGTTGCAGCAGAGGCGCTCAGAAAGAGAGATGAGTGCGAGAGAATGTATGATATGTTGGCGCAATTTGCCGAGTTAAATCAGATGTCCAGTCCCAAGTTAAAGGTCCCTGATTTTAAAATGTATGAGGTTGAAGAAGACAGATTGACTGTAGCTCTAACTCCAGCTAAGAGTGATAAGAATAATGTCGAGCGTGACACCCTAGTAGTCGAGAATGGTAAGCCATTTTACAAAAAGGTGACATGCCCTTCAACTCATGTGCCCTATGTCAATGGTGGCTATCCCATTAATGTCACCAAGATTAAGGACCCTAAGTCAGGAAACCCAGTACATGTTAAAATCAAGGGCTTTTCACTTGATAAGACAAAGAATTTTCAAACTTTCTATCTCCCAAATTCATTTCAGCTATTTACAGACAGAAAAGGACTCAATTGTAATTGCGACATTGAGTTCCTTAGAAGGATCCATCCGGTTGGTAGTACCGAGATTCTATGGTATGGAAAAGGCGATTTCGCCTTAGAGAACATCAGAGACTCTGAATGGTTCCTTAGCAATTTGTGGAGGTATTCAAATGCTAATGCCATTAGTAGTGATCGCTGGACAAAGAAGTCCCTAGATGCACTGTATGAGGCTATTGCAGATTGTGTGGATGAGGAGTTGGAACCCAGCATTGAAGCAGCCGCTGGAAACAGAAAGTATTACTTTTATGTTAAGAAAATGTGGAGTAAGATCAAGAAAGGTTGTTCTTCAGTGTGGGAAGCCATTCCCGAGCTTTGCGCACACTTTGCTATGCTTGCATCTACAGTGTGTATAGGGGTTTCCATTTGGCTAATTTTCGTCAGTATAGCTGAAATAGTTAAGGACGAGACCACTGGAGCCTATGGTAATTCATTGATTAATAGAAAGGAGGTCGCCGCTTCACGGATGGCCGCCCAAAGATCAACTATCATTGCAGCGAAGACGCCGGACAAATTGAGTTCAAAGATCAATGCTCAAGTTGACCCTGAAGTTGGCGCCATTCAGAAAGCTTCGAACAACTGCAGGCTTTTTGAGTGTTATGATGTGAATGAAGATGGCTCAGAAGAAGTCATCTCTATAGTTAATGGATTTGGACTAAAAGGCAATTACTATTTTGTCCCTAAGCATGCCATGTCTTTCTTCCTCAAACATAAGATCAAAATGAGCCTGAGGAATGTCCCAGAAAATCAATTTAGGAAGATGAGGTTGGAAGGGTATTGGTATGCTGAGGGGACAGATTGTGCCCTGGTGATGCTCTCAGGTGACTCGCAGGTGCCAGACATTACGCACCTCGTTGCTGAAACAGTGCAGATGCAGGACTCAACAGCACACTATAACATACAAGGATATAGGCTTGCTGGACATAGGCTCATTGCCTATGAGAGAAATAGCTCATGGAGGGGGGCCAGTAGTAATAAGACCATTGATGGCACTGACATGGTTAATGTTATCCTGGTCGACGGAATGGCTAAAAAAGGAGATAGTGGAAGCCCCTGTTTTTCCATGAGCACCAAAGACAGCACAAAACCCCTCATGGGTATAGTGTCAGGCATGAATAATAAAGGTATAACATACATTTCAGTTATTACCCGCAATTTGATTGAAGACCTATTGAATGCAGCAGAGAACGAAGCGGGTATGGATAGTGTGTCCATTAGCACTGAGGCAACAACGTGCTGTTGGGCACCAAAAGGCATTAATGAGGATGTGCCAGTAGAGCTTATACATGATGGTAAGACTGTAGACTTTGTTGGCATCATTACAGACGAGAAGTTCATAGCAGATCCATTCCCCCGCTCTGTGATAAGACCATCCCCAATAAAGCAACAGATAGATGTGGCACACCCACCGAAAAGGGTTCCTGTGGTTATCGGACCGCATGACCCGAGGTGGGAGCCATACCATGAATTGACAGGCATCAGTCACCCACTATCTCCTTCATTGATGAAGGCGACTGATGTCAATCAGACTCCGCTGCCAGAACATCACCTCTGTGCAGCAAGAGATGCAATAGCTGATCACATCATAGAAGTTTTTGATGTGAAGCGCAGCCCGCTGAGAGTCTATACGGTTAGGGAGGCTCTCCACAACTCAGAAGACCGGTTGAATCCACATACATCAGCTGGATTTCCTTACAAGGCCACCCATCCAGGCCCAGGAAAGACCGGCCTCTTTCGGTTTGATGAGAAAGGGGAGATCAGCTTCCTAGACCCGCAGTTTGAGGCGGACTGCATTGAAAGGGCCAACCTATACCGAGTTGGCATTGCAAAGACAACTACATCCTATGTCTTTGCCAAAGATGAACTCCGTACAATGGAGAAAATGTACAAACCCAGACAGATTGACACTTATCCAGCAGATGAGAACACTGTATGGAGGATGTTCAACCAGGATTTTGCGTCCAGATTCTATGAAGCTGGAAATGGCGACAACCCTTGGTGCCCAGGCCTAGACGTACATTCACAATGGCCAATATTAGCATCAAGGCTTGCAGTCTTTTCCAACAATGCTATGGATATTGACGCATCAGCCTGGGATGGACATATGCATGCCAGGTTATTCAAAGTGACAGCAGAAATCAAGAATTTAGTTTATCAGGATGAATACCAGCTTGCAAGATTAACACAGGCAGCCAATGCCTGCTCCCATACCGTCCAATTTGGACCATATCTTTACAGAAAGCATGGCGGCATGGGATCAGGTTGGGCTGGAACAACAGTTGATAACACTTTGGCTCACATGGCGCTCTTCTATACATTATACAGAATTATTATGGAAAGAGCATGGTATGGAGAGCACCATGAAGACCTTAAAGAAATTTTTGGCACACTGGACAGACTTTTGTCATGGAAAACATTCCTTTCATTAGTAGTTCCAAGATTTTATTCAGATGACTTTGTCTGCACAGTGTCCCCATTAATTGCACATATTTTAAGACCAGACGTAGTAGCCGACGCGTATAAAGAATTCGGCTGGAAAGTAACATCAGCAACCAAACAAGCCACAAAAACAACATTTCGGCATCTTAGCGAAGTGCAGTTTCTAAAACGCAGCTTTCGCTTTGATCAGGACCTGGCAATGTGGCTTCCACCGCTCGAATTTGACACAATAGCAGATATGGTCAGGTATGTAAGAGCGAGTCACGCTAGTAATGTGCGTGCCCAATTCCTAGCTAATGTGGGTGATGCCTTTGATGAGGCAGCCTACCATGGAAAGGACAAGTACAACATGTTCTGCAGCTGGGTAATATCAGCAGCCCAAGCTAGAGACATGTTTGTGCCTAGGACTTCATGGGAGGATAAGATCCGCAATTACATGGATAAGGCATACAATACTGGCGTTAGAGGCGGCCCCCCTGGGATGAAAGGGTGCAGGGGGAGTGACAGGAAGATTGTTGCGGTGGTAAATCCCCGTACCGATCCTCGTGCCGGAACGAGACAGGTCCAAGGTGAGGACCGACCAGAAAGAAGACCAGTGATGGGGTCGGACTCCGATGCCCAGGAAATAACCTCACCACCAGGCCAGACTTCACTGAAAATCTATGGCAGATTTTTGAAGTATCTGTTCCCTGGTTTCTAGTCATAGTTGTACATATATGTATTTAACCCAAAATATATAATCACTAGGTTAGAAACAAAATACAAAAACATATATATCATAATATCACAGAAGCTTTGTAAATACGCAAAACTGTTAGGCAGTCAGTGAAACCGCTGGCCACAATTGTAAATACCAATAGAACTCTGTGACAACGACAGAGATATGTGTTTCCCAAACCTATATTTAACCAAAGGTAGTTAGATACGTGTACTGTCTAGGACTATCATGTGTATTTGAGTTTGAAAATACAAAAAGATAATAAAATTTCATTAATTCATTTTCTTCTTTAGTTTTAAGGAAATTCAAAAAATTTTCCCCTAACTTCTCCCCTTCAGGATTTATGTGAGGGAAGCAGGGGTTTTTGTTTTTGTTTTGTCT
>Ga0058859_10108907_pt1 | contig 12684 bp, 17 predicted proteins | sample SwirhirootsSR2_FD_61032 | JGI IMG/M metagenome (GOLD analysis project Ga0058859, IMG submission 61032) | Switchgrass rhizosphere and bulk soil microbial communities from Kellogg Biological Station, Michigan, USA for expression studies -... | ecosystem: Host-associated > Plants > Roots >...
TCGCGCTTACGAGGGCGTGGCAAGCTGACAGAAGCGAACATCCAGGAAGCGATGCGTGAAATCCGGCTCGCCCTCCTGGAAGCAGATGTCAACTTCCAGGTTGTCAGGGATTTTGTCCAGCGCGTGCGGGAGCAGGCTCTGGGGCAAGAGGTTATGCGCAGCTTAACTCCAGGGCAGCAGGTGGTCAAAATTGTCCGCGATGAATTGACAGCGTTGATGGGGGACACTCATCGTCCTCTGACGATGGCGTCTAGACCGCCAACCGTCATCCTGCTCGTGGGCCTGCATGGCTCTGGTAAGACCACTACTGCAGCGAAGCTCGCCAAGAAAGTCCAGGCAATGGGGCATCGTCCGCTCCTCGTGGCTGCAGATGTCTATCGCCCCGCCGCCATGGAGCAGCTGCGCGTTCTTGGGGAGAGTATACGGGCGCCTGTCTTTGTCCAGGAAGGCGCCAGCGATGCGGTGAAAATCTGTCGTCAATCCTTCGAGTATATGCGCACAACCAACTCTGATGCCATCATCCTCGATACGGCTGGGCGTCTCCAAATCGACGAGGAACTCATGCAGGAGTTGCGGGACATCAAGCAGGCCACCAACCCGCATTACACCTTCCTCGTGGTCGATGCCATGACCGGGCAAGAGGCGGTGAAGGTGGCCAAGGCCTTCGATGAGGCCGTGGCTATTGATGGTACCATCTTGACTAAGTTAGATGGCGATGCGCGTGGTGGTGCCGCGCTGTCGATCAAAGCCGTGGTCGGGAAGCCAGTGCAATTTGTCGGGGTTGGGGAGAAGATCGAGGCGCTCGAGCCCTTTCATCCCGACCGCATGGCCTCACGGCTGCTGGGTATGGGGGACGTGCTCAGCCTGATTGAGAAAGCTGAGCAAGCCATCGATCAGGAGTCTGCTCTAGCGCTTGAACAGAAGATGCGCCAGGCGAGCTTCACCCTGGAGGACTTTCGCTCTCAGCTGCAGCAGATCAAGCAAATGGGTCCCCTGGAAAACCTGCTATCCATGATTCCAGGAATCAAAGCTGCCAAGCTGCCGCCAGTTGATGAGAGCGGTCTGAAGAAGGTGGAAGCTATTATTAGCTCAATGACGCCTGACGAACGTCACAACCATACCATCATTAACGGTAGTCGGCGCAAGCGCATTGCCCACGGCAGTGGTACAAGTGTGGAAGACGTGAATCGCCTGTTAAAACAGTTTGCACAAACGCAGAAATTGATGAAATCCCTGGTAGGCAAGAAGAAGGGCAAAGGGAAATGGGGTCAATTACCGTTCCCCCGCCCTTTTTAAGCCGATGTACTTGCCTTCTCTCTTCTCAGAAAAAGGACGTCTACAGTGGCAGTACGCATCCGTCTCAAACGTATGGGAGCCAAGAAACGGCCGTTCTACCGTGTCATTGTGGCTGACGCGCGGGCCCCGCGCGACGGTCGTTTTATCGACACGCTCGGCACGTACAATCCGCTGACCAATCCAGCCGCCGTCAAGCTGGACCCCGAGAAGGTACGCCTCTGGTTATCGCGTGGCGCACAGCCTTCCGATCCGGTCAGGCATCTGCTGGCACGTGAAGGTTTGCTGCATTCGGAGCAGGATGTAGATCCATCACAAGGGGAGTAGTGCGGCGTGCAGCCGGAAGGGTTGATTGCCGTTGGGCGTCTTACCAAACCCCACGGGCTGCGGGGTGAATTGGTCTTTCTGCCCTACGTCTATGACTTAGAGTTGTTGCCTGATCTCATGCAACGGTACGTTTTCCTGCAGCATGGGCACTCGCGTGTGCTGCAGCACACGTTAACTGAGTGGCGGGTGGTCCATAAGCGTGTGCTCATCCGGCTGCAGGGCTGCGAGGACCTCAACACAGCTGAAGCTTTTCGGGAGCATGAGGTGTTGGTCCCGCAGCACTGGTTTCCCCCTCTCCCGGCAGGCGAATATTATTGGTTTGAGATCGAAGGTCTGGCAGTGTATGGGAACGACGGACGCTATCTTGGGACCGTTGTTGAGATCATATACACTGGCAGTAACGATGTCTATGTTGTCCGCAATGGCACTCAGGAAACGCTCATACCGGCGTTGCGAGATGTGGTACGCACGATCGATCTCGAACACGGGGAAATACATCTTTTTACTGCAGCAGGGCTACTCGATTAGAGCATGGAAGTACACATTCTCACCATTTTTCCTGACATGTTTACGGCCCCTCTCCAGGCCAGTATCCTGCAGCGCGCCCAGGAGCGCTGCTTACTCCAGGTCCAGGTCCATAACCTGCGTGACTTTACGACAGACCGTCACCACGTCACGGACGATGCCCCGTATGGTGGGGGTGCCGGTATGATCATGAAGCCAGAGCCCATCGTGACGGGCCTGCACGCAGTCCAGGCGCGCTTTGGTCCAGCGTACGTCATCCTTCTCAGTCCACAGGGTGTGGTGCTCACGCAAGATCTCGCCAAAATGCTCGTCCAGCGCGAGCGTTTACTCCTCATCTGTGGGCGCTATGGCGGTGTGGATGCGCGCGTACAGGCGTATACGGATGCCGAGATATCCATTGGCGATTATGTCCTTACGGGGGGGGAATTTCCAGCTATGGTGCTCCTGGATGTCGTGGGGCGGTTGCTCCCAGGCGTCCTCGGCGACTGCCACTCCGCTGAGGAGGACTCGCTCTTCAACGGCCTCCTCCAGGGGCCACAGTACACGCGCCCGGTCGAGTTTGACGGCGCCCGCGTGCCGACCGTGCTTTTATCGGGAAATCATGCGTCCATTAGGCAGTGGCGGCGCCGGCAGGCGCTATGGACGACGCTCCAACGTCGTCCGGACCTGCTGCGGGGAGCGGTACTGACACCCCAAGACCAGGACATACTGCGGGAATTCCAGCAAGCAGGAGCAGAGCCGCATGTCCAATGATGCCCCCCGACTATTCGTCGCTTTGCTCCATTTTCCAGTGTACAATAGGACGCGTGAGATAGTTGCCACCTCGCTCACCACGCTGAATCTCCACGACCTGGCACGCCTGACAGCGACGTACGGCATCTTTAGGTGCTACGTGGTGACGCCTTTACAGCGCCAGCGTGAGCTCGCCCACCAGATGATCGCGCACTGGACGCAGGGCTATGGCGCTACGTATAATCCGACGCGTGCTGAAGCGCTGCAGTATATGCATGTTGTCGAACATCTCGAAGCGGTTGAACAGGATATCGTCCAACGCTGCGGGGTGGCCCCGCGCCTGATTGCGACAGATGCGCGTCAGTTTCCGCAGTGTATTTCCTATACGGCATTGCGTCAGATCATCTGGCAACGACGTGCTGCCTTTCTTTTACTCCTGGGGACAGGTTGGGGTCTAGCGGAAGAAGTGATGACGCGCTGCGAGTATATCTTAGCACCGATCTATGGACTGACACCGTACAATCATCTGCCCGTACGTGTCGCTGCGGGTATTATGCTGGATCGCTTGTTGGGCCACGCTGATGCTGGAGCGTGTGCGTCCCCGCTGCTCACCTGTGATGAGAAAGGAACAGAGTGATGTATCCGTTAGTTGGTCTTGAACAAATGCAAATGAAACAAAACCTTCCCGATTTTCGTGCTGGCGACACGGTCCGTGTGCAGGTCCGGCTCGTTGAGGGGAATCGTGAGCGCGTGCAGGCTTTTGAAGGGATTGTCATTGCCTTCAGTGGCGCGGGTGGACGACGCACATTTACTGTGCGTAAAGTGTCCTACGGAGTAGGGGTCGAGCGCATTTTCCCCTTGCACTCACCCAAACTGGATGCGATTGAGGTCGTGCGGCGTGGGCAGGTGAGACGGGCTAAACTCTTTTATTTACGGCAATTGAGAGGGAAGGCTGCCCGTATTAAAGAGAAACGCCTGCCGTAAAGGAGCACACGTCCCATGGCTCGGCGTCTGGCTGCACACCAGGATTTCTTACCTATTGAGCGCGTGGTGCGAGCCGCTGGGTGCCAATGGATTGCCGGCCTTGACGAGGCTGGGCGCGGCCCTCTCGCCGGGCCAGTGGTGGCGGCTGCGGTGGTGTTGCCGGCTGACTGTCGTATCCTGGGGTTACAAGACTCAAAACGTCTGACGGCCCGACAACGCGAGGTGGTGTATAGTCGCATTCAACAGCAAGCTGTAGCCTACGGCCTTGGGAGTATTTCACACGCGCAGATCGATCAGCATAACATCTTGTGGGCCACCAGAGAGGCGATGCTCAGTGCTCTGCGTCAACTGCAGCGTATTCCAGATATGTTGCTCATCGACGGCATAACGGCCTTGCCAACCACGATTGCCCAACGTCTTATCATCGGGGGCGATGGGTGTTGTGTTTCCATTGCGGCAGCCTCAGTCCTGGCCAAGGTCACACGAGATCGGCTGATGATGGCCTATGCCGAGACCTATCCGGCCTACGGCTTTGACAAGCACAAAGGCTATCCCACGCCTGAACACTACGCCCGCCTGCGGACACATGGTCCCTGCGCCATTCACCGTGTCAGCTTCCGCGGCGTTCTCCCGGAAGCTACACATGGGAGGAGAGGGGAGGATGCGTAGTTGGCGACGCTGGCGTGGTCAACATGGCGAACAGATGGCTATGCAATTTTTGCAACGCCACGGCTACCGTATTCTCCACCAGAACTACCGTTGCCGAGGGGGCGAAGTCGATATCGTTGCGTGGGATGGACCGACCCTGGTATTTATTGAGGTCAAAACCAAAGGGCAAGCGCTCTTTGGTACACCACAGGACATGGTGGATGCGCGCAAACAGAAGAAAATTGTGCATGTTGCCATGGTCTATGTCCAGCAACACCAGTTACAGGACGTCAATATCCGTTTCGATGTCGTGGCGATTACACTCCTCCCCGGTATGCCTCCTGAAGTGACCCATGTGCCTGGCGCGTTCACCCCATCGTCGCATTTCCTCTATTGAGGGAAACCATAGAGGTTCTGCATGATAGCGATGGGTGTTGGGCCTTGACAAAGCGGTAGTTGCCCCCTATCTTTCTAACTTCACCTTCCAAGTCTAGCGTCGGTGAAGGGCAGGAGTGCACAGCATGTATACGGTTTCCGTCCGGAAAGAAGATGTAGTTCGCAAGTGGTATATCGTCGATGCAGAGAACCAGGTCGTGGGACGCCTAGCCAGCGAAGTCGCGAAGATTCTGCGCGGTAAGCATAAACCCTGCTATACTCCGCATGTCGATACTGGTGACTATGTTATTATCATTAATGCTGACAAAGTTGTCTTCACTGGGAATAAGTGGGCACAGAAGCTCTATCGCTGGCATACTGGGTACCCGGGAGGGCTGCGTGAGGTAACCGCAGACAAAATGCGCCAACGCCGGCCGGAACGCATTGTTGAATATGCTATCCGCGGGATGTTACCCAAGACCAAGCTAGGGCATGCGATGTTCCGTAAGTTAAAAATCTATACGGCTGGCACACATCCGCACGCGGCGCAGCGGCCTGAGCCTCTGGTGTTTTCGCGTGATATGTGATGGCGCCTCTCACTTCTCACGGCAGAAGTGGATGCCTGGTCTGGAGGAAGGATGGCAGAAGGTATACGATATTATGACACGGGCAAACGGAAATCGGCCATCGCACGCGTATGGCTGATGCCCGGTAATGGCAAGATCACGGTGAACCGGCGGCCACTTGAGGTCTATTTTCCCCTCGAAACGCACAAGACACTCATTCAAGATCCCCTCAGGATCACACAAACTCTTGGTCAATATGATGCCCTCATTACTGTAAGAGGTGGAGGCATATCCGGCCAGGCGGCAGCCATACGGCACGGCATATCGAAAAGCCTGCTCCATACCGATGCGGCTCTCCGGCCAACGCTGAAGCAGGCGGGTTTTCTGACACGCGATTCGCGTGTCAAGGAACGCAAGAAATACGGGCAAAAGAAAGCTCGCAAACGTTTCCAATACTCTAAACGCTAGCGCCCAGGGTCCACAAGGAATATGTGGGTATTTAGGGTTCTGTGGGGATCGCAAGCACACATCAACGATTCTAGGAGGTGTATCCTTTGGCAGTCACAACTATCAGGCAACTACTAGAGTCTGGAGCGCATTTTGGCCACCAGACAAATCGCTGGAACCCGAAGATGAAGCGTTATATCTTTGGGTCGCGGAATGGCATCTATATTATCGATTTGCAGCAAACGCTCAGCAGATTCCGCGAAGCGTATGAGTTTATTCGTAGCACCACAGCCCGTGGTGATAAGGTGCTCTTTGTTGGTACCAAGAAACAGGCACAAGAAATTGTTGCCAGTGAAGCCATCCGGTCACAGCAATTCTATGTGAACCAAAGATGGCTTGGTGGGATGTTGACGAACTTCAGCACAATCAAGAAAAGCTTAGACCGGCTGCGGGAATATGAACATATGCAGGATGCCGGTCTATGGGAAAATTTGCCGAAGAAAGAAGTGCTGCAACTGCAAAAGAAAATCGACAAACTAGAGAAGTTGCTTGGAGGGATCAAGTCTCTGGAGACCCTACCAGGTGCGGTCTTTATTATCGATTGCAAGAAAGAAAAGATCGCCATCAGCGAGGCAAAGAAACTGGGCATCCCGACGGTAGCCATCGTTGATACGAACTGTGATCCAGACGATATTGATTACGTCATTCCGGGTAACGATGACGCCATTCGGACGATTCGTTTAGTCACCTCGCGGCTTGCGGATGCGGCGATTGAAGGGATGCATGAGCGGCAAGCCACGTTTCTCGACAGCTCTGGGGCCTCTAAGGCAGCCTCCATTTACGTGCAGGAATCGAGTCCTCAGCAGGGCGCAACCGACGCGGAATCCAGTGATGCTGCCGTTTCTGTGGCAGAAGACGGCTCTGTATCTTTAATGGTCCCTGTGGCTCAGTCAGAGTCCACAGAGAGCCTCCCAGCCGAGTAGCGCGGAAGGAAATGTCCCATGCAAATTACCCCAGTAATGATTAAGGAACTCCGCGAGAAAACCGGGGCTGGGATTATGGATTGTAAGGAGGCCTTGACAGCCTCCGACGGTGGCATGGACGAGGCTATAGATTTCTTGCGGAAAAAGGGTCTGCAGGCGGCTGCGAAACGCGCCGCACGGAGCACGCAAGAAGGGCTCATAAGCTCGTATATTCATGGCGGTGGGCGCTTGGGCGTGCTCGTCGAGGTGAATTGCGAAACGGATTTTGTGGCTCGGACTGAGGATTTCCAAGAGCTCGTCCACGATCTGGCCATGCAAGTGGCGGCTGCAAACCCTGTATATCTCTCGCGTACAGATATTCCGGAAGAAACGATTACGAAAGAGCGGTATATTTACGAAGAGCAAGCGAAGGCAAGTGGACGTCCACCGCAGGCAGTGCCCAAAATTGTCGAAGGACGCCTGGAAAAATATTTCCAGGAGGTGTGCTTACTCGATCAGCCTTTCGTCAAGGAGCCGGGTATGACGGTCCAGGATCTCATCAAGGCAAAAATTGCCAAGACGGGTGAAAATATTACTGTGAGACGTTTTGTGCGTTTCCAATTGGGAGAATCAGTGTAGTGTCCCTGTAGGGTCTCTCACTTCCGACCACCCGAAGGATGATCCATGGTGCAAGCGCTTGCCTACCGCCGTGTCCTGCTGAAATTGAGCGGGGAAGCACTTATTGGCGATCAAGGGTACGGTATTGACGCCAGTATGCTGCAGTATATTGCCAATGAAATTTACGATGTACAGCAATTAGGGGGAGAGCTTGCGCTAGTTATTGGAGGTGGGAACATCATCCGCGGGACTGACGCAAGCGCCTACGGGATCGAGCGCGTGACCGCTGACTATATGGGCATGCTGGCTACAATTATCAACGGGCTTTCACTGCAATCAGCCCTGGAGAAACTGGGCATCATTACACGTGTCCAAACGGCGTTTGAGGTAAAAGCGGTGGCTGAGCTATATATTCGGCGGCGTGCCATACGCCATTTGGAAAAAGGCCGTGTCGTGATTTTTGCTGGAGGTACGGGGAATCCATATTTTACCACAGATACGACGGCGGCTTTACGGGCCGCGGAGATCGGTGCCGATGTGGTACTGAAAGCCACGAAGGTTGATGGCATCTATGATGCGGATCCTATGACGCATCCAGCCGCTGTCAAGCTCCCCCAACTTACCTACCTCGAAGCTCTCCAACGCCGGCTGCAAGTGATGGATGCTACGGCAATTTCCCTCTGTATGGAAAATAAGCTGCCCATTATTGTTTTTAATCTCAGGAAACCTGGGAATATTCGATCTGTTCTGGAAGGCAAGCGTGTCGGGACTTTTGTAGGAGGGGAGTAAGCATGACCGAGGATCTCTTCCGCGAAACTGAGCATAAAATGGAGCGCTCCCTGGTGGCCCTGCGTAAAGACTTGTCGCGTATTCGGACCGGGAGGGCTTCGCTGGCGTTGCTGGAGGGCATTACTGTTGACGCGTATGGCATGCCCACCTTACTCAATCAGCTGGCGACGCTGGCGGCGCCAGAAAGTCGTTTGCTGACGATCCAACCCTGGGACAAATCGCAGATTGGGCCCATAGAGAAGGCTCTTCAGCGTTCCGATTTGGGTCTCACACCCGTTAACGACGGTAAACTTATTCGATTAGCTATTCCGCCGCTCACGGCCGAGCGCCGGAAAGATCTCGTCAAACAGGTGAAGAAAATCGGCGAGGAAGCCAAAGTGGCCCTACGAAATGTCCGTCGTGAGGGTAACGACGGCCTCAAGGAGTTAGAAAAATCCAAGCAGATTTCTGAAGACGACTGGCGCCGAAGCCAGGACCAGATGCAAAAGCTGACCGATCGCTATATCACGCAAGTCGATGAAGTTTTAAATGCCAAAGAGCACGAGATTCTCGAGGTCTAGCGCGTCTCGAAAGCTTCGTCCTGGGAGGAGACATATCAGCGTGGATCCAGCGCTGCTCAGTCAGCTGCGGCAGGACAAACTTCCCAAGCACCTGGCAATTGTTATGGACGGAAACGGTCGTTGGGCACAACAGCGGAATTTACCACGGAATGCTGGCCATCGCGCCGGAGTGAAGTCAGTTGATGAGATCGTTTCGACGTGTCGGCGCTTGGGTATTCAAGCACTCACGTTGTTTGCCTTGTCGACGGAGAATCTTGAGCGTCCTCGTCCTGAAGTCGAGGTGTTAATGCGCATCCTACGCGTTTATCTCCGCAGAGAAGTCGGGCGCATGTGTCAAGAAAACATTCGCTTTAACACTATTGGTGATACTACCGTCTTGCATCCCGTCGTACAGGCCATCATCAAGGAAACGCTGCTCAGAACTGCAGCTTGTGGCGGGATGATTTTTACACTCGCTCTGGGCTATGGTTCGCATGCAGAAATTGTCCGTACCGCCAGGCAACTGGCTTGGCACGTCCAGCAGGGGTTATTAGCCGCTGACGATATCGATGAAACGCTTTTTGCTGTCCATCTCGACACGGTGGGCCTCCCAGATGTTGACTTACTTATCCGTACCAGTGGGGAAAAACGTCTGAGCAATTTTCTGTTATGGCAGATCGCCTACGCTGAACTCTATTTCACCCCGGTGCTCTGGCCCGATTTTCGCAGTGACGATCTGTTGCGTGCCCTGCTCGATTATCAAGGACGAGAGCGCCGTTTTGGACTGACCCACGAACAGCTCGCGCAAGCCGTACAATCCTGAAAGCAGTCCATACCATGAGAGACAATAGGCAAGAACCAAGGGTGGAATGCCCTATGAATCGCTCCATTCAAAGGGCCTATATGGATAGTCCATGGAACAAGCTAAGCGTATCGCGAGTGCCCTCGTTCTCCTGCCTCCCCTGGTGTTTTTCTTCTTGCATGCTTCTCCTGGGTTATTCCTCATCTTGGTCCTCATTGTGATTGGCCTGAGCTTACATGAATACTTTCAGATCTTACAACGTGTCCATCTCTCTGTGTGTACCTACGTCACCTGGTTGGCAGCTTTTGCACTGCCCATAATGGCGCATCTTGGCGACGCGCGCTGGCTATCGATAACGCTATTTCTCAATCTGGTGGCGCTGACCATCAGCGCGATGTTGCTCGCCTCACATGCGTCCCACGTCTTTCCAATGTTAGTGTATAGTGTTTTTGGTATGCTCTTTATTGGTTGGACCCTAAGCCATCTTATCCTGCTGCGCCTCCTCCCAGCAGGGCCATGGTATATGCTTTTTCTCTGTGTGGTTGTCTGGGTTGGTGATACTACCGCCATGTACGTTGGTAAAAGCTTGGGACGTCACAAACTGGCTCCAGCAGTTAGCCCTGGCAAGACCTGGGAGGGCGCTGTTGGCTGTGTCATTGGCGGTGTGTGCACAGCCGTGGTGAGCGCAGGATTTTGGCTGCCACATTTGGGACTTTGGCAACGTATCGTGTTGGGGCTCTGTATTTCTCTCGCCGCCCAATTAAGCGATTTGGGAGAATCGATGCTCAAACGGTATGCTGGGGTCAAAGATTCTGGTGGGCTTATCCCTGGCCATGGTGGTATGCTAGACCGCATTGATAGTTTGCTCTTTGCCGCACCCACACTGGTATATGCATTGTACGTACTGTTGCCTGCACCTTCTTCATGAGGCAGAACCCTCTAGTGGCCATGGAAGGGAGCTATGTGTATGGACACCCGTAAAGGTCTTGCTGTGCTTGGTTCGACTGGTTCAGTGGGAGTTAATACGTTGGATGTCGTCACCTCCCATCCTACAAAATTCACCATACTAACGCTAGCGGCGCATTCAAACGTTGACGTGCTTGAGGAGCAAGCGCGTCGCTTTCGTCCTCGTCTGGCAGTTTTATTTGATGAAGAGAAAGCAGCGCTTCTGCGGCGCCGTCTGCAAGGGCTTGATATCGAGGTCGACACTGGCATTGAGGGATTATGCCGGGCTGCCACCTACAGCGGCGTACAGATGGTCATGTCAGCGGTGGTCGGCTCTATTGGCCTCCTCCCTACCATACGCGCCGTGCAAGCGGGCATTCACGTGGCCTTAGCCAACAAGGAAACGCTGGTCATGGCGGGGGAGCTGGTCATGCGCACGGACCAACCGGCGTGGGGCCGTATTATTCCCGTCGATAGCGAGCACAATGCCATCTTTCAAGCGCTGCACGGCCATCAACGCACGGCGTTGCGTCGCATCTTATTGACGGCCTCTGGTGGTCCATTTCGTGAGTGGTCGCGCGAAGCGATGCACCATGTCAGCATCGACCAGGCGCTGCAACATCCCAATTGGAAAATGGGGCGGAAAATTACCATTGATTCAGCGACGATGATGAATAAAGGCCTCGAGGTCATTGAGGCACATCATCTCTTTCAGGTCCCTGTCGAGCAAGTGCAGGTCGTCGTCCATCCCCAAAGTATCATCCATTCCATGGTCGAATTCCATGACGGCTCTGTGCTGGCGCAACTGGGGATCCCCGATATGCGTATTCCGATCTCTTATGCTCTGGCCTATCCAGAACGCCTGCCCAATACCCTGCCATCGCTTGACCTGTTCGAGGTCCAAACACTGCATTTCTCTCCGCCCGATCCAGAACGCTTTCCGTGCTTGCGCCTGGCTTTTGAGGCAGCTCGGAGAGGAGGTACAATGCCAGCGGTGTTGAACGCTGCCAATGAAATCGCCGTGCAGGCTTTCCTCGATGGCGCGATCCCTTTCCTGGACATTCCAGCCGTCATTGAAGCCACTATGGCGCAGCACACCTCTGTGCCTCTTGAGGATGCCTCAGTGGCCTTACAGGCAGATCATTGGGCACGTGAATACGCCAAAGCGGCCGTCAAGGAGTTTGCTCTATCAAAAACCATCTCATAACATGTATCGTCACAGGTGAATAGTAGGTACGCTCCTATCGCATCAGGCTTGCCGGTTGCATGGCTCTTGGCCTATAGATCGTGGGTGAGATGGAGCAGCTTTGCGGTGAGCAAGATGCCGTGCCTCAGACGCCCTGGGTGCAATGATGATACGTGCCTTTATTGCCATTACACCGCCCACGACTCTGCAGCAGACCGTGGCAGAAATCAGCCAGGTCTTCCAGCGCTTCTCTCTTCCCTGGCGTTGGGTCGCACCAGACCGCATACATCTGACGCTGAGATTTCTGGGGAATGTGCCAGATGAGTCCGTGCCACTTCTTCACCAGGCTATGGAACAGGCTACCCAGGGTCAAATAGCTTTTCCTCTACGTGCCAAGACCCTGGGATGTTTTCCTCATCCTGCTCGACCACGCGTTCTCTGGGTTGGTCTTGACGATCCCAGCCAGGCCTTAGGGCGCCTCAATGAGCGTTTGATGGTCGCCCTCACCCCTCGCGGTTTCCCCCCCGAGAACCGTCCGTTTCATCCGCACCTGACTCTTGCAAGGGTACAAAATAAGACACCTTCCAGCCAACTCCTGCCTATGCTGCAGACGTACCAGAATCGGGATTTCGGAGAGTTTCTCGTTACACAGTTGTATTTAATACAGAGTCAGCTGCAGCGAGGCGGGGCTCTGTATACCATTTTACGCTCTGTAACATTGCAGAGCTGAGAATGATTTTGTATCCTTTTTATAAGGTGTTGGGAGGAGCGTATGACACCCGGCAAAAGCGATAAAGCCAAGGCGTTAGACCTTGCTTTGTCCCACATCGAGCGTCAGTTTGGGCGAGGCAGCTTGATGCGCCTGGGAGCAGCAGGGGCCATTGCCGAAGTTGCGGTAATTCCTACCGGTTCTCTGGCTCTTGATGCGGCCCTAGGCGTAGGGGGT
>Ga0058859_11819931_pt1 | contig 12279 bp, 10 predicted proteins | sample SwirhirootsSR2_FD_61032 | JGI IMG/M metagenome (GOLD analysis project Ga0058859, IMG submission 61032) | Switchgrass rhizosphere and bulk soil microbial communities from Kellogg Biological Station, Michigan, USA for expression studies -... | ecosystem: Host-associated > Plants > Roots >...
ATCGCAGCGCTCAATACGCTTTAAAGACATAATCACCGCCGCTTTTTCAAGCGACTCACTAATCTGTCGAAACTTCCGCATCCCAGCAGTATCAACAAGTGTATAAGACCGTGCGTTGACTTGTACTACACTATCGATCGCATCTCTCGTCGTACCTGGGGTATTATCCACCAAAAGCCGACGTTGACCAAGAATCCGGTTAATGAGCGAAGACTTCCCAACATTAGGACGCCCAACAATGGCAATCTGCACTCCTCGCTCATTTTCCACGGGCACAGGGGCTTCTGGGATCTCCTTGAGGATAGCGTCGAGCAAGTCGCCCACACCCTGACCATGCTCGGCAGAAATCAAAAAAGGCTCTCCAAAACCCAAACGGTATATTGGAGACATATCAAATCCCACGTTAGTCGCTTCAACCTTGTTGACGACAAGTACCACACGTTTATCAGACTTGCGCAGTTGCAACGCAATATCTTGATCAACAGTGGTGACTCCTTGACGCGCATCAATGACTAACAGAAGGAGATCGGCCTCCGTTATGGCATCCTCTGTTTGCTCCCGGATAGCCTGTATTAATCCAGGCGCCGATCCCGTGACAATACCTCCTGTATCGATCACGCGAAAAATCCCCCCCAGCCACTCGGCCTCTCCATAATGACGGTCACGCGTGACGCCTGCGGTCCTATCTATAAGCGCGAGATGGCGACCCATAATACGATTAAATAGGGTGGATTTGCCGACATTAGGGCGTCCGATAATCGCCACACTGAACGATGACATAGGTTGCCTCCTATGGCGATATTTGCCCAAGCAATGTCTATAGAGGTTAGAATAACCAACAGTGTTAGTTGATAGGCACAGACGTGCTCAGGTTGATGTTGCGCAGACTGTGACAGAGAGGAGCGAGCCGTCTGACTACCCAAGATTTTATTCTTACTCGGTTCTGCTACGTGGGCGAGCCAAGGTGTAAGAGCCCGCAACGACCTGACGCCACAGCCTCTCCCTGTGCTATGGTGCTCCGCGCCCTCCGCTGTGCTCTTTCCAAGTGCTCCCACAGGCCTGCCTGGATGTGCCTGGGGTGCCTTTGCCAGATCCATCCCTCTTGGGCAGCCCCTTGTTGGCGGCCACCACCATGCTGGGAGGCATCGCTCCCCATTTGGGCATGCCAGAGTGGGGCCAGCGTCGGTGGCACAGCGGCGGGACACTCCGATGCCTCGTGTCCCCAGGGGACATGTGCCGGGCTGGCGCCACGGCGCCCAGGCACGACAGACCTTTGCCACCCCTGCTGACCTAGATTGACCCGTCGCTGAGCGTCCGGACCGCTACGTGCTACCGGGCGAAGCAGGAGGAGCCTGCCTACAGGCACGTTTGTCATCGCGAGGCCTAGCACGGGCGACAGCGGGTAGAAATGATACAGTCGGTGCTGACCATCGTCGGCTACGGCCAGCAGCGGCCCCATCGCCTGTGAGCCGCTTGCCGGGCACATACGGCGTGGACGAGAGTGGCTGTCGATAACTGGGTACAGTAGGGGATGAAGGTAGACAACAAGGGCAGGGTGCATCTTATAATTGTCAAGCTCAGTCTCCACCAGGCTAATCCTATTGTCTACTAGTAAAGAGCAAATCTTCTCATCTACTTGTAGGGTATACGAATGCAATGATGCAATGAGAGATTTCATAATAATTTTTTTTTTGGGAGCCACAAAAACACTCTGTCTCATATGTTCATGCTATGTTCATTTAATAACTAAAGAGGCGCTTGCGGCGGCTAGCAGGAGCAATATGCAACTCATGGCGGTATTTTGCTATTGTTCGACGGGCAATTTTTACACCTTTTGCCTCAAGAATCATCATAATCTGCTGATCGGTAAGCGGCTTGCGAGCGTCCTCGGCTGCGACGGCCTTACGAATGATATCCTTTACACTGACAGACGACATCGCATCGCCATCAAAAGACTCAAGTCCGCTATGGAAAAAGAATTTAAGTTCAAAGACACCTTGAGGTGTATAGACATATTTATTTGTTGTTACACGACTGACAGTAGATTCGTGCATGCCAATATCATCAGCCACGTCTTTGAGAACAAGCGGCTTCAAATATGCCAAGCCTCTATCAAGGAATTCACGCTGGAATTTACACAGGCTTTTCGTCACCCGTAACAAGGTCTGACGTCGTTGTTCAACACTTTTCATCAGCCATATAGCTGAACGGAACTTCTCTTCCAAGTATTCTCTCGTATCACTTTGCATTCCGTCGTTCTGGCGCAGAACATTCTGATATAAGGCATTAATACGGAGACTAGGCATACCATCTTCGTTGAGAATAACTTGATAATCATCGTCGACTTTGACAATAACAACATCAGGTACAATATATTCAACCCTAGGCGAGTTAAAGCGACTGCCTGGCTTGGGATCAAGAGTACGAATGAGCCCAATAGCGGCAATCACCTCATTGATTGTCACTCCAAAAGACTTAGCGATTTTCTGAAAATAACGCTCATCAAGTTGGGAAAGATAATGCTGGACAATCTTCCAGGCAAGCGAATCATCCATCTCAAGATGATGCAATTGGATCCGCAGCGATTCTTGAAGGTCGTAAGCCCCTACTCCAGGGGGGTCGAACGATTGTATAATCTCAAGTACAGCACAGATCTGCTCCTCCTCGATCCCAAATCCCCTTGCGACCTCTTCCGTTTGACACTGTAGATAACCATCGTCATCGATGTTCCCTATGAGATAGATACCTATCTGCTTCGCAAATTCATCATGCACGGTCAGAGAGAGCTGCCAGAGGAGATGCTCAGCTAAGGACGTCTCACTTTTTAAAGTTGCCTCGAGCGAGGGAACCTCTTTGCTTATAGTTGGCACATAATCGGGACTACTACTAAAATCTTGCAAGTATGCTTCCCAATCCACCTCAAACTCTTCCGACTCTTGTGAGGTGTCTTGGGGCAATTCCGCATTTGCAAGATCTGTATCGCTCATCTCTTGCGTGGCCACCTCTTCCAAAAAAGGGTTCTCCAAAATCTCCTGGTGCACCTTCTGAATCAATTCAAGACGAGACAATGGCAGCAATTTGATGGCTTGCTGCAATGTAGCCGTCATTACAAGTTTTTGCGTCGTTTTGAGAAGCAGTTTCGTTTCAAGTGCCACAACTTAACCTCAAATAGTCGAACGCCCATGAGGATACAGAGAGAATCTCTCACCCAAATATACCTGCTTCACCTCGCTGCTTTCAATTAACTCTTGAGGAATACCACTTTTGAGAATATGACCTTCATGCATAATATACGCCCTATCAGTAATCTCGAGGGTTTCGCGTACACGATGGTCAGTAATAAGCACCCCTATCCCTCGCTTCTTCAGGTGAAATATTAATGTCTGCACTTCGCCGACCATAATCGGATCAATACCTGTAAAAGGCTCGTCTAGAAGAGCAAAACGGGGGGAACTCGCCAGCAAACGAGCCAATTCCACTCTGCGACGTTCTCCACCGGACAGGGTATATCCTTTCATACGTCGTAACGCCGTAAGATTAAACTCTGTCAAGAGTTCTTCTGTGCGCTGCGCCTTTTCAGACCGACTACAAGGCAAAGCTTCTAGAATAGCAAGAATATTCTCCTCGACTGTCATTTTGCGAAAGATAGATGCTTCCTGCGGTAAATACCCAATACCCTGCCGAGCCCGCTGATGCATGGGCATAGGCGTCAAGGGCACCCCATCAAGACAGACTTTACCTGCATTAGGTTGGATAAGACCTACAACAATATAGAATGTTGTCGTCTTTCCCGCACCATTCGGCCCAAGTAACCCGACAATTTCCCCTGCCTTAACCTCCATACTGACATCTTGGACAACCGTACGCCCTCGATACGTCTTCGATACTGCATGGGTGGCTAATACTCCCGGTTGTAATACCATGGTCATGGGGTTTTGAGTGAAGTTTTACGTGGGTGAAAGAGGACACGTGCCTGTTTGACAAGCACTTTTTCTTCCTGAAGCAGGAGAACGATCTCTTCCCCAGTTAGTTCGTCCTGCGCCTGTGTGTCCCATACACGTGGATTCCCCGTGAGCACAAGCTTTTGTTCAGACTCGAAATAATCAGCTCGCTCGGCTACAGCAGAATGCTGGCCTTGTTGGAAACGCACGTTACCCGTTGCAATAATCCGCTCAATACTTTTCTCACTGGTATCGTTCATAACCTGTAAATGATCACAGAGAATTGTCATAGCACAACGTAAAACCCGTACTTTCTCCTCAAAGATGAATATACGTGTTTTACTATCAAAAGTCATACGTTCGGAAGACACGTCAAAGCTTGTAGAACCGCCTGCGCAACCTTTTTGTGCAGGCAGCTTCTCCAGTGTGCCTTGTAGGCCTTGGCTATAGGACCTTCCGCTAAGACATATAAGGGCAATAGCTACTGTGATAAGTCTGATCCTTCCTGACTCTCCATCACAGCGTTTATGGCACTTGGAAAGCAGCATGAACATTATCCTGTAAGACAAAGCGCTGCTGCTCAATATTACCAAGCAGCCCCGTTCCAGCAATGTGGACCAAAGCACTCCGAATTTGTACCGCCGCATCAGTCTGTAAAACACGACTGGTCGCATGCCAGTGGAGAATATCTGTTTCTACAGTATACCCTTCTAGATACTGAAGCTGAACATTTCCTTGAACAGTCATATCCCCTGTAGCACTATCGATTTGACCAGAATCGGCTATGACATGTAGAGGGTGAGCTTCCTTCGACAGGAGTTGTGCTCGTAACCGATGTACTATCACTCTCTGCTTGGCATCATAAAATTCTGCCTCATGTGCCGACAACTCCCATTCATCTCCAGCCTCTGCCTGCTCAACTAAATACAAGTTTTGAACACGCATATCTGGCTGCTGAGTCTCACTCGGTTGTCCTACATACTTTACAACATGCGTTCTGCCTGAGAGGAAAAATCCTCCAACAATAGCAAACATAACAGGAATGAGGCTTATCCCTATAACCTTATACCATCTCATCAGTAGATACATATTTCAGTCAGCATGGAGAAAATATCTGCCATATGAGGTGTCATAGGCCATCCACTGCAACCAACGCCTGTCTGAGTCAGCAATACATATAGACATTTCTAAGCGCATCGGAGGTAAAATCTCAGGGAATTTATCTCCCCACTCGATAAGAACAACACCACCCGCATCAAGGTATTCTTCGAAACCGATATCCTGTACCTCGGCATGAGAAGAAAGCCTATAAAAATCGAAGTGATACAAGGGAAGGCGGCCATGATACGCATGCACTAAGGCAAACGTCGGACTCCGCACATAAGCATCGCCTCTAACTCCTAAACCGTTAGCAAAGCCCTGTACGAATGTCGTCTTACCAGCTCCTAAAGCACCACGACACGCCACAACGTCCCCTGCTCTCGCCCATCGTCCTAGTCGTGCCCCGAGCGCTCGCGTCTCTTCAGCCTGTACAGTCAGTCGACGTTGTGTCACGAGGGACTGCATACCTCTCCTTCATGGTATCTTGGATAGCATATGGCAGCTCTTCAAGTACATCGGATGCAATGAGCCCCTGATAGCCAAGACGGTCCCGCACATGATCACCCGCGAGACCATGCAGATAGGTACCGCATTGGGTTGCCTGTAATGGTTCTAGCCCCTGGCAAAGCAATGCTCCAATAACTCCAGCAAGCACATCCCCAGTTCCTGCGGTAGCCATCGCGGGATTGCCTGTGGGATTGATCCAACGCCGGCCATCAGGAGCATAGAGGACAGTATAAGCTCCCTTCAAAACGACATAAACATTATAGCGCTGCGCGAAATCACACGCGATCTCCAGACGTTGCGCCTGTACTGTAGTGGTATCGGTACCTAAGAGACGGGCCATTTCACCCGGATGAGGAGTCAAAATAATCGGCAGAGGACACTCCTGCAAGACATCCAGGTGCTCCACGACACAATTAAGCCCATCCGCATCAATCACGACCGGTACAGGCGTTCGCCGTAGCAAGGTATGAACGCATGCCACAGTGGCCGGGTCTGTCCCCAAACCCGGCCCTAGTACTAAAGCGCTCGCTCTCTGCAAAAATTGACATAATGCAGGTATCGCAGCTTCGGCAATGCCACCAGTCGTACTCTCGGCGACTGGCAGGGTCATCACTTCCGTCAGGCGTGACGCCATAGCCGGCGCTAACCCTGTAGGTAGAGCCCATGTGACCAAGCCAGCTCCAGCCCGCAGGGCAGCTTGACTTGCCAGGATGCCGGCCCCGGACTTACCGAGAGAACCTGCCACAACTAGTAGATGGCCATGACTGCCTTTATGCGCATCACGGCGACGGTGAGGCAGCATGCGGCGTATATCGTTTTTCTCGAGCAAAGCGACTTGAATGCCTTCTGCCTCAATGGCCTGCGCAGGGATACCAATATCGACAGTATGTAATTCTCCCACTGCATCTGCAGCTGGATACAGCAACAAACCTCGCTTTGGTAAAGCCAAAGTTACAGTATACGTGGCTTGTACATGCACACCAGGTACATGCCCAGCATCAGCCGAGAGTCCTGACGGGATATCAACCGCCACGACTGGTTTCTGTAAAGCATTGAGCGTCTCGATAGCCTCGGCGTATAGGCCAGTTGGTGGCTTGTTTAAGCCCGTCCCCAGCATCGCATCAACGACGATATCAGTGTCCCGCAGTGTGCTGCCAGCGCGCCTCCAGGCTTGAGGGGTTGTACAGGCTACCATAGGGACCCCGTATGCTTGGGCCATCTCATAGGCTCTCCGCGCATCACCGCGCAGACGCCGCCCAGGCGCAAGAAGTAGTATGCGTGTGTTGATACCCAAATGCCACAGATGACGCGCTAATACGAAGCCATCCCCCCCGTTATTCCCCCGCCCCGTTACAATAGTGACATGACACCGTTTAAGCCCAGACAGACGAGTTTGCATGAAGCGTAACAGTTGTATGCCAGCATTTTCCATCAAGACAATACTCGGGACACGATACACCTCAATGGTACGCTGGTCGATATGCCGCATTTCAGATGCAGTAGCGACTTGCATGCACCCTACTCCTTAGGCAGCGTGGGGCTCTCGTCGGCTGCAGAACCATCGAGGGCACGAGTGATAGCCTGCCCAATGCGACGCGCCAAAGATTCGATCAGGTTCTCCTCGGGCCCTTCAACCATCACTCTGGCCACAGATTCCGTGCCTGACAAACGCACCACGACACGGCCCTCATGACCGAGGCTCTTCTCCGCCTCTTCTACCACCTGCCGCACCTGAGGGAAATCAAGCGGATCCCGATACTCACGAATCTTTATATTGAGAAGTATTTGGGGATATTTATGTAAGATTTGAGCTAGGGTTGCCAGGGGGAGTTGTTTGGCTGCTATCACATTAAGGAGCTGTACAGCCGTCAGCAGACCATCCCCGGTCGTGTGATGATTAAGAAAGACAATATGGCCTGACTGCTCTCCGCCAAGCCTTGCTCCCGTCTGCTGCATTCCTTCGACAACATGCTTGTCACCCACAGGGGTTCTGTACAAGGCAAGTCCTATCTGGCGCAACGCCTGTTCCAGGCCGAGGTTTGCCATCACAGTACTCACAATAATGCGTTGTGATGCTGGGGCCTCTTCTAACAGTGCTTGCGCACACACCGCCAGGAGATAGTCTCCGTCAAGAATACGGCCCATATGATCAATAGCAATGAGACGGTCGGCGTCTCCATCAAAAGCGAAACCTATATCGAGCTTTTCCTCAAGGACTTTCTGCTGCAAAAAAGCCGGATAGACCGCCCCACATTGCTTATTGATATTGATGCCATCTGGCGCGGCATGCCAGACACATACCTGGCCACCAAGCTGGCGAAACAAGGCCGGAGCAACTACAGAGGCTGCCCCATTTGCACAGTCCAAACCGATACGCAGCCTCATAGGGATTGCATAGTGCAATGTTTGTTTGAGAAAATCAATATAATGCCCGGCGCCATCCTTGTAGAGGCTGGGACATCCAATGGCTTCTCCAGTGGGAGGAATTCCTCCATCCACACTAGATATGCGAGTTTCCAGGTCTTCCTCAAGTCTGTCCTCCAGCTTGGTCCCTGTAGCGGAGAAAAACTTGATCCCATTATCGCTATAGAGATTATGCGAGGCGGAAATCACTACGCCTCCGATAGCCCCTGTATGACGTACCAAATAGGCAACGCCAGCAGTGGGGAGGACCCCTACATTCAGGACATCTGCCCCGGCCGAGCATATGCCTGCAGTCAATGCTGCTGCGAACATAGGACTAGATAGGCGCGTATCACGCCCAACGATCAGGGACGGCTTGACCTTGGAAGAAGAAGGGGCTAAGACATGAACAGCCGCACGGCCGAGCGCCATGACCACCTCTGGCGACATAGGCGCAATATTCGCCAGGCCGCGGACACCATCTGTCCCAAATATACGGGCCATAGAATGGTCTCCCGATTAGAATGGAACACCAGCCTAGGTGAGGGAGATACTGTGCTCAGTTCGTGTTACCCTTTTCTGGGAGGCACAGCATGCGACTTGTCGCAGCATAACGGTGCTAAACCACCGCAGATACTTCATTATTTTGGCCATTTGGCTCACCCCACATGGTCACAAGGCGATCAATCTCTTCAGCGTTGAGCTCTTCTCGTTCGATAAGTTCCTGGGCGAGAGCATGCAAGATATGAATATTGGCAGAGAGAATCGATTTGGCCGTGTCATAGCCATGCGTCACCATCCGCTTAATTTCCTCGTCGATAGCAATAGCAGTCACTTCACTGTAATCTTTATGCTGAGATATTTCTCGCCCTAGAAAGATCTGCTCTTCCTTTGTCCCAAACGCGAGAGGCCCCATACGTTCACTCATGCCCCATTCGCAGACCATCTTCCGGGCCAACTCAGTTGCGCGCTCGATGTCATTACCCGCCCCTGTTGTTGGATTTTTGAAGATGATCTCTTCGGCTACTCTGCCCCCCATATAGATGGCTAAATTGTTCAAGAGATATTCGCGAGGATATGCATGTTTCTCCTCCGTGGGGAGCTGTTGAGTCACACCTAACGCGAGGCCGCGGGGAATAATAGTAACTTTATGAATAGGGTCAGTGCCCGGCAAAAACTTTGCCACCAACGTATGGCCGCCCTCATGGTATGCTGTGATGCGCTTTTCTTCGTCGCTGATCACTAAACTGCGGCGCTCTACACCCATCATAACCTTATCTTTCGCACTTTCAAAATCCCGCATGGTTACTTGTGTTTGATGCTGCCGTGCGGCATAGAGGGCGGCTTCATTTACCAAGTTGGACAGATCAGCCCCCGAAAACCCAGGAGTACTACGGGCCAATATAGCAAGATCAACATCAACAGCCACCGGTATGTCTTTAGTGTGGACAGTGAGAATACCAAGGCGCCCACGCACGTCTGGACGCGAGACAACTACTTGACGGTCAAATCGCCCGGGACGCAACAGAGCAGGATCGAGGACATCGGGACGATTGGTCGCCGCAATCAGAATAACTCCATCATTCGACTCAAAGCCGTCCATCTCAACTAAGAGCTGATTCAAGGTTTGCTCGCGTTCGTCATGGCCCCCTCCTAATCCAGCCCCACGATGCCGCCCTACAGCATCAATTTCATCAATAAAAATAATACATGGAGCATGTTTCTTGCCCTGCTCAAACAGATCCCGCACACGTGAGGCTCCCACGCCAACGAACATTTCGACAAAATCTGAGCCACTAATACTAAAGAAAGGGACATTCGCCTCACCCGCAATGGCACGTGCGAGCAAAGTCTTCCCAGTACCTGGAGGCCCCATAAGGAGCACCCCTTTCGGAATTTTTCCGCCTAATTTCTGAAAACGCTGCGGATCTTTCAGGAAATCAATGATTTCCTCCAGTTCTGCCTTTGCTTCATCTACCCCGGCAACATCAGCAAAGGTCGCTTTTTTCTTTTGGTCTGAAAGCAATCGCGCTCGACTCTTGCCAAAAGAAAGTGCTTTGCTACCACCGCTCTGCATTTGTCGCATAAAGAAAACCCACAAACCAATTAACAATAATACAGGAGCCCAGGACAACAAAAACTGCATGATGTAGGAATTCTTTTCTGGCAAATCAACTTTTATATTGACATGTTTTTCACGCAACAGGCGAATGAGATCCGCATCTCGCGGCATATATGTTTTAAAGCGGCCATTAGCTCCCTCCACCCCTATATATTCGCCTGTGATTTTTTCCCCTTCAATGCGTATCCCACGAACTAAGCCTTGTTCAACACGCTCCAAAAAATCACTATATGCAATCTCCCTCATGGTCTGGCCTGTTTTATTAAAATAGGTCCACATAAAGACAAAAATAAGACCAAACACTAACCATAAGGCAAGCTTTTGGTAGAATGGGCTCAAAGGGACCTCCTTACCCGCGGTCAGAATACTCTCATATACAATACTTCACATACAGCTTAAACATGGCCATCCTAAAATCTTCATGCATTACCATTAAGATATTTTATAGACAAAAACAGCCGAGGCCCCTCCTAATACTCCATTCTCATCACGAGCTAGCCTCCTGCAGAGTACAGCATTGGAGGCACAACACACGGTTCGTCTCAGGATGACGTTTGAAAGGCTCTGCAATACGATACCCTACAACCCATACGATCTCGTGATTGCTCACTACCAAAGGCACATATGGACGCTCTCCGCGCGGAATCTTAGCATCAACAAAAAAGTCTTGCAGCTTTTTCGAGCCCGGTGCCCCCAAAGGATAGAAGCGATCGCCGGGTTGTCGGAAGCGAACATGGAGAGGACATATAGTACGATCTAGATCGAGCAAAGCCCGCTGTGGACTCATCTGTCCCAGGCAGCGAGGCTTAAGGATGATGTCAGCAGTCAAACGGATATTGAGGGAGATAATGTCAATTTTCCCTGGCACTGGCAGCTTAAGAATGCCAGGTATTGCTGGAGTCCTAGATATGTTCCAGAGCAGAATCGTCTCTGCACGGCGCTCAGTCCCTATCTCACCAGGCAAGCTACATCGTCGCTCCTGATTTCTCGAGACAATAAACTGGCGCAAACGTTCGATATGTCTAAAACCTACTGCTGCAGGCGCGGTAGCCAGTGCTTCAACAACACGGCATAGAAGACGGCGCTGAATAGCGAGAGGAGCAAGGCCAAAGAGTCTACAACATATCTCTACTTTGCTCCGTGCTTGCCAAGCCAGGGTTTGTAACTCCCACTCATCCACCTGCTGTTCAAGCACCCGACTCTCAGCTCGCACCATATCTGCCAACTCATTGAGACGCCTGATAATCTGCGGATTGTACTGCTGAAGCTTCGGCAGCAAGTCCAAACGTACACGGTTACGGAGGTATGCCATGTGTACATTTGAACTATCCTCAACCCAAGGGCAATGCTCACTTTGTAGGTACGAATAGATAGCAGGACGAGAAACGGTAAGCAACGGACGGATAAATGGCAAACGCACAGCTGGGATACCTGCGAAGCCAGCAGGACCACTACCACGCACAAGGCGCATGAGGAGAGTTTCAGCCTGATCATCAGCCGTATGCCCGAGAGCAATCCGCGTTACATTCAGCGCTTGACATAAAGCATACAAGAAACGATACCGCAATTGGCGCGCAGCCTGTTGCACCGATATTCCCGCACTCTGTTGCAGAGCTTTGACATCAACACAGGTCTTATGAAAAGGAAGCCGCAAACGTGCAGCCTGTTGCTCTACAAATAGAGCATCTTGCTCTGCTTCTTCTCCTCGCAGTTGATGATTAACATGAGCTACGATGAGCGTCATGTTATACACCGAGCGCAAGTGAAAGAGCGCACACAATAAAGCCATTGAGTCTGCCCCACCAGAGACAGCGACGACAACTTTGGCCCCCGAGGGTAACATAGCATAGGCTTCAATACACGCCCGAACCTCAGCAACAAGCATCGTCACTTCCCAGCCAGAAAGGGCGCAAAGTTTTAGCAAAGCAATACGTAGAAGATGGCGGTGCAGGGACTTGAACCCCGGACACTGCGGATATGAGCCGCATGCTCTGACCGACTGAGCTACACCGCCAAGAGTGCCTGCATGCACAGAGCGAGGGATGTCTGATGCAGCGCACAGACACCAGTTATTCTGCACACCGCAAAACATGATATAGCTAGGAGGAAGAGGGGAGGTCTCAAGAAAAAGAAAACCTCACATGCACATGCCGAGGCTCTTGCCTCCGCCACTCATACTGCCTCCTGATTGAGCAGCAGGAAGCC
>Ga0058859_10079837_pt1 | contig 11949 bp, 13 predicted proteins | sample SwirhirootsSR2_FD_61032 | JGI IMG/M metagenome (GOLD analysis project Ga0058859, IMG submission 61032) | Switchgrass rhizosphere and bulk soil microbial communities from Kellogg Biological Station, Michigan, USA for expression studies -... | ecosystem: Host-associated > Plants > Roots >...
TTATGATCCAATTGAGCAGTATGACTTAGGTTTACTACACATAAGTGGGTATACTATTTATCCTATTTATTTTCATGTTGTACTTATTGTTGGATTATTATTAGGAATTACATCTAGTGTGAAGATAAATTTTTTCGGTTACATTCATTATAAAATTTATAATTTTTTACGAGAAGCTTTTTTATCTGTATGCGGGTCGGAACGCCAAATTTTATTTCCGTATTTTTATTATATATTTTTCTTTCTTTTACTAAGTAATATTTTTGGTATGATACCTTGATCATTTACGTTGACTGCTCAAATAACTATTGTTTTTTTTTTCTCTATTACAAGTCTAGGAGGGATTACAATTTTAAGTATTGAGCAAAAAGGTTGACGTTTTTTTGAAATTTTCAAACCTGAAGCGCCGAGAGTGATGGAACATTTTTTAATTATTATTGAATTTATCTCTTTTTTAATTCGATTTATTAGCCTAGCTGTACGTCTTTTTGCTAATATGGTGGCAGGTCATGCACTATTAAAAATTTTATTATTGTTTTTGGTTGTGGTCTTAAACTCAATAGGTTTTGCTTCATTAATAGGCGGTATTCTTGGTTTTGTTATAATTTTAGCCGTTGTCGCGCTCGAATTATTAATTGCTTTTTTGCAAGCTTATGTATTTATCTTTTTAATGTTGGTTTATACAAAAGAGTTGCTTTAAAAAATAGACAGAAAATTATAAAAAAAAATGTCTCCGAAGGTTGAATCTTGACAACTTTGGCTTCGCAGGTATACCCGTGAGCATTTTTTTCAATACCCTACGAATATTACACTAGGGTATTTATGATCATTTGGATCATTAGCCGGGTTATGCTTAGTTATCCAAATTGTTAGTGGTTTAATGCTAGCGATTCATTATTTGCCGTCATCAGAGGAAGCTTTTTTAAGTATTGAGCAAATATATCGAGAAGTAAATTATGGATGGTTATTGCGTTATGTTCATAGTAATGGTGCATCCTTATTTTTTGTTATACTTTATATACATATTTTTAGAAGTTTAATGACCGCATCTTATTCCAGAAACTGAATCAATACATGAATTACAGGTGCAATTATGTTTATTTTAGTAATTGCTACTGCTTTTTTTGGGTACGTGTTGCCTTGAGGTCAGATGAGTTTATGAGGTGCTACTGTAATAACAAATTTATTTTCCGCTGTTCCTATCATTGGGACAAAATTAGTTTTATGGTTATGAGGAGGCTTTTCAGTCGATTCTCCTACTTTGGGAAAGTTTTTTACTTTACATTTTTTATTACCATTTGTAATCGCTGGGTTAGTTATTTTACATCTTTTATTTTTACATGAATCTGGTTCTAGCTCGCAACTATCTACAATCAGTTTACGTGATCAAAAATATTTTTTATCATATTTTGTTGTAAAGGATCTATTGGGGTGTGTTTACTTAGTAATGTTTCTAGGCTTAATAATTATTTATGTTCCAAATTTATTAGGTCACCCTGATAACTATATTGAGGCTAATCATATGAGTACTCCATTACATATTGTACCAGAATGATACTTTTTACCCTTTTACGCGATTTTACGTTCTGTACCAAGTAAGTTGAGTGGTGTAGTATTAATGTTCGGATCTCTTATAATTTTATTAATTTTTCCATATATTCAATTTGGGCGCGGACAAGTTTTATTAACAAAAAAAAATAAAGGGTTTTTGCCATTATTTTTATTGTCTAATATTCAGAGTTCGCAATTAAATATATTACACACTATTTCTATAACGTTTTTAGTAGTTACTTTCATATTACTAGGCTGATTAGGTGGGAAACCTGCTGTTGAACCTTACACAACAGTTAGTTTATGGTTAAGCATTTTTTACTTTGGTCTTTTTTTTTTTGGTCGTAGCCTTTCTGGCAGTTGACACCATATACTATTTTTACATTTACAAAAAAATAAAAAGTAAACAATTTTTAATTAAAGAAAATATTAAAATAATAACTCAATGAGCCGTGAACAATCTAAAATAACAGAGAATAACAATAAGTCGTTGCAGACTTTAATTTCTTCATATGCTTTTAGTTTAGCAGGCAGTATGCGATACTTAATTCGAGAATGAAAAATAAATCCATATTATGACGCAACTTTATATGTTAATCGGCGAAAGATTACTTTAATACTTGTTTGGTTAAGGGATGATTCTTTAGAATATATGCGTCATTTAATTGATATGACGTGTATTGATCACATGGATAGAGTTAACAGGTTTAATATTTGATACACCGGGTTAAGCTGTGCATACCAAAAACGATATAACCTTTTAACTAGTGTAGCGGAACGTGAGCCTGCAATTTCGGCTATGATTGTTTACAAATCTTTGAATTGAACGGAAAGAGAAGCTTGAGACATGTTTGGAGTTCCTTTTAGTGGTCATGAAGATTTAAGACGGCTGTTAACTGATTATGGTTTTAAAGGTTTTCCATTACGTAAAAATTATCCAGTCGTTGGATATTGAGAGAAATATTGGGATGAGGCCGATGATGCTGTTCGTCAAAAGCTTGTAACATTAATGCAAACTTCAAAGTTAGCTAATCCATTTTACGATTATCGTGTAAAATGATTATACGAAACCTTTGAAGAAGTTTTTAAATATCGTTTTAAATAAAAAAATAATAAAAAATGCGACAAATATTAATAACAAAAAGATTAGCAATTGCCAGCGGCATTTTGCTCCTGTTAGTGTTTTTTTTAGTCCTTTTTTCTATATACATTTTAGGAACCTGAGACATTATTTTTTATAATTGCAGCCAGCAAGCTGCAAAAGATGCTGAGCAGTTTGAGGAAATTCTTCGCGTTCTTTACTCTAATCAAGGAGAGACCTTTAAGCAAATTGAAGAGGCGCTATTAAAAGCAAAAGAAATGAGGATTTTACCCTTTTCGACTCCTAAATTACAATTTTATTTAAGTTGATTAAAGGCGCAGTCACAATTAATTGAAGTTGCTAGATATTATTTGGAAACACATCAGTATCTATACATTTTTGAAAATCGTTTGGAGAAGTTAAATTTTTTTGTTTCATACCAAGAAAAAGTTTGTAGGTTAATTATAATGCTTGATTCATTACGTGAACCACAAGCACACATTGAATGAGCGGATTTAATTCGACAAACAACTGATGCCAGATGGAATATTTATACTAATGATATTGATACTGCTATTCAAAATAGAGATGCCGCTTTAGCTCAGTTGAAAAAAGAATTACTTTGAAAACAATATAATGTGCATTTTCTTCAGTTTACTAAAGGTATATATATTGGTTGATTAATTTTTCGTATTTTTACTGGTCATTAATTTTGTAAATAAACATAAAATTCATAATATGCCACAATTAGACTTCAATACGTTCGCAGGAGTAGCTTGATGAATAACTATTATTTTTTATCTTTCTTATGTATGATTTTTGATATATCCATTTGCTCGAATAATTGCAAGTGAAAAAGCAGCTTATAAATATAGGTTATGACGTATAATATTGTTAGCAGAAGCTGCAGAAGAAATAAAAAAAAATTCTAAACATGAAAAAACTAATTAACAAAAAATTTTATTTAAGTTAAAAAGCATAGCACAAGAGTATTTTAATTTATTTTGTTAAAGAAGTTATACATAAAAATAAAAATTACTTATGTTGTGACAAGTAAAAGATAATTCTGGAATTGCCACTGTTACACAATTAAAAATAAAAAAAACAAAACAAAATCGTGCTGGTCCAGGCCACTTAATGACTGTTTTTCCACGTAATTTTAAATATGTAAAATTAGTAAAACGACAAACCTATCTGGGGTTAGTCATTATGACTAAATCCCCATTGAAACGTCCGGCGTACACTGTTATAGGACCCTATCACGGTGTTATTTTATTAAGCCATGATATAAGAATGCAAGGTACAAAAATTTGAGGATTAGCTTATGAGGAAGTTAAAACTGAATTAGAGCGTTCTTTTAGGTATAAAAAAGTTTATACACGGATTGCCGGACGTTATTTTTAAATAAAAAAAATTATAATACTTGTAAAAAAAAATAAAACAACTTTTATTATGTTTTTTCTGAAAATTTGAGTAATTTTTTCTACACTAGCGCATGTTTTATATGCAGCGTTATTTGCCTTAAACTGAGACGCGATACTAGTCGTCAAAACAGAACAGTGCTATTTACTCCTATATTGAATTTGAATGATAACTTTCGCTTTATGTATTACTAGTTATACCATCTGACGTTTATTAAAATTTATAATTACTGTAAATTTTTACATTAGCGTCTGCTTGCAATCTCGTGAGCCAGCGAAGTTCGTACCATTTTATTGACTGTGAATTGGTACACAGATTAAAAAAATTATAAAAAAGTGTGAGTTGCGGGGACGCAGGTTACTAATAAAATTTATTTTTTTACAAAATTTATTTTTTTACTATAACATCTCCCCTGCAGACTTAGCATTTCTTGCTAGATTTAGTTTATTGAAATTAAAGTATTGAATCAAAAGTTGTATATATATTACTAATAACTTAGTCAAAAAACCAAGATTTTCTAACCGAATAGTTCAGGTTGAAACTATTTTGTGGTTATTTAAAAAAGCTGTTTTTTCGTTTTCCACAGTACAGAAAACTGATAAGTATATCTACTACCATGTTTGAATACAAAGTCGCCAATGTCGATATCAATGACATGTTAAAGCAAGTCAAGTACATATGTTTTTTGCCATTATTGGGATGATTTGCCTCGGAACTGGTATTCCTACTATTTTGTATTATAAATTTTGTTTTCCATTTTTAGACACAAGCGGTATTGACGCGCCTCATGACCGAACCGCACATTTTTGAGATTCAACTGAATTTGGTCGACGGTTGCGCCAAAGGTATTGAAAAATTGAGTACTCTTATAGAGTTATGGATCCGGAATTATGAAGAGAAAAAAATAAAGCTGCAATTGACGCTAGAGAAGAATTTTTAAAGAGGATAACACAAAAACATTGAGCTTGAAAAGTTTGAGAAACTCCAGCTTATGTAGAAAAAACCTCATGGGAATTATTTTATGATAGAGCTAAAAAAATTGGAATTTTTGCTTTTTGTTTTCTTAGTTTGCTATTATTTTTTAACGCCTGTGATAATGCTGATTTAGGCGATTTTGGCGGTCCTGCTGGTTTTTTTGGTGGCGACGGATCAGGTTAAAAATTGATTTATGAGATATAATAAGCATTGACTAGTTTTATGAAGTCATCGTTGACTAATGAGTACCAATCATAAAGATATTGGTGCTTTATATTTACTATTTGGATTTATTAGTGGAATAATAGGAACTGCTTTTTCCGTAGTGATCCGAATTGAATTAAGTGCGCCAGGAAGCTTGTTTTTAAATGGTAATACACATTTATACAACGTTTTAGTAACTACACATGTATTTGTAATGATTTTTTTTATGATTATGCCTGTTTTGATTGGTGGTTTTGGTAACTTTTTTATTGGCGCACCTGATATGGCGTTCCCACGTTTAAATAATTTAAGTTTTTGGTTGCTTCCGCCGGCGCTCTGTTTATTGTTGTTGTCTGGAATTGTAGAGACAGGTGTTGGTACTGGATGAACGTTATACCCACCACTAGCTGGTATTTTAGGCCATGCAGATTATAGTGTAGATTTAGCCATTTTTAGTCTTCATTTAGCCGGAGCTGCTTCTATTGCGGGTGCTATAAATTTTATTACAACTATTATCAATATGCGCGCTGGTGGTTTATGATTTTTTCGGTTACCATTATTTGTATGAGCTTCTTTTATTACAGCAATTTTACTTTTGTTGTCTTTACCCGTCTTAGCTGGTGGAATTACTATGTTATTAACTGACAGAAATTTAGGAACATACTTTTTTGAATACACAGGAGGTGGAGATCCCGTATTATATCAGCATTTGTTTTGATTTTTTGGTCACCCTGAAGTATATATTTTAATTTTACCAGCATTTGGGATAATTAGTCATATTGTTTCAAAATCTTCCGGTAAATTTATTTTTGGATACGCGGGAATGGTAAATGCTTTAATAAGTATAGGTTTTTTGGGTTTTATTGTTTGGGCGCATCATATGTATACTGTTGGTTTGGACGTTGACACAAGGGCATACTTTACAGCCGCAACAATGATTATTGCAGTGCCAACAGGTGTTAAAGTTTTTAGTTGATTAGCCACTTTATGAGGTGGAGCTATTCGTATTAATACTGCGGCGTTATTTGCATTTGGGTTTATATTTTTATTTACAATTGGTGGGGTGACCGGAGTGGTTTTAGCTAACGCTGCTTTGGATATATTGTTTCACGACACATATTACGTCGTGGCTCACTTTCATTATGTGTTATCAATGGGTGCAGTTTTTGGCGTATTTGGTGGCTTTTATTTTTGGTTCACAAAGATGTTTGGTTGTATCTTAAGTGAGTATTTAGGCAAAATCCATTTTTGACTGTTTTTTTATGGGGTAAATTTAACTTTTTTTCCAATGCATTTTTTAGGAATTGCTGGAATGCCGAGGCGAATTGCTGATTATCCAGATATCTATTGAAGTTGAAATACCGTATGTTCTTTTGGTTCTTTATTATCTGTTCTAGCTTTGCTCTTTTTTATCTTAAATGTTATAAAAGCATTTAGCGGAGAAAATAACTTAACAAGAGTAGTTCCTATTTTTAAAAAACCAAGATATATTTTAAATAATAGTCTTGTTTTAGGAAGCTTTGTGTTGAATTTTCCCGATGCAGCAACTGAGTATTGCCTTCTTGTACACAATTTACATTTTGAAGTAATGGCGATATTATTATTTGTGGTTGGTTTTGTTACTTATTCTTTGTCCTCAATTTTATTTTGATTTAGACAAACCGTTTTACGTGTACGTTCTGTACACATAAAATTAAAAGATCTCATTTATTTAGAATTCTTTTGAACTGTAATCCCTACAGCCATAGTTTCTTTGATAGGATTGCCTGCTTTTGCAGCTTTATATATGGAGAAATCATTATCTTGTATCGGAAAGATTCATATGAATTATAATATTACCGGCCATCAGTGATACTGAAATTATTCTAGTAAAGAAATAGCTTCGTATACAAGTTTATATAGTTTACCGGAATCTTCCTATACAAGCGGTTTTAAACCTATATTTGAATTTGATAGTTATATGGTCGCAACAGAAGATTTAGTAAATATTGGTGAACGACGACTACTAGAATCGTCTTGAAGAATGCAAATACCAAGTAATGCTACAATTCGTACATTAATTACATCAAATGATGTAATACATAGTTGAACTGTTCCTAGCTTCGCAGTGAAAGTTGATGCAATACCAGGCCGTTTAAATGAAGCTTGAATAAATTCATTTTTACCTGGCGTTTACTATGGACAATGTAGTGAAATATGTGGTGTAAACCACAGTTTTATGCCCGTAACTGTGGAAGTATTTACTACAGCACCACATACAATACCGACAACTATTCCACAATTAACTGAAGAAATTATTTTGCTAAATGTTACTCCTAGTACTAAAGTTGAGTCTATTACGAAAGAATTTGTTGATGTTAAACCTGATGAAAATGAAGGCCTACAAAAACAAGCTCCTTTAACTACAAGCGACAAGATTATAATATCAGCAGCAATGATTACCATTGGCACATTTGCTGGTGGTGTTTTTATAGGTTCAACTACGGCAGCAGTAGTATATTTTGCGTTGTCAACATCATTTTTCGTTATTGCTGGAATTTATGAGTACACGGCAGCAGCAGATACTGTTTCCGCTGTGATACAAGAAGTTCCATCCCTCAATCCGCCAAAATCACCTGTTATACCGGGAGCCGAAGAAGCATTAAAAGAAAAAGATCTTGCAAAACTGCATGAAGCGATATTTAGGAAAACTACTGAGCATTGAATTCCTCCAAAAGATAAATAAGAAACACGCACACATATAAATAACATGATAAAAGGATTTTGTAATATTGGTGTAGCTTCTTTAGTTTGATTTTCAATTGCGTTTTCATTATATTTTTTAGGAGTGATAGGTCTTTTACGCCAAAATTAAAATTTTTTAACTTTATTATTAAAAATTGAAATGATGTATATTGGTATTAGCTTATACTTTTTTGGGTATGGGTACTTTTTATTTAATCCATCAGGTTTCGCTCAAGGTTTATTGGTATTAAGTTTTGCCGCAGCAGAAACTGCGTTTGGTTTAAGTTTATTTTTTTACTATTATTTAACTCAACAGGGCAAAGCTTTAGATCCAGTATTTCGTTATAATAGACGTCCAAAATATAATATAAAGCTTTAAGAGAAGAAGTACGGAGGAAGTCAGAGTGATATAAATTTTTTAAAATTAGTTTATGTGGCTATGGAAAAAGCATTAAATTTTAAAATTAACTTTATTACCCCTTATCATTTAGTGGATCGTAGTCCATGGCCATTTTTAGCTGGGTTTTTAGCGTTGCAATTACCAATTTCATTATTGATTTACATAAATTCCGGGAAAACAATTACTTTTTTTTGTTCTTTTTTAGTACTCTTATATATTATAAAGAGATGAGCAACTGATATAATTGTTGAGGGAACGTTTCAGGGAATGCATACTAAAGTAGTGCAACGTAGTATTGTATTAGGTTATTTATTATTTATTTTATCCGAGATAATGTTATTTGGTAGTTTTTTTGGTAGTTATTTTTATTATATTGTTGAGCCGTCTCTATGAATTGGTGGTATAAAATTTGCTTCACCATTTTTATCGTTAATAGATCCATGAGCTTTACCTTTATTAAATAGTGTATTATTGCTAAGTTCAAGTGTATTTGTCACTTTTGCACACCATGAAATTGCAGCTTTAAATAAATCAGTTATGCAAGCTGATCAATCGTATATTATAATAATGTTGTTGTTAGCAATTTTTTTAGGAGCGATGTTTTCTGTTTGTCAGTGATATGAGTATAATTTTGCACAATTTTGTATGCAAGATTCTACGTACGCTTCATTGTTTTATTTGATTACTGGTTTTCATGGTTTGCATGTCTTGATTGGACTAGTTTTTTTATCTATTACTTTACAACGAGTCCGAACATATCAATTTACAACTGATCATCATTTGGGGTTTGAGTTTAGCGCACTGTATTGACATTTCGTTGACGCTGTTTGGTTTTTTGTATATACCTTTTTATATGTTTATACTTCATTATAGATCTTGGTACAAAACCTAAAACGTAATAAAATAATGCGAACAGATAAAAAATACTTTAGTAATAATCATAATTATCATTTAGCTAATTTTTTAGGAGCTATAAAAACTGCTCAACAAAAAAAAAAACCGATTTGTACCTATTGACCTTGCTCAAAATTTTTAGTATCAGTTGTTGGTTTGTTACGAGACGAAGGGTTCATTGCTGGGTTTAATTTAAAACCAGAGAGAAATAGCTATTTAATTGAAGTAAATTTAAAATATTATGTGTCAACACTTAATCCGCTTATATCATATTTAACTTTATACGCAACTCCTAGTCGTCACTATAATATTACTTATCGAGATTTAGTTTTGAGAACTAGAGGTAAAACACATTTGTATTTTTTGTCAACACCATTTGGAGTAAAGACATCTGAATATTGTTTAAGTAATGCTATAGGTGGAAATCTTCTTTTTAAGATACGTTAAATAAAATGAAATTAAGCGCTTTGACTATTTCTTATACGCAGCCATTTACTGAAGTAAAAATGACCTCTGCTGCCGATTCTTGCGCAATTAGTTTTGTTTTTTTGCTAGTTTTATGTAAACGAATGCGGTTGACATTTTTTAGAATAATGCCACAAATGTTTACAATTTTATTAAAACCTAATATTTTTTTATTAGGTTTATATAATTATTATTGACGTCTATCAAATGAGTGTTTAAAGCTAAGTGGTATACTAAAAGCAAATTTTTTATTACTCACTGGGTACGCTATTGCTTTTAAAAAACGTTTTTACTTATCTGGACAAGTAAATCGTTTAAAAAAAATAAACCGGACTACTTTAATTTTACAATTAGGTTATAGTCATAAAATTCGGGTTAGAGCCTTACGATTTTTAAAGTTTCGTCGGTGACGCCGTAAAAAATTTGGTATTTTAGTGAAAGCAAGTAGTGCAAATAAATTTTCTGCATTTATTGATTTTTTTCGTCATTTGCGGTTGCGAGCGCAGTATACAAGTCGTGGTATTAGAATAAAAAAGGATAGATTTAAAATGAAGTTTCGTCCTGATCATGGAAAATATGGGTTTAAGATGAATTACTAAAGGAGTTAAGTTAATTAAAAAAAAAATTAAATGACTTTTACACAAATTTTTCATAAAAATCAAAGAGTTAAACGAAAACGAAAATATTTAAAAGGAGCTTTAGATAAGTGTCCACACAAATTAGGTTGCGTTGTAAAAGTAGAAATACGCTCACCAAAAAAACCGCACTCAGCTAGACGTAAAACAATGCGTTTACGTTTAACAAACAAAAAATATCCTTTTTGTTATATTCCTGGAATAGGGCATTCTGTACAAAAATTTAATTATATTTTAATGCGTGGTGGGCGGCGTCGAGACATACCTGGAATGAAATATACCGGTATTAGGGGTGTAAAAAGTTTTTCAATACCTATGAATAGACGCACTGCGCGTTCAAAATATGGTATACAAAAGATCGAATTAATTCATCGCATTGCAAGTATACAAAATTAAAGTTATGTTAATTTCTTATAATTTTTATAATTCAATTTTATTACAAAAATTAATAAATCAATTTGTTAAACGAGGGCAAAAAGAGAAAATTGAAGTGATAATTTTTAAATTTTTAAGTCAGTTTTCTAGAGTGCAGAATTTTTCTGCATTGTGGATCTTGTTAGCGGTTATTGAGCTACACAAACCAGTTTTAGCTTTTCAAGTAACAAAACACAAAAACAGAATTGTTCGCAAACCTAAAACTCGTGTTTCTCAGGAAATGTTGGTAAGCGTAGGTATTAGATGAATAAAAGAGGGAATTATAGGTGACATATCACGCGTAAAACGAAAACGCCAGGCCAAGATGTTACGAAAACAAGCAAAAGAATTACAAAATAAGGTTAAGACTCGAGGTTTTGTTTTAACGCTCGCAGAGCAAGAAGTTATACAAAATGCAAAGCTTTTGATTTTTCAACAACGTAAGGTGGTAGTTTTTCGTTCTTCCATAATAGCCTATTTTTTAACTGCGGGAAAGTGTTTTTCTGAGTCATTTGGTTGTAAACAACAACAACAACATCATGCAATTGCTTCTGAAAGCTATTTATATCACTCTTATAAATGAAACTAATTATAACAAATTGGCACAAAATAAAAAAAATTATTAATTTATGTTTGCTGACTTTTCTTGACAATTGTTAATTATAACTACATTAATAATAACATTTTCAACTTTTATATTGTATACTAGACATACAATTTACTGTTTACTAAGCTTAATTAGTTTGGTGCTTTCACTATCTTGATTTTTAGTTTATGCTGGCCTAGAGTTATTGGGCTTTATGTTAAGTATAATTTATTTAGGGGCAGTTTTAATATTTTTTATTTTCGTTATCATGCTAATTGATTTACGATTTGAGGATTTACAAGAGCTATACGATGATGCAAGAACTTTTGAACCTCAAGATTTAACTATATTATATCCGATTACGATTTTCATTAGTATGCTTTGTATGAATATTTTATTGGAAAGAATTTTATATGAGGAGTATAGTAATTTAGAATTTCTAATTTTATCACAAAATTTAGAGTCGTTGCCAGAAGCCAATTATGAATTGTTGGTTGATTATTTTTTTATCAATTCAGTATCCCCAACGGCCATAGGTTTTTTTTTATTTTCAGTAGAGGGGGGCAGCGTTTGTTTATTATCATTACTATTATTATTT
>Ga0058859_11791110_pt1 | contig 11892 bp, 8 predicted proteins | sample SwirhirootsSR2_FD_61032 | JGI IMG/M metagenome (GOLD analysis project Ga0058859, IMG submission 61032) | Switchgrass rhizosphere and bulk soil microbial communities from Kellogg Biological Station, Michigan, USA for expression studies -... | ecosystem: Host-associated > Plants > Roots >...
GTCGTACTGGCAAGGCAGAGGGAGGAGACACGACGTGGCAAGGGATTGGCAGGAAGAACAGGTCACGATTGCTGGCCTGCGGGTGCAACTGCGGCACGGCGGACAGGGAGCCCCGTTACTGGTGCTCCACGGCGCTGGGGGGATCACGGAGCGCTAAGGGCCTCGTGTCCCATCAGCCTATAGGGCAGGAGGCTCTCATAGCACCCTCTCCCAGGGGGAGAGGGAACAATGGAACATGGCCGAATCTAATGCATTTTCCAGTTCTTATTGGACACCTTTTTTGTTACTTGGATACACTTGTACGAATCCAAGACGTGGGGGACGAGCTGTGTGAGGAAGGGACACATTAGTTTTATGGTGGGGCTTGTGGTACGGCAATTTCTCTGGTACGCTGCGCATCCAAAGCCCACCATAGGCGTCTATCTTGAAAGGATGTGAGACAGCGCTGGTTTCTTGTCACTTTATCTCTGTCATCAGGGGAGGTATGTAGATGGCAATCGATATAACTCTCGACGGGCTGTGCATAAATACCATCCGTACATTGGCGATGGACGGTGTGCAAAAAGCCAATTCTGGGCACCCAGGCACGGCCATGGCGATGGCGCCTGTTATGCATATCCTCTGGGACCAATTCTTACATTTTAACCCAGGCAATCCGCGCTGGCTCAATCGTGATCGTTTTATCTTATCGTGCGGTCATGCCTCCATCTTGCTCTACAGTACCCTGCATGTGAATGGCTTCGATCTGCCGCTCGACGATATCATGAACTTCCGTCAATTACACAGCAAGTGCCCTGGACACCCTGAATATACCCCGGACCATTCGCTGACCCCGGGTGTTGAGACGACCACCGGGCCACTCGGGCAGGGGGTGGCGACCAGTGTTGGGATGGCGATCGCGAGCCGCTGGCTGGGGGCGCACTACAATCGTCCTGGGCATGAGATCATCTCGCCGAACATTGTGGCGCTGTGCGGTGATGGCTGCATGATGGAAGGCATCTCTAGCGAGGCAGCGTCGCTGGCTGGGCACCTGGGCCTCAGCAATCTGGTCTGGGTCTATGATAATAACCGCATTACCATCGAGGGCAACACGGCGCTGGCGTTTACTGACGACGTGGCAACGCGCTTTATGGGATATCACTGGAACGTGCAACGCGTCGGCGATGCGAATGATCTTGAGCAGTTGGGGCAGGCCTTTGCAACAGCCTTCAAAGAAGACGAACGCCCCTCGTTGATCATCGTGGATAGCCATATTGCCTATGGCGCGCCGCACAAACAGGACACCTCCGCAGCGCACGGGGAACCGCTCGGCGAAGAGGAAATCCGCGCCACGAAGGTCCGTTATGGCTGGGATCCGGACAAGCATTTTTATGTGCCGGATGAAGTCAAAGCACGTATGACAGCAATGCGTGAGCGCGGGGCGCAGCAGGAAGCGGAGTGGAACACGCGGTTCGCCGCCTATAAACGTGCCTATCCTGAGCAGGCCCAGGAGCTTGAGATGATGCAAGAAGGTGGGCTCCCCGAGGGCTGGGACCGGGATATCCCGACGTATCCCGCTGACCCCAGAGGCGCGGCTGGACGGGACTCCAGTGCGCAGGTCCAGAATGCTATTGCGCAGCGTGTGCCATGGCTTGTGGGTGGGGCGGCAGATCTGGCGCCGTCGACCAAGACCCGCCTGACCTTCCCGGAGGCTGGCGATTTCCAGAAAGAGTCCTATGGTGGCCGCAACCTGCACTTTGGCATACGTGAGCACGCCATGGGGGCTGCCATGAACGGCATGGCGCTGATGGGCCTGCGCTCCTATGGCTCGGGGTTCTTAATTTTCTCTGATTATTCGCGTCCTACACTCCGTCTCGCATCGCTCATGGAGCTGCCGGTGGTTTACATCTTCACGCACGACAGCATTGGGGTAGGGGAGGACGGTCCCACCCATCAGCCGATTGAGCATCTGGCCTCACTCCGGGCTATCCCGCACCTCACCGTGTTGCGCCCAGCGGATAGCAACGAGGTTGCCGAAGCCTGGAAGGTGGCCATGGAAATTCACAAGTACACGCGCGGGGAACGCGGTCCCGTGGCGCTGATTCTGAGCCGGCAGGCCTTGCCCACGGTCGATCGCAGCAAGTACGGCCCTGCGGCTGGTGTCAAACAGGGAGCCTATGTTCTCGCTGACACGTCTGGAACGCCCGATGTGATCCTCATGGCCACGGGTTCGGAGGTGCAGTGGTGTATGGCAGCGTACGAGCAGTTGCAAGCGGCTGGCATCAAAACGCGCGTGGTGTCTATGCCATCGTGGGAGATTTTTGAGCATCAATCCAAGGCCTATCGTGATACGGTGCTGCCGCCGGCGTGCCGGGCACGCATCGCGGTGGAGATGGCCTCGACGTTTGGCTGGGACCGCTATGTAGGTCTCGATGGGCGCATCATCGCGCGCGCCGACTTTGGCGCTTCAGCACCCCTCAAGGACTTGCTGAAGGAGTTCGGGTTCACGGTGGAGCATATCGTTGCCGAGGCGAAAGCGCTGGTAGGGAGGAAATAGTCATGGCAAATCCACTGCTCGACATCCAGCAGTACGGACAGAGCATCTGGTACGACAACATTCGACGAGGTCTGATCACCTCGGGCGAGCTCCAAAGTCTCGTCGACAATGATGGTCTCATGGGGGTGACATCCAACCCGGCGATTTTCGAGAAGGCAATTACTGGCAGCACGGATTATAACGAGGCGCTGCAAGCTCTCGAACGCGACCACGATATGGATGCCAAGGCCCTCTATGAGCATCTGGCGGTAGGCGACATCCAGATGGCGACCGATGTCATGGCGCCGGTGTACGCCCGCACGCACAAACGTGACGGCTACGTCAGTCTGGAAGTCTCCCCGTATCTGGCCCATGACACTGCAGGGACTATTGAAGAGGCGCGCCGGCTGTGGCAGACCGTGTCCCGCCCCAACGTCATGATTAAGGTTCCGGCCACGCCTGCCGGTATCCCGGCCATCCAGCAGCTCATCAGCGACGGGATCAACGTCAACGTCACCCTGTTATTCCATATGACCATGTATGAGGCGGTGGCGGAAGCGTATATCTCCGGCCTGGAAGCCTTTGTGGCCAGTGGTGGTGACCCCAGTGGCGTGGCCAGTGTGGCGAGCTTTTTTATTAGCCGCATTGACTCCGCTATTGACGGGACCCTTGAGGCGCGCTTGAAGGCAGCACAGGGCGCTGAAGAGCGCGTGATGCTGCGCAGCCTGCTGGGGAAAGTTGCTATTGCCAATGCCAAGCTGACGTATCAGCGCTACAAGGAAATTTATCGGGGGGCGCGTTGGCAGGCCCTAGCAGCGAAAAATGCGCAGACCCAGCGGCTGCTGTGGGCGAGCACGAGTACCAAGAATCCGACGTACCGTGATGTCGTCTACGTGGAGGAACTCATTGGGCGCGATACGGTTGACACCGTCCCTACGGCCACGTTTGATGCCTTCCGCGATCACGGTCGGGCGCGAGCCAGCCTGGAAGAGCACCTGGAAGAAGCGCACGATGCCATGGAGACGCTGGAACGCGTGGGTATTTCCATGCGGGAAGTGGCCGATAAATTGCTCGCAGAGGCCGTGAAATTGTTCGTCGATCCCTTTGACAAGCTACTCAGTGCGGTCGAAAAAAAACGACAGGCGCTGCTCGATAACGAGATCCCACGGCAGACGTACACGCTCCCTGCGGATCTCGCCGCCAACGTGCAGGCCTCGCTGGAAGACTGGCGACTCAATGGCAAGGTACGGCGCCTGTGGGCGCGCGACGCCACCCTGTGGGCCGGCTCGGATGAGGCGTCCTGGCTGGGCTGGCTCGGGATTACGGACGACCAGCTGGCGCATATCGAGCACCTGCGGGATATCGCCAAGGATGTGCAGGAGGCTGGTTTTTCGCACGCTCTGCTGCTCGGTATGGGCGGGTCAAGCCTCGGGCCAGAAGTGCTCAAAATGACCTTTGGCAACCAGCCAGGCTTCCCTGAGCTACACGTGCTCGATTCGACGGATCCGGCCCAGGTGAAAGCGTTTGAGGGCAAGGTGAATCTGGCCAAGACGGTGTGCATTGTCTCGAGTAAGTCCGGCAGTACGCTGGAGCCGAACATCTTTCAGCAGTATTTCTTCGAGCGTGTCAAGCAAACAGTGGGTGAGGCGGCAGTAGGCCAGCACTTCATCGCGGTGACTGATCCAGGCTCGAAGATGCAGCAGGTGGCGGAGGAACACGGCTTCCGGCGCATTTTCTTCGGCTGGCCAAGTATCGGTGGACGTTACTCGGTGCTGTCGGATTTTGGCATGGTGCCGGCAGCGATTATGGGTCTCGATGTGCAGCGCTTCCTGGATCAGACAGAATACATGGTGCATAGCTGCGCTGCCTGTGTACCACCCGCGGACAACCCCGGTGTGGTGTTGGGCACCATCATGGGTGTTCTGGCCAAGAACGGGCGTGACAAGGTGACGCTCATTACCTCTCCCGGGATCGGCGATTTTGGCGCCTGGTTGGAGCAGTTGCTGGCGGAATCCACCGGCAAGGATGGCAAGGGGCTCATTCCGGTGGACCAGGAGCCTTTAGCGGCGCCGAGTGTGTATGGGCATGATCGGCTCTTTGTCTATACACGGCTCCAGAACGGCGCAGATCCGGCGCAGGATGCGGCGGTGGAGGCGCTGGAAGCGTCTGGCCGACCGGTGGTACGGATTACGGTCACTGATCCGTATCAACTCGGCGAAGAGATGTTCCGTTGGGAGGTCGCCACAGCAGTCGCAGGGGCGATCATTGGCATTAACGCCTTTAACCAGCCTGACGTGGAAGCCAGCAAGATTGCCACGCGCAAGCTGACGTCGGAGTACGAGAAGAGTGGCACGCTACCGCCCGAGACCCCCGTTCTTGAGGCTGAGGGCACCAAACTCTTCACGGATGACAAAAACGCCGCAGCGCTGGCCAGCGCTGCTGGGAACGCGAAAACGCTGGCGGCCTATCTTAAGGCACACTTAAATCGTCTGGGGACGGGAGACTATTGCTGTATCTCGGCCTACGTCGAGATGAACGAGACACACCAGAAGCCACTGCAGGCCATACGCCAGGCCGTGCGTGATGCCAAGAAAGTGGCGACGTGTCTGGGGTACGGGCCACGCTTCCTGCACTCGACTGGGCAGGCGTATAAGGGCGGTCCGAACAGCGGTGTGTTTTTGCAGATCACGTGTGATGATGCCACCGACGTGCCAGTACCGGGACGCCAGTATACCTTCGGCGTCGTGAAGGCGGCACAGGCACGTGGCGACTTTGAAGTGTTGGTGGAGCGCGGCCGTCGAGCGCTCCGGGTGCATCTGGGCAGCAATGTGGCGGCAGGTCTGGCCACTTTGCAACAGGCGATCAACCAGGCACTGACGTAAACGTGTAGAATTCCCTCTCCCTCTGGGAGAGGGAGCTAAGACACTAAAGGAGACGAGATCATGCAACTCGGCATGGTTGGCTTGGGACGCATGGGCGGTAACATGACAGAACGCTGTATGCGTGGTGGGCACGAGATGGTCGTATACGACCGCAACTCGCAGACGGTGGGGGGGTATGTCGGGAAGGGCGCCGCCGGCGCCACGTCCGTGGCAGACCTGGTCAGTAAACTACGCACTCCGAAGGCCGTGTGGCTGATGTTGCCGGCGGGTGACGTGACTGAGGCCGGTGTGAACGAACTCAGTACGTTGCTGCAGGCCGGGGACATTGTCATCGACGGTGGCAACTCGATGTTCAAAGACGATATCCGTCGTGCCAAAGCGCTGCGAGCGAAAGGCATCCACTATGTCGATGTGGGTACCAGCGGCGGCATCTGGGGCATCGATCGCGGCTACTGCATGATGATTGGTGGAGCTGATGAGGCCATAGCACACCTCACGCCTATCTTTAAAACCCTGGCGCCGGGGCGTGGGAATATCGATCGCACGCCGGGGCGTGAGAAGATTACGGGCAGCACCGCCGAGGATGGCTACATTCACTGCGGTCCAGCTGGGTCTGGCCACTTTGTCAAGATGGTCCATAATGGCATTGAATATGGTCTGATGCAGGCCTATGCCGAGGGGTTTGACATCTTCCGCAATGCCAATTCGTCCGAATTGCCTGAGGAGCAGCGCTTCAATTTTAACCTGGCGGAGATCGCCGAAGTCTGGCGGCGCGGCAGCGTCGTGAGTTCCTGGTTACTGGATCTGACTGCGATGGCCCTGATTGAAGATACCAGTCTGGCGGGCTATACCGGTTTCGTGCAGGATTCCGGCGAAGGCCGTTGGACCATTATGGCGGCTATTGAGGAAGCTGTGCCGGCCGATGTGCTGTCGGCATCGCTCTATACGCGCTTCCGGTCGCGCCAAGAGCACACCTACGCTGAGAAGATCTTGTCGGCCATGCGTCACAAGTTCGGCGGGCATATTGAGCGCCCCGCTGGTGGCTAGGGGAGGGGACACTATGAGCGAACCGCTGGATGCAACTGACATGCAGGAGGATGGGACCACTCCTGCGCGCCCGGGTGATCCCTGTGTCCTGGTCATTTTTGGGGCCTCAGGAGATTTGACGCGTCGTTTGCTGGTCCCCTCGTTGTATAACCTGGCACACGACAAGTTGCTGACCGAGAACTTTGCCGTGGTAGGGATGGCCCGGAATGAATCAACACACGAGGATTTTCGGCAGGCGATGCACCAAGCCATCCACGAGTCAAACCGAGTCGGGCACGTGGACCCGGCGACTTGGGACAGTTTAGAGCAACGTCTCTACTATGTGACGGCACCGTTCCAGGATCCGTCCGGGTATACGAAAGTCGCCGAAGTGCTGAAGCAGTGTGACCGCGACTGGGGCACGAAGGGGAACTATCTCTTCTACCTGGCGACACCACCGACGTTCTTTGGCGAGATCGTACAACAACTGGGTCAGGCTGACCTGGCCCAGGAGCGCGAGGAAGAGGGCCGGGGGTGGCGCCGGGTCATTATTGAGAAACCGTTTGGGCGTGATCTCATCTCGGCACGTGCCTTGAACCAGACGGTGTTGAATATCTTTGAGGAGCATCAGGTCTATCGGATCGACCATTATCTCGGCAAAGAGACGGTGCAGAACATGCTGGTGTTTCGTTTTGCCAACGGCATGCTCGAACCGCTCTGGAACCAGCGCTACATCGATCATGTGCAGATTACCGTGGCCGAGACCGTGGGTGTCGAGGGCCGCGGCGATTACTATGACACGGCGGGTTTACTGCGGGACATGATGCAGAACCACATGTTCCAATTGCTCGCCTTGGTCGCCATGGAGCCGCCATACTCGTTTGCCTCAGAAGCGGTCCGTGACGAGAAAGCGAAAGTGTTGCACGCGGTACGACCGATGACCTATGAGGAAGTCTTGACGAACACCGTGCGCGGCCAATACGGCCCGGGCATAGCCGACGGGCATGCCCTGGTGGGGTATCGGGAAGAACCGCGTGTGCCGCCAACGTCGAACACGGAGACGTATGTGGCAGCGAAGCTGTTTATCGAGAACTGGCGTTGGGCCGGTGTGCCGTTCTACCTGCGCTCCGGCAAGGCGATGCCGAAGCGGCTGACCGAAGTAGCGATTCAGTTTCGGCAGGCGCCGCATATGCTGTTCCAGCACGCTGGTGCCATGCAGTTTCAGGCGAACCGACTGGTTCTCCATATCCAACCGCAGGAGGGCATCTCGTGGGCGCTGGAAGCGAAAGTACCTGGCCCCGCGGTACGCCTCAAGACGGTGAGTATGGATTTTAACTATAATGACTTCTTCGGGGCTGAACCGAGCACAGGCTACGAGACGCTCCTGTATGACGCGATGATTGGCGATGCCACGCTGTTCCAGCGTGACGACATCGTCGAGGCGGCCTGGAACATCGCCATGCCTATTCTGGACGTCTGGCAGGCACTGCCAGCGCGCGATTTTCCCAACTACTCGGCGCGCCAGTCCTGGGGACCGCAGACTGCCGAAGTCCTGATCCATCGCGATGGGCGTGAGTGGCGGAAGTACTAGCCCTAGCGGAGCATCTAAGGAGGACAATCCCTTGTCACGCATGCGCGACATTCTCAGTTGGTATGGCAGCGATAACCCCGGCACCCCAACCAACCTGGCGCGGATGCTGAACCACGGCCGTTTAGCCGGCAGTGGGAAAATGGTTATCCTGCCTGTGGACCAGGGATTTGAGCATGGGCCAGCGCGGAGTTTTGCGCCCAACCCTCCGGCCTATGCTCCGCACTATCACTATAAGCTGGCCATCAAATCCGGGTGTAATGCCTATGCAGCGCCCCTCGGTTTCCTCGAAGCCGGCGCCCGGGATTTTGCTGGTGAGGTGCCGTTGATTCTGAGCGAAGTCCAGGCCATTCGTGACGGCGGTGGTTTTGGCTCGATCATTGGGCGCAACTCCTTCCAACGGTCCGAGCCTGACGCACTGAAGTTTCTTGATACAATTATGAACCTTTACGCTGGTACGCCAGCGTAACTCCCTAGATCTCGCATATCCCCTCCCCTTGGTGGCGGAGGGCAAGGGTGGGGTGAGGGAGTACGGTATATACAGACGGAGTGCTCTATCATGTCAGCACAAACAGACATTCGCATTTGTGAAGACGCTGCGGCACTCGCCCAACAGACGACGGATCTCTTCGTGCGTCTGGCGCAAGAGAGCGTAGCAGCGCGGGGACGCTTTACTGTGGCGCTGGCGGGCGGGAGCACGCCGAAAGCCGCCTACGCCATGCTGGCCAGCAGCGCCTACCGTGACCGGGTCCCGTGGCAGCAAACCCACTTCTTCTGGGGGGATGAGCGCCACGTGCCACCTGATCATGAGGAGAGTAATTATCATATGGCGTACGAAGCCATGCTCTCCAAAATCACTATTCCAGCGGCCCATATTTATCGTATTGCAGCCGAGAAAGATGCTCAGCAAGCCGCAGATGAGTATGAAGCGACGCTGCGCATGGCCTTTCATCTGGCAGGGGACACCTTGCCACGCTTTGACCTGATTCTTCTGGGTATGGGCCCTGACGGCCATACGGCATCGCTATTTCCTGGCACATCGGCAGTGCACGAAAATAAGCGCCTGGTGGCGGCCCCGTGGGTCGAAAAGTTTCACACGTTTCGGATTACTCTGACGCCGCCAGTGTTGTGCAATGCTGCCTATGTCGTGTTTGCCGCTGGGGGTGCCGATAAAACCGAGACGTTACAGCATGTTTTGCAGGGTCCATACCAGCCTGATCTCTATCCCTCACAGGTTGTCAAGCCCACGCAGGGCACACTGCTGTGGCTCGTGGACAAGGCTGCGGCGCGTCTGTTATCCTGATCTCAGGACAGAGAACCGCAGCAAAGGAGTGCACTATGGCGGTCAGCACCTCGCAGCCATCGCTCGTATCAGACGCGCCCCATGTTACCCCACAAGAACTGCCGGCATTGCGTGCGTTGGCGCAGCGTTTTCCCACGGTTGATGCCGCAGTGAACGAAATCGCCCACCTCGAAGCCCTGCTGCATCTTCCCAAGGGCACAGTGCATATCGTCAGCGATGTGCACGGCGAGCACAAAAAGCTGCAGCATATCCTGAACAATGCTTCTGGGAGTTTACGACCACTGATTGAAACACTTTTTGGTGAGCGGCTCAGTGCTGACGATATCCAGCGTTTGCTCAATATCATCTACTATCCGTCGCAGATGTTTCAGCATCTCGGCCTCGCAGGCGCGGATCGAGCCAGGCGTGCCGCTTTCGTGCGCCAGACCATCCGCTGGCAGTTCGACCTTTTAGCAGCGCTGGCGCAACGCTACAGCCTGCGGCACGTTGAACGCGCGTTCCCGGCAGATTACCAGACGCTCTTTCGCGAGCTCTTATGGGAAGCGCAAGCCGGGCGACCGCAGGCGTACATTGAGGCCATGCTCGATACACTCACCGCTGAAGACAAGGGTTTAGAAGCCGTGCACTGGGCCTCCAGGGTGATCCGGCATCTGTCCGTCTTTGAGGTCATTGTTGCCGGGGACCTGGGCGATCGTGGCCCACGTCTCGATAAAGTCGTCGAGATCCTGATGCATCAGCCGCGCCTGGCCATCACCTGGGGCAACCATGATGCCTCCTGGATGGGCGCCTGTCTGGGCCATGAAGCCCTCATTGCGACCGTCGTACGTCTGTCGCTGCGCTACCGCCGCCTATCGCAGATCGAGGAAGGTTTTGGCATTACCATGGCGCCCGTGGAGAAATTGGCGCGCGATGTCTACGGCGACGACCCGGCGACGCATTTCCAGAGCCGTGGGACGGGTTTGCGCGAGGCGATCATGATGGCGCGTATGCAGAAGGCCATGGCGGTAATGCAGTTTAAACTCGAAGCACAGCTTATGGAGCGTCACCCCGAGTACCATATGCAGCACCGCGCCCTGATGCACAACATCGACCTGGAGCGTGGCACGGTCAGGCTGGATGGTCAGGAGTATCCCTTGACCGATACTGCCCTGCCCACGTTTGACCCACAGCATCCCACCGCGCTATCTTCGGAAGAAGCCGCCTGTCTGGACCGCCTCAAACGTTCGTTCCTGGAGAGTCAGATCTTATGGGAACAGATGCGCCACGTGGCGCACCGCGGCTCGTCTTATCTGATTCGAGACAACCATTTGATTTTTCATGGCTGTATGCCCGTCGATGAGCAGGGCGAGTTTTTGCCCATGCTGGTGGATGGGGTGCTGTACACGGGGAAAGCCCTGTTTGAGGCCCTCAATACGGTCGTGCACCGCGCCTTCCGCAGCAAGTACCAGGATGATCTGGATATGCTCTGGTATCTGTGGACCGGTCCGCTCTCTCCCATGTTCGGCAAAGACAAGATGGCCACCTTCGAGACCCACTTCATTGCCGATAAGGCGACCCACAAGGAAAAGAAAAATCCCTACTTCTCGCTCATCCACACGACGGCCTTCTGCCAGAAAGTGCTAACAGAGTTTGGGGTCGACCCCTCTGCCGGGATGATTGTCAACGGCCATGTGCCAGTGATGGTGGAAAAGGGCGAGCGGCCTCTCAAAGACTCGCGCCAGGCGATCACGATTGATGGCGCGTTCTCCGAAGCCTATGGCGACCGCGGCTACACGCTGATTCTCGATCCTAAGGGCACGCACCTCGCCGAACATCATCATTTTGAGTCGATCGAGGAGGCGTTAACCCAGGGTGCTGACATCATTCCAACTATGCAGGAAATTCAACAATTTGCGCAGCCGCGACACGTTGGGGAGACGGAAAGCGGTGACGCTATCCGCAGCGAGATCGTAGTACTCAAGCGCCTAATCGCGGCCTATCAAGAGCACGTCATTTAGATTTTTTTAGATTTTTTTCAGTTGCTTGTAATTGGCGAGCGCCTGCTGCACCAATGCGGTGCAGTCCGTCGGCTGGAACGGTTCGCCACGCGCACCCACACGTGAGTACGCGAGGAGGTCCTGAATCAATTGTTCCATACGCTTAGCACCATCCACGGCAAAGGCAATAAACTCATCGGCCTTAGCATCGAGCTGGCCCGTGTAGCGCTTGGCGAGCAGTTGGGTAAAACTCGCCACGGTGCGGAGCGGTTCCTGGAGATCGTGCGAGGCGACGTAGGCGAATTGTTCTAACTCCGCGTTCGACCGCGCCAGTTCTGCGGCTGTATGTTGGAGTTCCTCCTCTAGCTGCTTGCGTACGGTGATATCCGTGGAAATGCCGCAAATGGCATAATGTGGGCTGAACTCAACCCACGTATTTCTATATCAAGACCTGCATGTTGAAAATAGCCTTCTTGTTCTGCGACTCACACGAGTGCGGGAAATAAGCTACTCGTAACCGTACCAAAAGTGATTGTTTCACCGGGGCCGGGCGAGATAGGGGATGGTGCCTGGCGCAGCGCATAGCAACTGAGGCCCACGAG
>Ga0058859_10055400_pt1 | contig 11708 bp, 5 predicted proteins | sample SwirhirootsSR2_FD_61032 | JGI IMG/M metagenome (GOLD analysis project Ga0058859, IMG submission 61032) | Switchgrass rhizosphere and bulk soil microbial communities from Kellogg Biological Station, Michigan, USA for expression studies -... | ecosystem: Host-associated > Plants > Roots >...
AAATGAATATAATAAAATAAACAAAAATAATAAAAACTATTTCCCTATGTAAGAGGAAATAGAAAAATGAAAAATAAAATAAAAATACAAACATTTAACACAAGGACACTTCTTTTTTTTGTCTTTATAGAACTTAAAACTAAACATAGAAAGCAATAAGCATACATAATAAGCAAAGAAATGCATGAAGAAAATATATGAAATTTAAAATGTAAAACAACCTTAATGGCCGCTCAAACTACAACTACGATGGGAATCTTAAAGGCAAAGCAATTGCGAACAAAAAGCGTATAACTCAGTGGACATCATGAATTACGGATTATTTTGTTTTAAAACCAGTTAGAATTACATATTGAGATAACGATCTATCATTACGGATCGCATCTCTGTATAAGATGGCAAGATATGACCAAGATTATGCTTATGGCATAACTTGGATAATTTTCGCTGAAGGCGATTATAAAAATCTGAACCATGGGAAAACGCAAATTCCAAAGCCTCATTAATATTAACAAGTAATTGTTGATGAGGATTAGGAGTTTTACGAATCCAGTGAAGTAAATCAAAGATGACAGATTCTTCGATTTGACCAAGAACAATAAAAGTACCAAAAAGATGATCAATTTTAAAACGACGTTTAAGAAAAGTCAAATCAGATATATTACGTTCAATAGAGGGATCTCCGAGTTTAGAGGCAGAGGTAATAGGCCAACCAAACCAATTATAAAGATCTATAAAACCCTTAGCAGATATACCAAGATCTTTATATTCATCGGAGATTGTAAAAATGACGTCATCTCCGTAAAAGAAGGACGCCACATGTTGATTATAGGCATTAAGTGATGGAATTATTTCATACTGTCTACACTGAATTAAATAAAAACAATAAAATAAAATAATATGACCAATTGTATTAACAATGGCTGTACCAGCAAAACCAGAGGGCATACCGCGATTCTTTTGAAGAACCACATCCATAAAATTAGTATACCCAAAACAAGCATTCATAAATAGGGACATCCGGGGAACAGCAAAGTCGTCATCATAAATGTTATTAAAAACGTTGGCTACAGCATTAAAAAGCCAACCAGGAAAATGACCATCCCAATTTGAGATATCAAAATCATTACCCACTTTGCTCCTGCTACTCAGTTCTTTGTAGAGGTGATGCCAAGCAGTAGAATGTGGATTTATACCGACACAAGATGGAAAAGTGCCGTCGGCTAATTGATGTAATTTAGCCTCAAGGTCAAGACAATATCGCCGATAGAGAAGGCTAAAAGTAAAGTCCATGACAGAAATTGATCGAGTTTTCATAGGAGGTCCAATGGCTTTTGCAAAAGGTCGAAGCTCATCTTTAGGAAATTCATAAAAAGAGTTAGAAGGAATTATTCCATTCCTAAGAAGAGCATCATGATCATTAAAAACAGTTCGAATCTCAGAAGATAAAAATGAAAGGTCACCAAGCTCATTAACATCAATCCAAGTCTTCTTCCCAGGAAGGACTTTACTCCAAACCCAAGGAACACCAGGACTAGTTTTAATGTTAATTTTCTCATGACCAGGTTGCTGAAGGCCAAGGATTGATTCCTCTATGTTTAAGACACGAGGTTTAAAATTACCAATACGTGATTGAATAAGTCTAGTAATATCCTCCACCGCTCTATCAAGGATATCAGTTGGCATAGAGCGAATGATATCTCTACCAAACTTATTAACAGAATGACTAAGTGGATGAGTGTCTTGTGGAACCCGGGGATCAAACGGGCTCAATACCGCTGGAATTCTTTCTGAAGGAAATGAATCAGCGAATGGTGTTTTACTAAAACAGGTTTTACCACCCATTCCAGTAACACGGTAAATTGGAATACTTCCAACGACATTAAGATGTTCAGTGATTAAGTCGCTGGTTGGTGTTATCTCATTATTAACTAGTACTGGGCCCTGATGTTGAATAGACGGGAAGCAGTATTTATCAATAATTTCTTGAGTTATAATGCAGGCAAAAGATCTTTCTGCATTAGCGCATGATTGTATTCCAAGAATCATACGATTATTAGCATAGGTGTAATTAGCATAAATAGGAGAACCAGACATACCTACAACTATTGGAGCCTTATACTCTATAACATTGGATAATTTAGTATCAAGAAAATTAACAGGTAAAGATGAAACGACTCCTTGCATTGGTGCGGATTGGAGGGCGATCTTTGAGTCGCGATCATAAAAAGTTTGATGAATAGATGAAGGTAATTCATACTTCTTAAGATCGTCCTCCAATACAAACCGATGCTTAATTTGAGCAAACATACGAAAATCTACAGAATGAATAAAACAGGCATCAGAATTTGGAACAGGTCTAACATGGTCAAATCTAACTGTAGCCTCCCAAAAATCAGAACTTTGGGGGGATGGCTTCCAATGGAGCACAAAATCCTTACCACTCTCCAGAAGAGGACGAACCCAATGGAGATTAACAAGAATATTCTGTCCATCTATACCAATAGCATTAGCATAGCCACACTTAGGATCAGGATGATAAACCTGAATCAAATTCTTACAGATTTGATGGTGCATGTCTTCAGTAGCAACAAGATTAGTAGGTCTAGGTGAAAGATGAGAAGGAAGAGAACGCTTAAACAATACACGACTAGTTGGTTTAGGATCATACCACGGTAAGCCAAACAAAGAAGCAAACATTCTCTTCAATCCCATAAAAATAATTCCAGCATAAATAGCACAGAAAGCGGTGACCATAACATCACCTAAACCTATAATTGATCTATGTGGGGTTTTATGAATTAAAGAAGAATATTTAATAGTATAATATTTAAGAATATCACGATAATGTTGACGAATAGAACGAATATCATTAAGTTTACGAGCTCCAGTAGCTTTATTTTGACGGACAATTAACAATTTAACAGATTCTGGAAGATGGTCGAAAATACGGATATAATTAGCACAGGTTTCAGATAAATAATATGGGGAAAAATTATAATTAGAATATTCCCTATCTTTGACGAGAGTATTATAGGGGTCTTGGGCCATATCTCTTAAGAATTGATTACGAGCATTAAAACTCATATGTTCACAAACACTATGTATACAACTTTTATGAAAATCCTCCCACTGTTTCTTGGTCATAGCACCAGATTGTCCTTTAAAGGATTCTCTAATACCATAATCTTTTTCAATAGCGTATTCCAAAGAAACAACAGTATTCACCGGTTGACCAGCGTCTATACGAGCAGGAGCATCATCAGGATAATTTAAATATGGAACAGAAAATTCAGCTTCTACAATACGGGAAACAAAATCAGCAGGTAGGGTTGAAAGCAGGTCAGAAGCGCCATCAAGATCGGATTGAATATAAGCACATTCTTCTTCGACTAAAGTAATATCAAGCTGTTTAGGATCAAATTTGATGGGGTGAAAAAGGCCAGCACTTGTAAAGGAATTATCCCAGCCAAAATATTTATTCATCCTCTTGTACCAATCGGGATAAGTTCCATCAGGTGACATAGCCCAACTTTTACAAAAGATTTCATCAAATTTTTGAGCAAACTTAGGTAAAATTTTGTCACATACACGCATAACAACATCATCTTCCATTACGCAAGTAGTGGGTTTTGCTCGATGATAACAACGACCAGGTTGATTTAATTGGCGTAACACTCCATCATATTCAAAATTAGCAGGATTTAAGGTAGACAAATCGAAATCTTCGGCGGGGATAGTTTCGCCGGCATATGGAATATATCGAGGATTTTTAAAATTACATGGAGGAGCGGGTGTTGGTGAACGCTGTCGCTTAGGACGAGCTCCAGCGAAAAGATGAGGTTCAAATTCCTTTTCATAATGTTTAAATCGGCTTTTCTCCCCACGTGACATATGCTTATTAGCTCTTTTCTTCTTTTTAAGTTCTTCGTAGTCAGCACGACGCCGATCTCTCTCAGGATCTTCACTACTCTGAGCTTTGTCTATCCAAGACTCCAATTGATCTTTCAAATGAGCAGGCATTGTATTACAATGACGATTATAAAAGTCAATCATCTTAGCTAAACGAGCTTCAAGTTGCGCTTTACCATCACGAGTATTACTAAGAACTCTTATCTCCTTCCAAAACGTCTGATCTTCAGCAGTCAACGTTTGTCTCCACTTATCATAAGCCGAATCACTGGTAGCCTCAGGATCTTCCTTCTTTCCATCAGGAGTAAATCCTTCAGGAAACTCAGGTTCCCAATCATCAGGAAAATCTTCCCATGAGGGGTCTTCCTTAGCTTCATCACTAGGGCTTTCATTCGTGGCAGAAGCAGCTTCTTCTTCAGCATCGGGAGTCGCAGGTTCTTCAGCCTCACATGTATCAGCAAAGTCAAAGTCAAGAAAAGATGATGAAATAGGACCAAGAGATGTTGGGTCATTATTAGATTCTAAAAGTTCAGATACAAGTTCATATATCTCACGAACATCTTTTAAATGTGAATTGTGATCTTGACGGAGATTCTTTTCTTCATTACACAATACATCATAACGGGAATAACATTGATTTAAAAATTGAAGATAATTTAGATTGGTTAAAGGTTGAGCTAATCCTGAAGGGATATTATTAGGATCATATTCATTTAACACATAACCAGTAGCAGGTTCTAAACCCCCTCCAGATGGAATCGGAGAATAAATGTCAAATTTGAGATGCGGCATAGTACGACGCATTTCTTCATCAGTTAATCCAGGATACTTAACTTTAAATTTATCCATACAAAATTTAGAATTCGTCTTATCATAACAATCCTCATCACATGTAACTTGACAAAAAATATGACGACGGCGCCAAATAGCCTCATTACAACGAACGGCAGTAGTAGTTGGAAATGGAGTATTAGTAGTTGATAGAATAAATTTAGAATCAAAAAAAGTAGCTTTATCAGTAAGTTGAGCCATTGGTATAACAATAGGAGCATTAGAAATTAACGGTAATATTTCTGAAACAAGACGATAATCATCAGTAGACCACATATCATCCTGAATCATAATAGGCTGATTAGCATAACCATCGAAATGATCTGTATTTCCACGAGAATAAGTTAGACAGTTAGAAGGAACATCAGGAAAATATTTATCACGAATATTATTAGCAAGACTTTGAAGAAGTGATGATTTGCCAACACCAGGTTTACCCATAAGTTGTACATGGAATGGAGTTTGACGAAAATTACCATAGGCACAAACACGATAGACAATATCAAAAATCTTTGTATAAGATTTGCAAGCTTCACGGAATGCCTGAAGGATATCCCGATCAAAAATGTCACGAAAATCAGGTGATAATGATGCACGATGAAGCATCATATACATCGGACGCATATTAACAAAATAAAGCTGACGATCTTTAGATCTTTTGATCGTTCTATAACCTTCCTCACAATCCCAAACACGCATGACAACAATAAAATCAAAAAGCTTTTTCTTATATTTTTCCTTAAGCTTTTCCTTCTTTTCTTCTTCTATATCTTCTTGATTCTGCGCTCCCATCTTAGATCTTACCCATTTCATTAATTTGGGAACGGAGCTAGCTATAGTTGACCACACCTTAGCAATACCAGCAATGCCCTGGCCAATATAACCCATATTACGAAACATATCAACAAATGTTTTAGTAAGATGAGCTTTATGAGAGGTAGTTGCAGCAATGCCAGCTACAGATATTACAATAGCTACAGAAGCTTTAACTAAAAGTTGAACAAAACTTGTTGAAGACAAGTATGTTAGGAAAGTTACGATGAGATTTGTTGGTTTAATTTCATCATCATCATCATCCTCAAGACCATCAATAGGAAGATCAGATTGTCCGGAATAAAAATTATCACGCAAAAATGTGATAAAACCTTTAACATTAGGAATAACATTAAAATGATTAGCATAATACAAAACAATTAAAAGACGGATAAGCGGATTACTAACGGCATTAAACACAAGAAAGCCAATAAAAATAGAATAAAGATCAACAGTTAGGTTGCGACCACGAGTAAACCAACCCAAACCAACAGCTTTTAAAAATTTTTCAAGAAGTCCTACAATAGGTGAAGCCATATCTTGTAAGACACCAGAGATAGCATTTAAAGGTTTACGAATAGTATCCAATAAAACATCCCAGATACCACTAAGAGTAGATTTAAATTCAGAAAACGAAGAACAAACAAAATCTTTAAAGGAATGGAAAAACTTTTCAATAGCAATGGTTAACCAAGAATCAAGTGATCTCATAGATCCAGTAGGCTCACCTCCTTCTTCGGGAGTTTTTGTAGTGGGCTCTTCTGGCATTTGATAACAAGAACGTACAAAATCAAAGAAACCGGAAACTTTAGAAGTAGAAGGTCCAGGAGTGGCGGTGTCACTAGTTGGTAAAATATCATAACGCACAATTTTAGATGGAATAAATTCATGCACATAATTACTAGGTCTTTTAATAACAGACTTACGCACACCACACATACACTCACATGGTGAATTGCCACTAACAGTTCGTTGATAATGGGAAAACTCACAATCACATTCAACACATTGTTTATAACCTACCATTGGAAAATTACCATGCTCACAATAAAGTGAATTAGGAGTATTCCAATAGTAACTTGCAAACATGAGTAGTTCATCAAGACGAATAACAACATTTTGAGCAGGAAAATTAAATTGAGTACAAATAGAACGATAAATATTAACAACAGAACGAATAAAATGAAAAGGTGTACGAAGCAAATTATCATTAAGCAGATCCTTATAACCGAAACCGGGGGCTTTACTCCAGATTCCAGTTTTAACTCGCTTCTCCCATGCACGCTGACATCTTATGGCTATTTCCTTGGCATGAGCCACAGAAACATTTTGATATAATTGCACATAAAGATTACGTAATGATGGAATATCACGGGCACTAATGCCTCCATGTAATAAAGATTCGACAAAAGCAACACCATCAGCATGAGTTACAACAGGAAGATCAGTAGTTTCAGAGAAGAAAAGTCTATATCCAGTTGAGTTGCCAAATTTAATAGTAGTGGAATCAGTCAAATAACGATTACGAGCCTCAATAAAAGAACCATATTGGGCTACTTTAAAACAATACATAAGCAAAATATTGTGATAAGCGTTATTGGTAGTGAACATAAAGGGAGAACCTTTACGAACATTCCAATTCATACGAGATTGCTGGAATAATACTGGTCGACGGCCGGATGGTTTAAAACTAACATCATCTTGAAAATCAACATTAAGTTCACCTACACGTTGATCTTCAGGATAATCATAATGAATTTGTGAAATAGAACGAAAATGAGAAGTAACATTATGAGCGCATGAACAATGAGAGTGAGTTGGAATACCCTCAGCAATAATTCTCTTATTATTAATAAGATCACCAAGGAAAATATTTTCTCCATTGGCAATTCTATTCCTAACAAATTCTAGATAATCAGAATAAAATTGTAAGCAACTATCCTTCATTTCCCCCATTTCTAATTGAAATCTGACATTCCAATATGGCACATGTTTGGCATTAGTTTGCCGGGAGAAAATCATCATTTTCTTACTTTTAGTCTTATTCCAACCAGAAGATTGGCCTTTTGGTGGTGCATTCATACGTCTCAACTCAGCAGCCTTTTCCTTTGCAATAGTCAAATCCAACGCAAGCGCTTCAGAAGTGGGAAGCGGTGTTTGCTCCCAGTTCTCTTGCGATACAATTTCTTGGGGTAGAGGAATGATGTCCGAATTGGTCGAGAAAGAAGACATTATCATACTTTCCATAACTTAACATTAATGAGATTCACCATCTTATTTTAAATGGTTTAATGACAATTATAATAAACAAAATCACAAACTGCGTACACACTGGGAATACAACAATTATACTTTATTCGCATTTATCACTACTACATCTTCACAAGATTCAAACGCGTAATAGACATCTCTACTCAAGCCCAGCACCAACTAGGTATAGCCAGTATCGTAGATTATCATTCTAAAACTAACATTCTCCACTTGTTACGAATTGATTCATAAATAAAAGCGCCTATTATTGATCATATGCACCCCACGGGTATTTCCACCTTCACTCTCTAACCCATTGATGAAAAACGGCGATCATGAAGATAGAAGGTGCCAACAAAAATAAGAATATAATCATTAAATAGTTGTGTACCATAAGTGCCTTATGCTTAAAATAAAAGGGATGATAAAGAATAAAAATGATGATAAAATAACTACAATCATGGATAATTAGGATATGTAAAAGGTAAACCTAGAACAGGAAGTGTAGGTTCATCACTAGTTATATTAAAATTATTAATTTCAAGAAGTTGACGTGAGAAACAATACTCAGATGATAATTCAAAATCTTCACCAGGAGCATACTCAAGTTCATAAACAACTTGAGCGCCAGGAGTTGGACTTGTTATCCCTCCTCTATTGTAAACAACAATAAAGTTATCGGGACAATTTACATCATGATTCAATTCAGAACTACGCGAGATCGTTTCCTCAACACTACGGTATGTATCATAAAATTTAACTGGATATTCAAAAGGAACAGAAATTTCATTATGACGAAACATAGAAACATCAGACATCAAGTATGAATTACCCATCCATCTTTTTGCACTAGTATCTAATCCTTGTATAGCTCGATGTGCAGTTGCAAGTGTATTAGTTGTTTGAGTACCACCAGGACCACCAGCTAGCGTAATAACTTCATCAGCTACTAGACCTTTAGCAACAGTTACAATAACGTAACCTTGAGCAACAAAATTTGAAACACAACGAAGGCGATACTTCATAGAACCACGCCAAAATCGATGAGCGGATGCAGCAACAGATAAAGATGGAGGAGTATCATAACGAGTACATGTAACAGCCATAGAAGTAGTAGAAAGGGTTGAAGGGCTTGGATAAATTGGTGAAAATAATGATCCATTAAGCACCATATTAGTAGCGGTTGAAATTTGCCAATTATTAGGATCACGCCATTGAATTACAGGAGGAATATAAGGAGTAACTTTAATAGCAAATAAGGGATTTATATCATCAGAAACAAAAGGTAAGTTTATAACAACACGATAACCCATAGGCTGCCATCTATTAATAATTGTAAAATAATCAACATCAGAAGAAATCATAGCATTTGTCGTTGTAGAAGGAGAATCTTCAGGTAAAGATTCAACAGGAGCAAGAGATAAATCAACTGGTTCGGGATTCATATTAAGTAATAACATTTAAAGTAGTAAGAGCTGAACGTTGCACTGGAACAGCAGGACCAACTACAGTAGAAAATTGAGGATTTTGAAACGATTGGAAAACCATAATATTACAATTTTGAGGAAAAATTGAGCCAGGTTGGTATATATGAGTAACAAAAACAGAAATACGCCCCACTTTATAATCAGAATATGGAGCACGAAAAGTGCTATCAAGCCCATTTAATGGTGCATAATTGGCAACACAGTTACGATATGAACGTAAGTTATATGATGGAATAACAAACTCGAAAATATTTGTAGCAGACAAATCCCATTCTTTAGTGATCTGACGTTGAGATGGATCAATAAAAGTTGAAAATTCTGGGGGAGTATAAACAATACGCAAACGCCCGACAGATTGAGGTGGTTTAATAGCCCAAAAATGAAGAACGACATCTGCATTCCAATAAGTTGTCTGGGAAAAATAATTCTGAGCAGTGAGGGCAAAAGAACCCCACAATGTTCCAAAGAAAGCAGTATAAACAACATTCGGAAACATAGGGTCAGTTTCACCACCACCAAAAATTGCAGTTCCCACAGCGTCATCAGAAGTTAAAGAAAAATTAGAAATCAATTGAGCGCGAGCCATATGAACTAAGAGATTAGGTTGTTCACCAGGCATCTCACCAGTAGTTAAAATAGGAGAGCCGGTTTGTTGTAAAACACCACAATTAGTTTGAGGAGCTTGAACAGAAGGTACAATAGGAATAATTGGTTGAGTAGCCATTAAGAGGATTAACCAGGTGTTGCTTCAGTTTCGACAGAAGAAACATTAGCAGAAACATCAGTGGACGTAGAAGGTTCAGGAGACGATGCAGAGTCATTATCAGTAGAAGTTGAAGCATTAAATTGCACGGGAGCAGGCTCTTCTGGTTTCCCAGTTTCTCCAGGTTGTCGTGAACTTTGAGATTGAGGAGTAGTTCCAGATTGAGGATTAAAACGACCCTGAGAAGAATAAGCAACAGCACCAGTAATTGGAGTTTCAAAAAGACTAGCCAAACCTCGTCCGGCAAGCATACCAACAGGTCCGCCAAAAAGAGCACCAAGAGAACCACCAAGAGATTCTAAAGATGATTTAGCATACGCACCAGTAGCTTGATTAACTGCAGACTCAGTAAGACCAATACCATGACCAGTAGAAATAGTATTAATATAGTCAGAATTAATGTTATAGTTTGTAACACCAGAAATAATGTTATTAAGACCAGATCCAAGTTTAGATGCCATTTGAGCTATAGCCATTTCAGGAACCGCATCAGAAGCAGCTCCTTCGAGACTAGACTCATCAGCCTCTTCGCCCCCTTCCATACCTGGAGGTGGATTTTGTTCGAACCCAATACCACCAGGACTTCCAGTACGAAGTTGAGCCGCAGAAGTAGCCATATAAGAAGATCCAGCTGTAGATGCATTAACAAAATTAATACCATTCTTTGCTACATAATCATTAATATAATTACGAGAAGCTGGAGATGTGATTTGAGGCATAACGGACTTTGAAGAAGTAGACATTTAATAACGAGGAACATATCCGGAGTATTCAAGATTCTCCACATGTGCCCATATTCTAATAGAAGATGTTCCGACAGCACTAGCAACAGCTTGAAGTTGGTCAAAAACGGAAATTTGAAATGTGTTAATATGATAATCTGCTAGACTATTAAGAAAAGTGTTATTAGTTTGACGAGTTATTGGCAACATATTTCGATTACAACACCATGGCATAATAACTTTATAATTACCATTATGACCAAAGGTAATAAAATCATGAGGTAGGAAGGTACGAGATTGACGACTTCCCGCAGACAATGTACTTGGGTTAAGCCCAATATGAAAAAGAAAACCACCAGTAGCAGAATAAGGTACAACATTAAGAATTAAGGCACCTTGGTGCTGAAAATGAGATTGGACTTCCAATTCAAAAACCAAATTATATTTGACAAAAAGAAAGAAATCATTAACGGCAATATTACTAAAAAGATTAATCATATTATTAGGAGTATTGTCGAAAGTGTAGATAAGTCCGGTAGCAGCATTAGTTACATTAAGCGTGGTGACATGACGCTTCTTTCCAAAAATTTGAGAAAAATTCCAATCAGGAGACGAGGAAAGAGCATCATCTACCAAAGGATTAAGTCGCAAATTTTCAGTTCTTTGAGCAATAGATTGCTCAGATTCGATAGCTTGTATTTTTACAGCCTTGGTTGAAATATCCATGTGAATTACCCACTTGTAGTTAATTCGGGTACAAAAAGAGATAAAATCAAATTCAATAGAAAATCATTAAGAAGAGCAATAATCATTATAATAAAGCCATCAAGATGCGGTATTTTAGATGTCCATAGACAAATAGTTATCACAAAACCTCCCTAAAAAGTCCGTAGACTAAATAAGAATATAAAATAATAACTGGCCCCCGCG
>Ga0058859_10062412_pt1 | contig 11113 bp, 8 predicted proteins | sample SwirhirootsSR2_FD_61032 | JGI IMG/M metagenome (GOLD analysis project Ga0058859, IMG submission 61032) | Switchgrass rhizosphere and bulk soil microbial communities from Kellogg Biological Station, Michigan, USA for expression studies -... | ecosystem: Host-associated > Plants > Roots >...
GTAAAATCACTGGACCCCAATGAAAAGGTTGTGCAGGTGCTGTTGGGGTAGTTGTTTCTTGTAAATTTGTTTCCAGCGAATCTTCTGATTTTTGAGTTTTTGATTTAGTGGCTTCATCTTCTTGTAAAACTTTGACTATAGAAGGCAGCAGGGGGGAAATAATCGTTTGCATCTTACCTTCTCTATCATAAATAACAAAGGAAGTGGTTCCCATTGTGACTATAACGCTGGGAGATAAGATTTGTTTATCAGTGAGTCTTTCATTATTAATTAAAATTCCATTTCGGCTTTTCAAATCTTCTATCCATAAGACATCATCATCTGTGACACTAATACGAGCATGTTGGCGAGAAACACTTGTATCGTGAAAAACAATATCGCAAGTGTGTGGGTCTGTACCGACTGCATAGGTATGTCCGGTTTGCATATAAAATTCTGCACCATTATTGGGACCTCCGATGACTTTTAATAACCATCGACCTGTTTCTGTAAGACCAAAATTAATTTCAGCTAAAGAGGGGTCTTCTTTTGCATCAAAAATGGTATCTTCATTTTCTTCGATGTTGTGTTTTTCTAATTCTTGTTCTTGAGTAGGGGAAGGCATATTTGAAAGTTCCTGAGGGTTATTATTTGCGTTATTTAAATCATGAGTTGCAGGGTCTTCCATAACGTGTACGGCTGTGTCAGTGTAAAATCGAAGAACCTCATTGCCTATTTTAACAGTATCTCCATGATGGAGAAGATGAGGGCTTTCAATGACTGTTTCATTGATTTGAGCTGGATTAGTGATGCTCAAATTTTCAATGCTTATTCCTTCAGGGGTGCGGCGAGCAATGAGATGTCGACGAGAAGCCAAAGGATCTTCGATGACCAGCTGACATTCTTCTGGATCACGACCTATGACCCAACTCTCGCCTTCATCCAGTGAGAGTTCAAGTCCTTTTAAATATCCTTCTTCTACTACTAATTTGGCTGCCATGTTATACATCCAATTACATTAAAATAACCCATTAGCAAATTATTAATGATGATTTTGGCTTTCATTTTTCCAAAAATTTAGTACAGTACTAAAATCTTGTAATTTCTCTTTCCATTCTTTATATGTACTATTATAGTCTACTTCTAATGAAAGGGTCAATATCTTCTCTTCATCATTTAATCCAATAACGGCGCCATAGGTTCCTTTGCCAAATAAATTGGCCTCCATAATTTTTAGTAGAAAATCTTCCACTTTCTCCTTGGGACATTCACCTATTGTCCCTTTAAAAAAATAGTTTCCTCTTAAATTTAAAAGAGCATCAACCACGATTTCTTCGTTAAAAGATATTTTAAAAATACCAGCCTCAGGAGAATTAATTTCATTTTCTAGATTTAAATCTTTTTCAGCTTGTTTAATGAAATTTTCCAGCATAAATTCTCCCATTAATAAATGAGCTGAAGTTTTCTTAAGCTTTTCCGCCGTGTGAATCTTGATATCTCATAAGAAGTTGTAAGATGGATTCAATATGTTGAGTCGATTGTGAATAAGCAGTACTAGAATTGTCCATACTTTTTTGGTATTGTTGAGAGATTCCGTCATTAAGTGCCATTTCGGCTTGTATAATCCCTTCTCGTGTTTTTAATAAGGAACCTGCATAAGCAAGCCATGCTTTTGCTGCGGAAGTGACACAGTTTGTCATATTCTTACCAACTTCATCCATACGATAGACTTGTTGATTAATCGATGTTTGTTTTTCACTATTGAGTGCATTGAGTTCAGCTTCTTTTTGTCCGAGTTCAGCTTGTGCATCCGCTTTTGCTCTTGCGTGAGCTTCTTGACCTCCAACAGGGGGATTATCTCGAACATCTTGCACTTTTGCTCTTGCTGCGTCTATTTCAGCATTTTTTGCATCGATTTTAGGTCTATATTCTTGGTTCGCCATTTCTTCAGCTTTTTTCTCATTCTTTTTGTGAGATCTGGCATTAATTGCAGCCCCAGAGGCTTCTACGAAATGGCTAACTGCTTCAAGTATTTTTTCTTGAGCTTGTGCTTCTGCCATATCTATAGCCAATTGCGCTTTGTTTTTACTTGTTTCCCAAATAGCTGATCTAGATTCTAATTCTGATGATTTTTCGCTGAATTTATTTTGTTTATCCATTTCAGCAATTTCATTCATCAGCATGGTAAAAATAACTAAAAATCCTCCAAACCAAGATTGTTGCTCTTTTCCTCCAATTGTATTTTCTGGGCTTGTTAAAGCGGGACTGGAGGGATCTAGACTGACAATCACAGAAAGAGAACCATTCTCCTGTTTTTTAATCATAATGAATCCGGTAACATCATTTCCGGCAGCATCGGTGGCTAAATAGGGGGATAAAACATCTTTTCCCTTAGCAGCTTCGAGTTGTTCGGATGAAATATTAACTTTATTTCCTCCAACCATTAAATCATAGCCTTCTTCCCCTATCCTACTTAGTTGCTCTTCTCCTAAATTTACTCCCGCTGATGCTCCTAAGGATACAGGGTTTTGTGGAATAGTCATAATATTTTCTCCTTTTTTAATGGTGACGGATATAAAAATTCATTTAAGCGGATTGATTAACCGTTGTCACCATTGTTTCAGCATTATAAAAAAAAGTCTTAAAAGTTTCATTAATTCCTGCACAATACTTTGTAAGTTCCTGAATATCTTGTTTTATTTTTTCGTAAGGCAAACCAAATATTTGAAAAGCTGTTCGGAGGGAAAGTATCAATGCTTCTGTATCACGATTTTCTAATGAAATTTTAATCATTTGGAGTTGACTAATGGCTGTTGTTAATTCAAGTTCATCAATCAGTCCTCTATCTATCATTTTTTCTAGAGCAATTTCAATAGAAGGAAGGGATTTAATCATATAACGTTCGAGTGTTTCCAATAGCTCTTCTCTATATTTTTCTTCTTCGTCTGTTAAAATAATAATTAAAAGCAAAATATAAAATATTCCTACTTCTTGAACAAATTTTTGATGCCTTTGGTTCAGTTTCATTTCTTTTGCAACAGACAGAAAGATTTGATCGACTGTTTTTGAACTCAGTAACCAAATCAAACCTAGTTCCTGTAATAACATTCCTCCTTTCTTCGCTGCTATTTTATCTTTATTCGGAAAAAGTCCTTTCCAATTCCCTAGTGATTGTGTTGTTATAAAAGCCACTCCTATTGTTATCATTTGAACAAACACTTTAAACAAATCAATTGAACCGATGTCATATTTTACTACTGTTGTAGACATCAGTTGAATCGCTAAATCTTGCACTCTTTCTAAATGAGGGCCTATAAAACCTATACTACTTTTTTCTGTTTGATATCCTAAAAAAGCCGCTTGTAGTGTAATGATTTGTCGAGCAAATGATCCGGCCAAACTCCATCTCGTTTGTAAATTTAAATAACTAAGAGCCGTTTGTACAATGACCCATTTGCCTTGCGTAAGAGGATGGGTTTCTAAAATTTTTTCATTTTCGGTGAGTTGAGATCCCATACGGTTAAGCTTTTTTAGATCGTCATTTTTTAAAATCATATCACATGCGCTCCATGATTCGGTCATTTATATTGAGTTCACAGAATAGTCAAAACTTCATTGATCGAATTAAATGCTTTCAAATAAATATCAAATGCAGGCTGATTAGGGCCCACTTCCTTTAAATATGCATTCAATGCGTCTCTAATTTCACTGCAAAATGCTGTGAGATTGGTACGGACTTCCATGGGTAAAGCAGCAAAATTTATGACGCCTACATTAGCCCTTTCTGTGCTAATGGGTGGTCCTCCAAGACTAAATAAAGTCGCTAACATGGAGGCTGCAAATTTTAAACTTTGATCATACGCGATGAGATCTGGATCTTGCTGTGAGAAAAATAATTTTTCATTGTTTTCCAGCTTTGTTTTAAGCTCATTGGGTACATCATTTCTCAACATTTCATAAAGCTCTTTTTCAGAAGGAATCTCAGAATCACCTTTTGTTGCAATATGACGAAAAAGTAGACTGGCAACCGGACGACTAATTTCGGTTTTGTTGTCATTAATCCAAAATAGAAATGGAAGAGGAATTTTATCTGTATCATCTGTCAGAATAACGCCTCGATTCTGAACATGTCCTTGTTGCATTGTCGTATTTACAATCTGTTGCCCTCTATCTGGAGATTGAAGATTCACATAAATGGGATCATGATCTCCAGGTGTTATCCCAACGGGGACTGATGGAGGAATAATCATAAAAACACCTATTTTTTATTCTTTTTTTGAAGTATTCTTGTCATTTTCTTCGGCCCATTTTTCTAAAATTATTTTTAATCCTTTGAGCTCTAATTCAGCTCTTGCAAGAAGCACAGCATACTCATTATTTGCCTTACATAATTCAATGCAGGTTAATAACATCATGAAGGCTGCCCATGGGTTATTTACTTTTTTGAAACAGTCGTAGCGATGAAAGTACGGAACAGGATTAGCTCTATCTAATTCTGAACACATCAGGTAATTGCCCCCGGCAGCATCATAATCTTTTAGATGTTGTTGGCAGGCAGCAATGGAGAAGAGATATTTGTAAGAATCATTATCAAACTTATACAGAAGGGTAAAAATATCTAGAGCTTGTTTATATTTACCGCTTTGAAATAATAAATATCCCTGGCTATAAATATAATCCTCTCTTTCTTGAGTGAGACCTATTGATTCTTTTGGGGATTGGCCGGCAAGAAACTTTTGCATTGCTTTTTCAAATTCTTTTTTATCTCGAAGGGATAGCTTATGCCTGTTTTTGTGCATGAGGTCATCGGCCATTTTCTTAATTTCTAATTCTCTTTCATGGTTTACTTTTGTATTTTCCATAGAGCCCCCATATTAATTCAATGAATATAGGTGAGGTTTTTAACCGGCACCTTGAGGACGTACAGCATCTGCAACTTTATCCATTGATGCACTTGCTTTTCTAAATAATCCCTTAATCATGTTAGAGATGGAACTAATGTCTGAAGATGTATTTGATGAAAAATCATCGATAGATTTCATGAGTTTTTCCATCATTTTAATCAGTCCTTTAATCGTTTCTTGAGCAGCATCTAATTCCCCTAGTTCTTTCAAAATTTTGGCTAGACTTAAATTAATCACACCCAAAACTACACCGTTGACAATAGATCCTGTGAGATTAAGAAATGTTCCTGTTTTATTTATATGTTTAGCAAAGGTCACCATCGTTGGACTATTCTTTAATTCCATAGCTGCTCGTGGAATGTATGTAATGAAATCTTTTAAGAGATCTTTCAGAGCTTCTAAATTTTGGAGGACCATACGTCCAGCAGCTGTCAATGTTCTAGCTGTAGTCACTAGGGCTGCTCGAGCGGCAATACCAAGCATATCTCCTGAGGTCACAAAATTTTTAAAAGCTATAATTGCGTCTTTTGCAACCTTATAAGCATATTGTGCTGCTTCTGAAATAGTTTTCGCGACATCTTTGATTGTCGTTTTTACTGATTCCATAGCAGATTTGCTCATTTCTTTTATTCCACCAGGATTAGGTTTTCCACCTGCCATAGTGGAGACAATAATCACAAACATTCCAATGGCCATAGCTACCATTTGTGCAATCATTTTTTGACGTGCACTTGGATTTTTCACATGTTGCATGAGGATTTCAGTGGCAACGGCCGGAATTCCCTGAGGACTCATTAAAACACTTGTCATAAGCTGAATCATGATTTGAGAAACAGCTGCGGCCATCATCGTAGAAAATGCTGCCGACGCAGCAGCAGAACTAAACTGAATACCTGCTCCAAGATTTCCACTTGCCGCCATGGCAGCCACAACAACAGCAACAACGCATGCCATGAGGAAAACTTTTATAGCTGTTTGAAGTTGAGGAGGAATTTCTTCTCCAAAAGTCAGAGCTATTGTGAGATATTTAGTGAGAAATTCTAAAGCTTTTCCCATCGCTGCCGTTACAGCTGCGGTTACTTTTCCACTTGTCGCAGCATCAGCAACAGAATAGGAGAATGCTAAAACTGTTAATGCAATACAAGCTACAAGCATTCCGGATAATGCTCCTCCGCTGACAACGGTAGCTATTGCGGAAACGGCTGTCATTAAAAGTGCGACAGCTGCAAGAATCGGCGCAAGAATTTTTGTGAAAGCATGTGCAATCCGTTGTTTTGTCGTTTGACGACGAGTCGCTTGCAATTTGGCTGCTTCTACCAATCTTTTTGATTGAGTTTCTCCGAATTGCATAATACTTAGTTCTTTACGTTTTTCAGCCTCTTGAATTTGCATATCATAAAACTGTTGTTTTAGGCCTCGTAAGGCTGATGCAATTTCTTTTAAGAATTCAGTCATTTTACCGATTGAGTTTTTTATGGAAGCTTGAATTGTTGTTGATGTGGCTCCTAAACTATCTAGAATGCTACTTAAATCTGTTGTTAGGGATTTCAGATTATCAAATACCATTCCCATAAAAATGGTATTGAGTTTTGTGGGGCTCAGGGCACTTAAGTTGACAGGAACCCATTTAGTGGCGTCTGTGATACTCGTATTGATTGTCCAATCTTTTTCCAGACCATATTTATTTTGGACAAATTCTGTGACAGAAGATTGAATATTATTGTAATGGGATAGAAGTTCTGGATCATTGGGAGGTTCACCGGAATCAATGGATTGCTGAAGTTCATTGGCTTGTTGAGAGGTTAATTCAGGTGGATTTGAATTTAGAGCTTGTTGAATATATTGACTTGTTCCCGTTTTCATTTCTTCATTATAAAACGTCACAATGTTTTGCCTCTCTGATTCATTATATGGATTTGGTGGGATAAATAACCAAGTGGATTGATCGGACTGAATAGTCCAACTTGTAGGTAATCCTGTTTCCGATTGGACTTGTGCTGTAATCTGGGGTCCAAATTGATCTGCAATTTGTTGTTCAGCTTCAGTTAAAGAGGAGCTGGAAGGACTAATCAGATATTGGATAATTTTTTGAACACTCTCATTGCCTAATGGAGGTTCTACTGCATTTAATTGGCCCGTAGCAACGTTAACAAATGTTTGTTGAACGCCTTTAATAAAAGCTTGACTTTGGCCTTGTTGTCCTGGAACAGAAAGTGTGGGAGTTCCTGCGGATGCGGTATAATTTGTTGGCTGTTGGAGAAAGAACATAAATGCGTCAGTATCAGCTTGACTTGTGCTATCTGTGCCATCTAGGGATGATTGTTGAATTGTATGGAGATCTAATTCAGGATTTTCTCTTGGTGTTTGAGTAGTTATTGTAAAATCCTCTTCATTTGTGGGGAAATTAAAGTTATATTGTGATCTTTCAGTCCCAAAGTTCATATTGTCTGAAGACATAATTACCTCGATTTTTCTAATTTTTTAGGATTCAGGAGGACCTGTTTCCATTTGTTGGACGATACTTTCGAGACTAAGTAAAGCCCGTTCTTTAAGTTTTGCATATTCAGGTTTATCTCCTGCATATTTAATAGCCATTTTTAAAGATACAATTGCTGATAAATAATCTTTCATTTGGATGAAGCAATCTGAGGAGTGATAATAGGGAATTGGATTTTGCCCATCGATGATAGAGCTCATTGTATATGTAGAAATGGCATTTCTGTATTCTTTTAACATGTGAAAACAAGCGCCAAGTCCTAGAACATATTTCGCTTGTGTTGGATCCATTATGATCAATGTGCGAAATAAATGGGATGCCTCAGGATATTTGCCTGTATTATAGAGGCGATATGCCTGAGCATAAATCCCTTCGAGGACTTGGCTACTTATCCCCATTGCATCTTTTGGAGAAAGCCCTTGTTTTAACATTTTTGATGAAAAATTAGTGATTGACTCCTCCGCTTTTTTTAAAACTTCTTGCTTTTGTGCTTCAGTCACTGTTTGAACTTTTATTTGATTTCTTGTTGCACGAGAACCTTTCATAATTGTCTCCTCATATTAGGTTGGATAAAGTCTTAATGAGGGCGAAGCGATGCCATGTATTTCATCTCTAATTATCACGCAATAAGTGGGCTCACCCATGTTTTATTTCAAAACTGCGCTTAAAAGAGTATTCATTTGTTGTAAAAATGTCGTTGCCATATCTGTTTGGCTATTGACCGCATCATTTGTCTGATTGATATTAGATTGTTGTTGTTTTGCTGAGTCTTGTTGTAAGCTGTTTAATGATCTTATATTATCTGCTAGACCTCCATTGATCGTTGCATTAATTTCTTGTCTGTTAGTACTTTGGTCTTTTCCTGATATAACTAAGTTTGTTCCATTAATAGTTCCACCAGGTCCACCTTTTTGGTTCAATGTAAAAGTAGGAATTTGTGATTGAAGTCCAGTATAAGTTTTTTGGAAACTTGTGGTAAAATTTAAATGTCGAGCTTGTGCAATACCTACGCTTTGTAAAACATTGATCATCTGAATGAGTAGAGCTAAAATTCGGTTAATAATCAGGACATCATCAGAATGATTGCCATCTAAAGAGGAACCGGTAATTGCATAATTATTGCTGGCACTCAGACCGCTAAATCCTGCAATGGGATCGGGAATGTATTGTTGAATCCAGAGTGGAAAATCTTGGGTAGGGTGAAATGAACCATTTCCTGCTATCTGAGTTGCTGCAAACGCTTCAATCGCTGCAACAAATCCAGCTTGAGTAGGATTACTAGCAAATCCATTATAAATTTCTTGATAGGACGCTAAAAATGTAGGTGGTGTAGGAGTTGGATCGTTCACTGGTATTTCCATAGATTGAACACTAAAAAATGTTTTACCAAGAAAAATTTGAAAAGCAGTAATAAATGAATTTGCACGATCTATGTCAGGACCAGGAAGTATATAGGCAGCGGGATTCGCAGCGGCATTATTTGTGGTGAATAGAATAAATTCATTCATTGCATTATTGAAACTGTTTTTTAGAATTGTTTGAAAGTCAGTATCATTTGATAAAATGGATAAATCTCCCTGTATATCAGTGATGCTAATAATTTGTCCTTGTGCATCTAAATTGAGAGTCGCAGTACTACCTAAAGTGGTCATGTATTGGTTGAAAAAAGCTGTCGTCAAGGCGTTTAAGTTGACAGTTTGTCCGGTTAAAGTGATGACTTCTACTCCATGTATGGTCACTGGATTATTGTCATATAAAAATTGAACGGAATCACGAAATTCTTGATAGTTTGCTGGAGCGCCACCTGAATAAGCATAATAAATACTTATTCCAAAATTATTTAAAACACTCGTTTGATTCATTGCCGTTGTTGTCATAAAGGCTGAGGTTGGATTTGTCAGAGCATTCGTATTATTTGGGCCTGCAGCATTAAAAAAATCTGGAATCAATGATGGAATATGATTTTGCGTTTCTTCATAAGTGTATGAATTGACTCCATCATTATAATAATTGGGACTTGACATACTAATTTCCTCCATTTTCTTAAGAGCTCGAGGAATAAATATAAAGTAGCCAAATTTCAAAAGGCTCTTAAGCATTTATAAATAATTAAGCAAAAACAATGCCAAGAAGAATGACTTATCGGCTAATTGTTTGTGCCATTCTTGTAATAATATCATTCACCTTTTGTAAAACAGTTGCTGATGATTTATAAAATTCTTGGAATAAAAACATCGATTTTTGAACTTCTTGTTTCTGTGAATCATTGAGTGATTCTGCTGCAGTAATCGCTTGGGTCACATTAAGTTGATTAGCTCCTCCTGCAGTAGGATTTTGAGCTAATAAGATATTCTGACCATCTATAATCCATGCATGAGTCGCTTCAAGACGAGTAAGATTAGGTATTAAAAAAGCTGAATTTAAGTCGGTTACGACTTGATTTAAAAAATAGGCCAATGTATTAGGTACATTTCGATCATTAACAGGTACAACTGAAAGTGCTTCCACCGAAGCAATATTATTTAGCAGAGCTGTCATGGCCGCATATAAATTATCAGCATCCGCTTGTGTTGCAGTAGAAATAACCTGCTGTTGTGTAAAGAATGTGGAAGCTGCCAGTTTGTAAAGTCGAGTAAAGGCAGAGACATTTAAGTTAACAGTCTTAAAAATACCACTCGCAAAACTAGTTCTTGATTGAAGTGCCGATAATATAGTAGGTGAAAAATTCCATCGATTAATATTTGGGTCAATTAATCGATCTGAACCTGGAGGATAAACGGTCCAACCAAGAGGAGCTGTGGACAAAATTGGAGTACTTAGAATCCTAATGATAGGTGGGATACCTCCCGCAGCAATAAAATCTTGTAAAAATTGTTTATTAAGTGTACCTCCTCCATCAAGGCTCGCAAGATAGTGTTGTGTTGAACTAAGCTGCGCAGCACTCACTAAATTAAAACGATCTCCTGTTTGTCCAATAAATATTTGTAGTAATACAGAAGGAATGTCTGCATATGTAGCAGGAGGAAAGACAAAATTACCTGGATTCGTAACCTGAAGCTTATTCGCAATATTTTGGATTGTATGAAGGATATCTAGCGAATTTTGATTGGATTGAAGCGCCTCTTCTAGAGCTCTTAACGAATTCATCAGAAGTTGGTTACCTAACTTGACATAATCCAGCTCAATCATACTTTGTAAAGAACGAGCTGTTGACTCGGGAGTATTAATTCCTCCGTAAACATTTAAAGCATCGGTCAATACTTGATCAAGTCCAAATCCTCTAAGATCAGTCCATCTATTTGCGTATTGTTGTAGGAGTGCATCTTTGGCATTATCTGTTGCGGTGGCTGATGAGAGTGGAATTTCTGCTGTTCGTAAAGCATTAAGCGTATTCTGCAAACCTACGACCATGGCACTGGTCATTTGATATCTTACATTGGGATTATTGGGATCAGAAACTCCGGATTGAGCTAAAGCTGTAAGAAGTGCCAGAGCATTGTATAATCTATCATAATCACCATTGAGTGTTTGGCTCGGACTGGGGTCATTTAAAATAGCTTGGATAGTTGTTAAAGGTGTCGTATAAGCAGCGCTTACAACACCAGGTACATATTCAGCTGCAACACTGTATTGAACCTGACCGATCCCCTCAATATTAATATATTCTATCATAATAATATTCTCCTTTAACGACTCGCAACTATAAGAGTAACGTGATAAAACTTTATTATCC
>Ga0058859_10064837_pt1 | contig 10624 bp, 2 predicted proteins | sample SwirhirootsSR2_FD_61032 | JGI IMG/M metagenome (GOLD analysis project Ga0058859, IMG submission 61032) | Switchgrass rhizosphere and bulk soil microbial communities from Kellogg Biological Station, Michigan, USA for expression studies -... | ecosystem: Host-associated > Plants > Roots >...
GTGTAATCAGCGCCTACGCGCCGGCAATTAAGGCTTCCTTCTTACGATGAAGGCTAAGCTAATCCGGGAAGTAGGGGGACATAGTACACCAGACCATATCCTAAAAGCTCTAAACCTTATCCGAGAGAGAGCAACTCATATCTCTCGAAACAGGAACTCTGCTCCTTTGTTTTTTAACTGGCATCTTAGTGGGCACAACCTTGAGGCTGGTCGCACTAGTTGACAGTGGCCACATCGCGAGTGTGGGAGGGGGAACGTTAAAATAAAACGAAAAATCGGGCCCGCCAGCCATATAGATTCTCTCCGCTGTCTCATTGGTATTGAGCTCATTATGCAGAGTTTGGAACCATGCTAGCCTGCGGGAGTACTTAATACTACGCCAAGCGTTCACATCAATAGATGTATCAACTCTAACTACCGGTAAAAAACTAGTGGTAGCTAAAAAAGGCGCAGTAACGTCAATAACTCTCGTTAAATCAGTCCATACGTTTACCATCCCATCTTCTGGTCGTGCACAAAGCACAGCTGCCGATGTGTTGGTTGCTGGGGCATAAGAATCTGTGTGAAAACAAGCCATTTTGTTGGTTGTCTTACACAGAACCTTAAATTTCATTTGTCCAGACCAGTAGACAAATAAACAAGCAAGTTGATTTAGCACGCCTTCTTTCGCACTGCCCTGAGAATAAGTCGGGCAAGACGATGGATAAGACGCCGCACTATTGCACCAGCGACGACACATTGATGAAATGCTCATCTCAGTGTCAGTTTCATAAGGATAGGGTAAAGATTTACCCGCTCCAGAAACATCTTGCTTTGAAAATTCTGATATCCGCATCTGAGGGACGAAGGCTTCTCCAGGAGGAACGTTCGCCCAATTAGGATTAGGATTACAGAGAGATCGGAACTGAAAATCATCCCCTGCTGACTCATACAAATACAAGTCGGGCGCAGGAACAATATCTCCAGTACCAACCGGAGGTGAGACTTCTTGGATGACCAAGGACGGTAGATTAAAATTAGCCGTATATCCAGTAGGATATTGAGGCCAAGTTGGAATCCACTGGTCCGCGCTAAGGAAAGGGATGGTAACATCAACCCTTGTAGTTCCTCTAACGGTGACATCTGTGATAATCTCATTACCGAGAGTCCCAATTGGTGGGCCTCCACCCCAGGTAACTATAACGTTATACCTAGCTGAGATGAAGGGAGAGGAAAATATAATGATCGTATAGCGCAAAGATCCGCGCCACATACGAAAATATAAACTCATGTAGTTGATCCTACTCCAGGGTATAGCCCCGGCAGCACCAACTTGCCAAAGTTGTGAATTTCCAAATCCTGCCGTTAGCTGCGTACTTGCAACAAAAGTCGGCTTCGAGATTATGTCTCTCACGGTAAACTCCCTAGTTTTTGCGAATAAAGATCCGCTCCCAGCTGTATACATAGGAGGGGATGAAACTAATGATCCGAAAGGGTTATTCCTAACCTCTTGATCAGAGGGGTCGGAAGACGGATCACTACTTTTCTTTGGAGGGGAGGGTCTCTCTGACCCATTCATGTGCTCCTCAATTTCCTGACGGTGCACATCATTCGGGTTAGCTCCCCTTGACAACATTGAAAATGGAGTATCCATAAGGACACTCCCCAGCGACGATAAGTCCGGCATGTACTTGCCAGACTGCGCAAAGAATCCATCAAAGTCATCAACATGTCCTGCTGCTTCTAATCCATTAAATTTCGCATAAGTAATGAATCTTAAACTAGGAGCAGCATCGGAAGAAAGAACTCCCACGGACCCAAGTTGGATCGTATACAAATACATATCATGAAAATCTGCAGATGCATCTAACCCAACTCGGTACCAATCTAACCACTGGTCAGGGGTACGCCATGGAATTTCTGTAGTAACATCGTTCTGGACACTGTAATCATAAAGAACACAGTCATCCCAAGATAACTCTTGGGCGTTAGTCGTAGCGGTAAATAAAGTTGGAACAAAAGAGCTGGACCAACCTACTCCGTAGACTTGGGGAACGGTGCTATTTTGAGTTCGAACACTTATACTGTCCCACCTGATATATCGAAAGGTTTCAAGACAGTCTTGAATAGCATTCTCACTCAATAAGCTCAGCACCAACATGATAGCTGAGCTTGCAGTTGCTGACTTAGTTATGTCAACAACATCTACCTGGAACCAACGCTCGCCAATGCGTTTTGGCGTTTGATCCGGGTATGGGTTCCCAACAACCGGGAACGGAACAACAGACACTTTTACGGTTGTCTGCTCTTCATCTTTCTGGAACGTAGATAACCCTTTCTCCACTTGGTCATCCTTGCTCACGTCTTTTCCTAACTCCAACTCAAAACTGTTGTTTTCGGTGATCGAACTTACTTAAGGACTCACAACTCGATCCAAATGTGACTCCTAGAAAGATGGAATGAAATGTATTCGTGCCAGCAACGCAGCAGCCCATTCCAAGACTACTACGCAGATCACCTGCACTAACCGCAAATTACCCTAGGTAACGGCTACTCCTAGGCGGTTGTTCTTTTGCCGAAACAACAAACGCGCTTTCCCTGAGAAAAACATAACACCTCGGTTTATTACTGACCCCGGACGGTCGTCTTTTAAGGACTAGATAACCATACTGCTTTTTATGAGCGAAAGCATAAACGCCCTGGATTACGATGCCCTCCAGGCGGGCCAAATTTAAAATTTAGTCGCGTTGAGCAAGAAGCCAACGATCCGCATATTCATCATAAGTCTTACCAGGATATAAAATCCCGAGTTCATGACACATTTGGCGAATCTTGTCAGCCTCCAACTCAAAACGATCCTTACCATAATGAAACCATTCTTGGTGAGCTTGCTCTAAATTCACTAAAAATTGTGAATCTAGCGTATTCCCTTCCGGGTTATCTTTTGGTGGCTCACGAATCCAGTACACCATGGAGTAAATTGATTCTTCGCTGAGGGGAGCTTTAACATTGCCCCCTTCAACTCTAAATTTTCTCGCTAAAAATTCCGCTTCCTCTTTGGGTACGAAATCTGGCAGTTCTAATTTCTTCTGGGCTGTTGTATAAGTTATTCCAAAATTCTCATAAAGGAATTGCCCAAAAGTATTCATAGTACAAAACTTCTGAAATTCTTTAATAACTGCTGCCAAATTATCGTCCCCATAAAGGGCCAACGGCATTGCTTGCGAGCGCGTAAAATTTTCTAATTCAGGATGGGCGGCCTTGTGCTGCTCGACGACCCACATGAAAAAGAAGTTAAAACCAATCTGGTTGACAAACGTGTTTAAAAAACCCGTAAGCCATTGACCACTTGGATTCATAAAAGAGAGGTCATAAACCTCGTCAACAAGAACAAGAATAGGTCCCACCGATGACAGAAAAGCCGCTTGCACGTAGCGATATCGCTTATCTGAAGGTGAGAACCCATAATACGGTAGACAGGCTTGGGCCAGAAAACTGGCCGGCCAAGGACAAATAGATGAGTCAAAAAACTTCCCATCGCCGTTAATAAACTTCCAAGTTTTTCCACTAAGGACTTTCTGATAAATAGCTTTCCAATCAAAGCCATGTATATTAGTCCCAATAGCAGAATCACTTGAAGCGCGGCAACGTTTCATTTCTGTGACCAAGGCTCCGCAACACATCACTGTAAAAATTTGATGTGAGAGAGAGCCAATCATAAATAGTCTTGGAAATTCTGTCTTATCAATAGGTCTTGTCTCGTCTTTCAGACATCCAGCCACTACATGCCGAGGAAGTTCCCCTCGGTCTATAGCGTCGAATATCTTCTGAACTAAAATCCTTAGCAGAGGATGAATCCACTTTGTTTCAGGATCCCAGAGTTCTTTCCTAGAACGAATTTTTGGCATAGCACACTCAATATCATATCCAATAGCGGTGTCTCGCGTGAATCCGTCCCAAACTCCAGGAATGCCGAACAAAGCTTCTTCAATCGTCCACATTCTCACATTTCTAAGATCCATCCCTCTCGGGAAGAATCCTTCAAAGGCCTTCTCAGGAAAGCGATCAACAACTTCTTGGAACCACGACTTCATAGGTCGAACCGGGGCTCCAGAAAGCTTCTTTTTCGCATTCTTAAGAGGTGTAGCAACATGCCCTCCTTGGTCACCTTCAATCCAAGTCTCCCTAAGGAGACCTGGCGCTGTGGTAGGTTCACCATACAGCGGTTCTCGATTAAAATCTCCCTGAGCAGGAGATGGTCGAAGACGACTTTCAGAGGGTATGATTTTAGGCTTCGGTGCTTTTCCTAAATAAAGGTACTTTTCGTTCTGTACCATTTTAGAAACAGCTGGAGTGTCTATGGGAAGATACTCCGGTATATAACACTGAGCGAAGAACTTGCTACTTAAATCCTCCTGGAAAATTGGTGAAAAATAGGAATTTAATCCTGTTCTTCCGGTATGAATGCCAACAAGATAAACGACTCCTGTTGGGTCAGTCCACAAATAAGGCTGACCACAGTCTCCTGCGACTCCCATACCGTCAATCATAAGGTAATAAAGGTCATGATCAGCGGGGACATACTTATTGTTAATATAATGTTGTGTAATAGTTTTCTCTCCTCGCTGAATATGATGCCTAGTGACTTTCTCAATCAAGATTGAGCCATCCGGCATGACTGTTCGTGACAATCGACAAAAATCTCCGTCAACTGCCATTCTTTCCTCCATATCCTTAAGATTTTTAAAAAGTTTTGGTTTAAGACTCTTAAATGGACTAAGAGCCGTAGCCGGAAAATCAATATAAAAAAGATCTCTTCGATAAGGCAACGGGGCCACTACCAACTGTGTTTTAAAAGCAGTTGCCAGTATCCCTTGAGCATTACGAAAAGAAATTGAAATAAAATCTAAACCATACTGGTCAAAGAAGTGTCCTACTGTGATAAAACGGGATCCACTAATGATCCCGTCTGTATAAACTCGCTTATTATCAGGGTAGGTGACTTCAATGGTTCGCATGTGTTGTGAAAAATTATAAATTTGCTGTGTTGATCCGGATTGAACAACAAAGCCAGTGTTTTGATGAAGAAAGGACAATAGGGAATAGTCCCATCCTCCATCTCTTTTTGCTTGATGCAAATATTTCTGTTTATCATGATCATTTAACGCCAAAAACCGAATAAGTTCGGTATTCTTGACGATCTGATCTTCAGGCCACTCTTCCCACTCATTAAAAACAATAGTGTGAAGATTCTCAAAGCTCGGTTCCTCTCCGAGAATAGCCATTTCCTCTAAAACGTCCATAATTGCATCCGCAACCGTATCAGCATACCTAGATCTCACAAACTCCGTGAGATGTGGCATACTCTCCACTAACGACTTTGTTTTGAACGCGGCAACCACCCAGGCGTAACCCTGAGAGAAAGCTGCGTCTACGATCCATTTCTCCACGAGTTCTTCCTCGGAATGAGGATGAACTCCTCGCGCTTTCATACGCGCATCGATCCCGCGGGGCATGCTATGTGCAGCAACCCCACGAACTTTCATCACATGCTTATGGCCTCTTCCTAAAGAGTGACCATGCACGGCTCTTGGTTTTAGGCGACTATCATGTCCTCGCCCTAAGGACTGTGCAGCAGAGTTTCCTCTGTGCACTACATTATTATTGACTTGGTCAGTCAGTGACTCTCTCACCTGCCACTTTCCTCTCTCGTCTTGATACTCATAAGGCTTCGGCTTAACATAACCCGAAGCAGTCTCTCTATCACACCATTTAAAGTCTCCGAAATCATCGTAATACTTCTCATGTGGATAATCTTCAAAAACGACCTCACCGCCAAGACTCCCATGTACAGGAGGTGGCTTAAAGGTCGCGATCTTCTCTTTGACAGACTGCTTCCGATCTTCATCAATTTTATGGCCAACAGCCACAGAAATTCCAATCGCTAGTATAGACGCTGCTGCTCCAAAAACTAGCAGACTATACTTACTCATAAATTTTCCGAAAACATCACTATAATAATTACTCCATCTCGAATACAAAACGGATCCCCAATCTGTCCAATGGGAACCTCCCAAAAACTTTTCTTCTACATCAAACCAAGGTCCTGTCAGTGAAAACAGCCTAACACACTGCTTTCCTGTAAGAGAACATGGTCCATCGAAAGAATCACGGTAACGATAAATTCGATTAAACAATCGCGTAGTCCAATGATCTGGGCCATCGCAAATGCCATCGATAAAAAACGAAAATATAGTTTTAAAAAATGTTATTTCGTAGAATTGGTTCTTAATCACTTCTACGTCTCTAAAAGTTTTTAAAGTGTGAACTACTAAATCAGGGCTAGTTAAGAAAGGTGAATGTTTAACTCCTAACCTCCTGAATTTCTTGATAATATAATCCTTAAACTCAACGTTCACGCAATTATAGAAAAATAAATGTATATACAACAACCTAACCAACTCTTCTGCTTGTCTGTTAACTCTTGGGTCTGAATCCAAAATTTTCCTCTGAAATACCTCACAAAATGGCAACATCAGAGGAAACGACTCACGACACATTCGACTCACAATCTCACAGTGTTTCTCCTTATCTTCAAAAGACAACCCTGAAACAAAATGGGTATACTTCTGTTGATCTTCTACATACAATCCTTCTCCTTCTCCCCACATTGACTCATGACAAAACTGCTTAAGTTCATAATGAACAGGGGCTACAGTTTCATGTACTTTATTTATTGTGGTTCTCACCACATTCTCTGGTTCATACCACCAACTTTCGAAACCACCCATCATCTGAGGGATGAATGTTGGTTCCGACTTGGTTCTAGGTTTTGGGGGGGGTACAGGTGGACGGTTCTCCACCTGTGATGGGGACAACGAAGTAAATGTCGTTGTATCCATGGGTGTCAACTTTTTAGTTTCTTCGGGAGAAGTTGACTCAAACTCGTACTGGGCAAAACGTCTCTCGCGTCTTGCACTTCTATATTCAGACTTCTGAACTTTCTTCTCCTGAACTTTCTTCTCTGCCAACTCCGGTTTAAAAACTGGTCCGGAATATGGCTCCACTGTCGCTCTTGACTCCGTTACGTACTCCTTATATGAAAACTGTCTCATAAACTCAGCTTCATCTTGTCTGGTGCTTTGTCGTTGAATAATTTGATCTGCTAGTAGAGAGATAACACAAGAAAATGGTACATTCACGCATTTATCTCTCATAATAACTTCGTGTAAATTCTTTGGCAATCCTAAATAAAAACAATTCTGATATTTTTCAATATCAGGAATACGCAAAATAAAATTCCAGGCCTCATCAAAATTGCCTTTTATCTTATCTCCTTCCTTCCATGTTTTAAAATCAGCTTTTCTCCTAACTTCTAAATACAAAGTTCTTCTCCTTACTATAGCTTCAGGAAAAGTCATGTGAGACTCTCGTTGCAAATGAGAATCAGTAAAATTTGACGTTATCATGGCTAACATTGAATTGAAGAAGGCTTTACCCTTCCTCTCAAACGCCATATCCAATGGAAACGTACCAGTCTCACACGCAGTTAAAAACTCTGACAATGTCCTCTGTCTCTCCTGAGGATCTTCCTTCTCTAAGGCTTCATTCCACACACAACAAAACTGTCTTTCATATCCTTCCCAATACTGGGAAAGTTTATTCCTATGATGTGTGTGGGCTGGGCCATAAGGAAATGGTAACAACTGAGGGCACTCATCTCTAACCAACTCATAAACTCCTGCAACAATGTGAGGGTAGACTTTCGTCTTTCCTTGCCCGCTCTCGCCGTACAACCAGCAACAAACGGTTTCTATACGAGTGGCGTATAGATCTGCTGTTTGGCGATGTGCATCAAACAGAGAATTCACTTTCGCAAAAGCTCTTGCTAAACAAGTTGCTAAGGCTGGGTTCGTTCTTATGTGCAAAGTAAGGGGCTCTAATATTTTAGCCCGCTTATGTAACTGTTCGAGTTTTAGGCAAGTGCCTAAATCTTTATCAATCACATTCTCCACATCTGGGATCTCACAAAACTCTTTGAAATCCTTCGCAAACTCATCGAACTCATCTAACAACTTCTTATCTTTAAGGTAATGCTCTCCATAATACCAATGGTATATGTAATCGAAACTACTACATATACAATCCTCAACCGAAGTAAAAACGGTCGGAAATCTGCTTGCAAAATTGATGACTGCTCCTGCAGTCTGCGAATCTGTCTTCGAACACGCTGATAAAGCGGCTCCTAATGCTAACCCCACAACCGGTGCCAATTCAGACAACGATTGTTTCTCATACTCATACTCAAAAATCTCTTGAATCTTCCCAATATCTCTCTTGGAAAGATCACAACCCAAATAATCCAATGCACTACATAAACACAACGAAAAAACTTTCTTACACTTATCAAACATTCTACGAAAAATATACATAAACAATAACAACAAAAATATAGTAAAAGCTCCAACAACAACAAAAATTTTAGTTTCGTCTGAAATACTCTCGAAAATCGACTTAACGACTCCCTTGAGTACCTCATACTCAGCTATAATAAAATCCTTTATACTACGAAACAAATCATTCCCTTTTGCAATAGTGGTTGCTACGCCACTCATAATACGATTGGGAATTTCCTTCACTGCCTGGGTCACACTATCTAGAATCAAAGAACTAGCAGAATTAACTACTCCTTCTCTAACTGTACTATATATACTACTCATTCCCATCATCTGGGGTTCAAAACTATCTTTACTCTCTACATATTTATTTCTCACTCCACGAACTGATCGATCCCTCTCGTCATTAAACTGGCGAACGGGACCTCTAGGCAACTTTTTACTCTTTTTAGGAGGTTTTGCACATAGAGCAACTCCCTGTGATATTTCATACATAGTTCCTTGATCGTTCATATACTCTACAATACGTTTAGTAAAACGATTAGTCTTTCTCCCACAAAAAATAGATAAGAACAAGGCATAATTCCTTGTCCAATAAGTCATAGCGTCTTCCTGTCTGTAATTTTCAGTAACTTGTTTTGCTCTTAAATGTGTTAATTGTCTCCCATTATGAAAGAAATGATATAAATATTTATTAGATATTTTATAAGAAACGACTTCTGCGGTTACAAACCAGCACAACTCGTATAAAACTTCATTTACAGACCTGAAAGCTTCTTTTAAAACTAACAAGTCAAAGGGTCCCGCTACCAAGTGCGGATATAATTTCTGAATTCTATTTAATTCAGCTGGAAAAGAAACGGGTACTTTTAAAAATTGTACCGCTCTACAATAAGATACGGGCTCGAACTTATGTTCGAGTTTTAAACTATCATTTTGAGGATTTCTAGCCGTCCTCAATCGCTTATTCGGCTCTCCAGCAATGTAATCATTATTAAACTTCTCAATTTCTTCACAGAAAACTCTCTGCGTTTGACTCTTAACTCTTTCTATCCTTGCTGGATTTGGGGCGTAACTTATTCTCTTAATCTTCTTCTTATCCATTGAACAAATAATTGGAAAAGACCCTTCTGTAACACTCTTATCTACAACAACAACTTCTTTTCTCTCCTCTACAATATTACTTGGTGAGGTTTGAGCGTAAGCCACTGTTTCTCCAATAAATCCTTCATCAGTGACTAAACCAAATTCTTCTACTTCTAATGGAACCCGTTTTTGAAGCGAGTTCCACCAGGGCTCAAACTCTAATGGCTTAAATCCAACTTCTTCACATAAAACTAAATAAATCCTATATTCCTCAATCAAACGCGGATCAGGTGTCATAATACTATCAAATATTTCTCTCTCTAACCTCAATTTTTCCACGTCCTCTCTCAAAACTTGATTCTGTCTTAATTCTTCAATTACAAAAGCTTGCAGCTCATCTACTGTGGCAATATCATCACCATAGCAGCAAGCTGCATAATTGAGCAATTCTTTGTCACAAGCTGTTACTAACTCCTCTATGGGGGTCACCTGTGAACTCTGTTGCTCAAAGATAGTAGTGGGGGTGGCAGGCTTACGGTCCTGCCGACTCCCAGGAATACTACAATCTTCCTGGGGCGCGATTTTGTCACCGCTCGCGCGGGGTACTTGGGGCTTCCCTCCCTTGTATTCCATTTGTTTGAAATGACTAGTGGTTCTGCGAGATATTTCACTCCACGAACTCCAATGCCTCTTAGCCTGAGGATTTATTCTAATAACTATAGGGGAATAATCGCATGGACAACTCTTCCCTTGTCATTGCTGCTACATCTTCACGGTAATTAGTATAATCTACGTTATGTTTCCTCCGAATTGTGTCACTTGTTCCCTTAGGGGTGCACGTTATAACTCCGAATTAGACTTTCCAACTTCTACTAACCTCACGTCTTAGACTACAACACACTTATGTTATCTGAATCTTAATGGGCTATTGGTGATTGCGTAACTAGCGTATAAACTAGCGCTTTGTATTGTGCTCTAATTATCTAACCTCTGTACAGATGATCCAATCCGTCTTGTACAAAGTCATATTAGACTTTCGAAATTTGTAAATGATCCATTACACTTGATTAAATGCATGGTCGCTAATTTAAATCATATTTAATTATACAGAGGTGGTTTATACCTTAAAACCACAAAAACTACTTAAAACTAAACGAAACAAT
>Ga0058859_10055330_pt1 | contig 10406 bp, 3 predicted proteins | sample SwirhirootsSR2_FD_61032 | JGI IMG/M metagenome (GOLD analysis project Ga0058859, IMG submission 61032) | Switchgrass rhizosphere and bulk soil microbial communities from Kellogg Biological Station, Michigan, USA for expression studies -... | ecosystem: Host-associated > Plants > Roots >...
ATTAAATATTAAAAGAAGCCTAGCTGGCTTTATTTATATAGCGCACCTTCGCTGGTTTTATACTGTTTTAACCTCAGTCTTCTCCCTACGTTGTTCGGTAGGGAGGGGCACCCTGATAACACATTAATGAGAAATCTTCGGCTGCAGCAATGTCATGAGTTACAAAAGACTGACCATCTACGACGGTCTGTGTTAGATCATTGACATGACTGGCCACGAATAAAAATCCTCTAGTGAGCAGGGGATCAACCATTTGGTTGGTAGCCGGGAAGGCATCTACATGAAATGCAATTCCGAAAAGATTGTTGGAGTAAAAAGGAATTTCAAATTCAATTCCTCCATTGACGTTTGGAACAATGTCCGCAGATCCAATCAATCTTGACAACAACTGGCTACGATCGCCAGATTGGCGAGGAGTAAAAAATTCAGGGAGATTATTAGGAGCAAGAAGATGTACCTTGACTCTATCCATCTGAAAGGTTTGAAAACCTGAAGCGACTCCTACACGATGTTTCATTCCTCCTCTCAATCCCAAGTACGCGTGTCTCAAATATGCCAGCAAATTTGGCTGAGCAGCTCCGCCATCATAAGAAAAATAAGAAGGATAGGGGGGAGGATAAATGTCTTCTCCATACTCAATGTGACCAGAAGTAGATCCAAATTCAGTAACAATTAAACTGTCAGGGTCTTGATAGCCACAAAATCTTTTTACTAGTCCACGAAATGAGACAGGAAATTCACCAAAGTGAAACTCACCAATGTGTTCCATAGAAGCACTAGACTTATTCAGCTCAACACACTTAGTTTCCTCTGGCAACAATCTACCCGACTCCACGTGTGGTGTAAACTCTCGATTCGACTCCGTATTTGGCCTTCGAATGGGCAATTTTAATCCGTCAATCTGATTGAAAACGATGTTCTCAGACATAACGTAAACATTCACTTGAATATCAGAAGAATTTGGAGATTGGAGAGTAGTAAGCGGAACAATTCCAATATAACCATTTGCAAAATCGAACAAAGAATTGGTCACGGAAGAAAGATCTCCTACATCACCCAATAGGGTGGTATTCATAACACGTGCCCATGCTCTACAGTGTGCCCACTTGACGCAAACGGTCATGTCCTGAGTTTCTTGAAGGTCAATGATGTACGTAAATTGCTTATTTAGATAATGAGTAGCATCAATTAAAGCAGCTTGTGCCACATTAGGCTCAAAATAAACCATCATCTTTCCTCTATGAAAATTAGAAACTACAAACTCAAAACGAAAAGTAATATCTCCCCTCCAATAATCAAATGGAGTTGCTGCAAAAGCAAGAGAAGTTGGAGAGATGACATAGTGATCAGTGTCAAAAACTCGCTTTGAGATGAATGGGTTGACAGGACAGAGCCAAATAGACCCATCAGTAGGCTCATCAGTATGGAGCCATGAAAATGTGTCCAAAAGGGATTCTTGCCTGGCAACGTGAGCGATACTCATCTCATCCATTGTAGAAGAGACCATTCGGGGGTCACAAGTAACTGATTGCTTAGGATCAAGAGTAATTCGATGTCCCGTATCATAACCGATAACTTGAGCTCCATTTTGAAAACCATCGGGTCTCATCCGAGAAGGCTCATTAATCATTGTGGGATAAGACCAGCCTAACAAAGAAGCTACCCACGCAATTCCACCTGCAATAAAAGTCCCAGCTTCGGCAAATGGACCAATATCAGGAACCTTGGTTAGATGGGACAAAAATGCCCCTGCATTAGTAGCGAATCGCTCGAGTGGACCAGCTTCACGTTCGTCTCTTTTGGACTCAGTCGTAATTTGAATGAGTGTTCCAGTAGGAGCACCTAGAGTAACATCTTCGAGCCAAGCATAAACGACTAGTGCAGGTTTGGAAGGCGTAGCAGAAACACTCTGAATCTGATTAAGCGTGTGAATGTGCAGGTGAAGTAAATCAGTAGCATCATCAAAAGGAGTAGCAGCAGAAATCGAGGTTCCCGCTTGGTTGAACAAACGAATAACGGGTTGAGGTCCAATAATGGGAATCTTAAGCTCTAAAGGACGATTCTCCTTAATATCAAGAACTTTACTCCACTTGCCTTGTGCCAAATAGTTCAACAGGGCAAATCTAGGAGCAGTCACTCCATTGAGATACTGAAGATTATCATTCCATCCCTCAAGAGGTTGAGGGGAGACAAGTAATTTGCCGAAGTCAAAAGGAGTTCCTTCCGTAGTAATCCGTACACACATAGTAGCGCGGAGAAATGCCTGATTTCTCAATTTTGCTCGCACAGAGGGTTGCAGTAAATACAGAGTCCACAAATCCAGATTCAAATCAAAGTCAGTGCCTAGATCCAACTCAGACGAATGCAACCGAACTGGACGGCTAAAGAAATCGCCAATATCAAGCAAATTGATTTGGCCAATTTCTGGAACTAAGGGTATAACACTCTCCTTCACATCCGGCTCCTCTCCAGCGACGTCTGTGATATTCTCATGAACGACAGTAGTATCAGATCCTTCAGGTCCAATTCGCATTGTGATCATCTGTTCAGATTCCACTACAGGTTTTGGAATGAGACGCATAGAATTAGGAGGTTCAAAAAGACCAAAATCCATCAATTTCTTCTCAATCTGAAAAATACATCGATCACATTCGAATGAAGGAAGATCATTGATTGCTCTCTTTGCCCTGTTAATACACGTTCTAATTCTACGAACTTGAGCCGTGATTGTAGGATCTCCAAAGTTACTATCAATTCCGAAGACACGAAGAGCTTCTTCCTGAAGTGCATCAACGTATTTCTCTAAATCCTGCTTGTTCTTCTCACTTCTAGCAATCTCAACTTTTTCTTCACCAGCAACAGGGAGAGGGGACATCGTCTTATTTACATCTTTCCCTTTATATCGGGAACTTTGAGTAGACGCCTTGTATCGCATCCTCCTATTCGCTAGAGAAGATTTAAGTTTAGAGATTGACAATTCTAGAGACTCTTTTTTTGCCAGCAGCTTGTAATATTTATCACAATATTCTTTGGTTCGGCGATCACGTTGATACGCCTTCAATTGAACCACTTGGTTAAAAAAGAGTTCTGGATAAGGATTTTCAAGCCCATCTAGGGACAACTCGGTTTCCTTAAGGTCCATACTGAACCATGTTAGTTGTTTTAAAACTGAATTAATTTTGTCGTTTGGCCATTAAATAACTGAGCGATGCGACCAAACATGCTCAGTGGTGAAAGGATTCTTCTTTGTGAGCGCGAAGACCAATTTTGTAAAAGCACTTTCACTATTAAGTTCGTAGACGCAGGGCCTCCTAACAGGACACGACGAATCAGCATAATAGCATAAATTAAATAACAAATAAATATATACAGTTAAATTAAGTGTTGGGGTGGACCTCCTTAAGCGTCACGAAGACGCTCAAGGATTTCCTCATACTGGGGCAATACGAAGATTGCTCCTGGAAACGAGGAATTCAAAGTCCGCAGAAGAAACATGCGAAATTGCTGAAACCGATCATGATCTAAGTGCATGAAGGCCTCCCAAAGGGCCGAAATACATGTACTTTTCATTTGATCCTGAAGAGTTACACTATTGGAAGGGATGTAATATTGAAGCATCTTATAGATAGAATCCAAATGCAACTTGCCTACTATTCCTACACCTTCCTTCACAGAGAAATTCCTTTTCAAGAATGAACAATCCGCAACCTTCACAAAAGGAGTCAACACTGCTTCTTTACTGGACGAAGTGAATTCAAGTCCTACAAAATTTGCAGCTGCTTCCGAAAAAACAACTCCATTAAAATGTTCTGCAACAATTGGAGAAACAGCACTAAGCACATCATCTCCATACGTTCTTGGCAAAACATGTTCAAAGAAGTTTAAATCTCTTGTAGCTGGATTACAGTTCCATACATATACTTGAATCAACAAGTTCCGCAAAGAATTATCTTCCGCTGTCGCATACTTCCCAGAGGGCTGAAGAGCTGGAACATTAATCATTTCCCCGGCAAAATCCACAAAAGGCAACAAAGCATCGGCCAAAAGACCCGCTGATAATTGTAATTGTAAAGGATTGTATCCGAGATGATGTAGCAGAGTGAGAACGATAGTATTCGCTCCTTGTCCAATTCCAAAAGGCATGCTCGTGTCAAATCCTCCATAATCCCCTTCCATTAAAAGAGCTTCCTCATCGTCCTTTCTTTCCTCTTCCCAGAACGAAGTCAAGGCACCAATGAATTTTCCACTCTCTCTCATCATGTCAATTCCGATAGCAGAATAAAATTTTTCACTAAACTGAATCATCAGTGTATAAAAGGGACCAAGCATCATTCTTTGAAAAATCAAATAAGCATACGGGGTTATGTAAAAAACTCGAGTCTTTCCTCTCACAACTTTCTCAAAAGAACGGGGTTCATCTTTCAAACATCCAACGTATACAGGACCATACAATTCTCCACAAGAATATAAATCAACCAAATGATTAATTTGAGCTATAAGCTCATCTACAGGTTGATCAACTATTTCGTCTTCAAGAATGTATCGATCTAACCAATCTTTCTTCTTCCCTTTCAACCCGAAACCAGCTGCCTTGTTAGGGTCCAATCTGCGTAGATAAGCATCATATTTGGTTCCATTTATGGCCGCTTTCGCAGTCCATGGCTTGAGCTTAGGAATATTACACTCGTCAAGATTCCAGATAAGTTGTTGCACTATCTGTCCCACTGAACGTTGCAATCGTCGGGGATCCAACGGCACTTTCTGTTTCGTCATCTTACGAAAGGTTTCATTCCAAGGGTTGATGTAAGTTCCATCTTCAAGAGTTTTGGGCTGCATAAGAGGAGGGTAAAATTCTGTTTCTCGCTTATGCTCAAAAATGTCCTCAAATACTTCATCCAATTCTGGAGAAAATACTGTTGCAAGTAACTTACTTTTCTGATATGGCATAAAACATCTATCAACTGGTCCATAGTAAGTGTTTGGACCTAAATCTTCATAGCGAATGATAGACTTACCAACAGGCAGCTTTTGCAAACTAACGCTTCGCTCAACAGTCCGAGAAAACATTGGAGCTAGAGGGGTCTTATCTGAAGAACATGCTTCATCAATCATTTTACGGGTTAATGGCATAGCCCAGCCTAGGCCACCATCATCTCCCGCTGCATGAATTGCATAACACCACCATCCCTTTCCTACTTGGATCCAAACTGGAGTTCCGCATTGTCCCTTTGCGTGTTTATCCCACGCATAACAAATGGGATCCCTCACAACAAAATCGCCATCAATAGCTGGATCATAAAATTCCATCTCTCCAGGCCACTGGTTAATTTCGATGTCATCTCCTTGAATCTTTCCACTGGCATTAACGAAATTGATCAAATCATCTGAGAAAAAGGAACGTACATCAGCAAAAGCGTCTCCTTCCAAATTTACAATGGCCAAATCATCTCCAATTCGAATCAAATCTTCCACATAGACCATTGTCAACACTCGATCCTTAAGCGGAATATCTTCACACATAGGAACTCGGCTCATGTATATGAAGCATTGTCTTTCGCTTCCATTGAATGAGTGATAATTAATAACAGCCTTATTGCCATACAGCCCAACACACCATGTCTTGGTGCTATAGGGTCCGTTAACAACAATGCAATGTCGAGTGTTTCTTCCAACCTTTGTTTGAACTTGATCAAACTCACTAGTGTGGGGAGAAGGTTCATTCAACAGCTGATGGTTCCACACGGAAGTGTTTTTAACCGCAATCTTACGAAAATAAGAGTTTTCACATTCAAGCTTATCCTCATTGTCGTGGAGTTTTTCAACCTCCTCAGACAAGTTTTGGAAACCCGAATTCTCAGGTACTGGTTTCAAAACAATTCTTTTCTTCTTCCCATTAGATACAACCTTACTTATCCCGGAGAATAGCAATTTCATCAACATGCTTGTTCCTCCGAGAATTGCAACTCCAGCAGCAGCATATTTCAGTAGCTCAATCTTGTGCGGATCACTAGAAAAGTAAGATTTCAAATCAAGAAATTTACCTCGAACTCCATCCAACGCTCTTTTACAGGTAATAATTGATGAATCTACAGAATCAGAAACTCTTCCTTTCACAAATCGAACATACTCAAAGGTATAGATATATGTAATTAAGAAAAAGAAAATATATGGTGTGAAGCCAAAGTAGTAAACAAGACTCATGATGACAAAATGTCGCAAATGAGAACTGGTACTTTTCTCAACAAAATCCACAATCAACCCTAACAAAGTAAGAAGAAGAATGACTAACGAGGTAGCAAATTTCAAAGCTAACAAGGCAAATTTCAATACAAAACTGAGGAAAACTAATTTATCACAAAAAGATCGAAACCCTCCAAAATTGACAAGGTTTATCAATAACAACAAATTGTTTTTCCATCGTTCAGTACGGGCATTAACAGAAGCAATAGCTCGATCTACGACTTCCGATTCCACTTCTGGCTTATCAAAAAGAACATCAAAATCAATGGCAGGAGGTACAAAATCCGCAACTAAAATATTGTGATGTCTAATCCAATCCCGATACGCAAGATCAGGATCAAGGGCCGGATCTTCTTTCTCATCATACTCATTGGGATTTGGCACAGGTTGACGGTTAAAATTCCCATCCTCAGCCTTATATTGTGGCAGAAACGAATAAGTTCCATCTGGATTCTCGAAATACAACTGAGAATTCAAATGTTCCAAATGAGCAGATTGGTATTGAATGTGCTTTCGCATCAAAGAACCGAGACGTTGCTCAAAATCATAAAGACGTCCTTCCCATATGTTAGCTGGAGCAGAATCAAGGCCATCAAGAATAGGTTCATGATTGTACATTCGAAAAGTCCACTTGTCCCAATAATTTTCAGCTTCAACAGAGGGATCGATAGTCTCATGGCCAGGCTTCTTAAATTTCTCGTCCAATTGAGGAACAATAAACAGAAAGCGGCGCATTGTTGCTCCAGGTCTGCTCTTTTGAAATTGAAGTTGCATTCTCTCGACATTTGTATCAATCATAATCATCTCAAAATTGCACCAAGTGTTCTTCTTTCTCTCAAGAGTGGCCATGTTCATCAGCATAGGCTGAGAGTCACAGACAGATAGGATGTCGGCCATGGACTTATCAACTTCTTTCTGAGAAAGAGCATCCGATTTGTCACCAACTTCAGACCAATGGCCAATAGGATTCCCAAGAGGATCATATCCTTCATGGTATTCTGAAGCATTGCAATTGTGGTACACATGACTAGGATCAAATTGTCGTCCCTTACATCGGGACCAAATGTGAGCCACCAAGGTCATCACAGACGTTTTTCCAGTCCCAGGAGGACTGCAAATAACGATTCCCATGGGTACAGGGCGATTCTTGCCGAGCAATGTAGACTCAATCTCAGATCGAATGTCAGAAATTTTCTTGAAAAGATCTCTCGTCGCATTACCACGAGCAGAAAAGGGGTTCTCTTTATCAACATAATATTTCAACGTTGTAACGATCTCATTTGACTCCTTATAAAACCAACGAGCACAAGTGCGGCCTGGCACCGGCAATCCATAATACAATTGAGATGAATAAGTCATGAGAGTCAGGCCTTGTTTCAATGCTTCTTGACAAGGATCTTCATGGAGGAAAAAACCAGTAATTGGTGCTCCTTCGGACCACAATTCTCCCATTCTAACTAAACTCTTCAGAGAACCAATAATCAAATTGAAACAATCATAAGTTGTTTTAGGTCCATCCATGTGAGGAAACAAAGATTTGATCTTTAGAGAAATGTCCTTATCAAACAGCCGAAATGAGATGACAGTCAAAATAATATTTCGAATAGCCTGCATTGCTTCACTATCCATAAACATATTTGTCAATGAATGCATATTGTCCAAGGCATCACTAAACTTTCCTTCAGTCACAGGCATTGAACGAATCTTATCTTGCATGAGCGAAACTTTGTATGCATTGTTTCTCTTCCAGCGATTCCATACTGCCAATTGAGCAATAATGAAATTAGGCAACGTCTTAGAGGTATTCCGATTATCCATCAGAAACTTAAGAGTCAGCATTGCATCATTGGTCTCGCTCGAGGACATTAACATCGTGACGAAGTAAATTAAAATGGTCGCTGGTTTGTGATACTTCACGAGATAACGGTCATTCTGATTATCAAAATGAAATGCTGCAAAGATAGCTGCTGTTTGCAACCCTCTAGGAAGGTTATCGTCCAACACTTCAGGCAAATTACGGTGAGGAGCCAACATCTCTTTCTTCTCAGCTTTCGCAATGTACCTTTTGGCAGCATCTCGATTCGCCTTTCCATTGAGATCAAACCAAATAGCTTCCACCTCAGGAATACCTTTCTTTTTCGGTCTCTTGGAACGTCTCTTCGGCGCTTCAATAGGAGTAGACCGATCAACAAAAGGATCAAGAAAATCTTCTTCACGAGAGAGACTTTTAAGCATCTTGTACTGCTTTCTACAATACAATTTGTTAGTAAAAAATCTCTCTTGTTTAAGTTGTTCTTTTTCCCTCTTCCTCGCAGAGGCAATCGCTCTTGCGATTCCCAAAGTTTCATCTGGCGTTCTAAGATGTCCACGCCGTGAAATTTCATGTCGTGATCGAAATTCTTTGAACTCATCAGACAAAAGTTGACGATCTGATTCTACAAGAGGTCGCAAGCCAGGAGGTCGCTTAATAGCATGATATCCGGAACCTTTCACTCCATTTATGTAGAAGACATATTCCTTCTTCCAATAGGGATTCCAAACTTTCATCAACTTTTCTTGTGCAATTTGAGCAGCTGTCTTTGGGGCAGACCACAATTCATGATAAAGATACATCAAAATATATTGAATGCCCATACCTCCACAAATGCAACCCACTAAAATAGTTCCACCAACTAAGCCAAGCATTGATCCAATACACAATAAGTTAATTGTGACTTTCTTCATGCTCATAAGATATGATAAAACTACAACCAATGGGAAACGTTTGAAAGAATTCCACCTCGATTGAAACTTCCACTTGTCTATTTCTTCAAACAAAAAGAAGGAAAGCAAAGAATACAAACAAAAGGTAAAACAGGAGAATATAAACTGAACATACAAGGGCGATGACATTGTTAGTCCAACAAATTCAGCAACAGTTCGGGGTTGTTCTGGAAACACACCATAACGCGATTCAAAATCATTATAGAAAAACGACAAAGTCGGTTTCATACACTGATCAACGATTGAATCAGTTAAAATTAGTTCATTTCGAAGTGTTGGCCAATTAAAATGCAAATTTATGAATGAATATTCAAAATAAACAAAAAGAAGCCAAGCGGGGGTGCGACTTAAAGTCTCAAGAGACATATAAGGCGACTTAGTTTGAACGACTGGGGCCATTGTAATTACAATGATTAAAGCAAGGGTTGAAAAGCTTTTTTGAACTATATAATCAATCCACATTTGTGCGGTCGGCTGCACAATGTGGCAAATCACAGCTAGTTAGGCTGTTTGAGAGAATCAAAACGATTAACACTCAAAAAATCGTGACAAGACTTTATAGAAATCAAAGGAGTGGGTCTCCGAAGAAAAACTATTATTGATATCAACTACAATCAAATTTCCATTCAACTGTAGCAACCAACCTAAGGCGTTACTCTTAGTTCACATTGCCACAAAGGGCTAATGCGAGATTTCTACTTAGTCAAGCTCACTCAAAAAAGAGGACCTCGAGATGAGGGGGGTTTGTCAGGTCCTAACCTGAAGTCTATTTAATTAGTGTTACCTACCATTACGATAGGTGAGAGCTTTTCAAACTCACACTGGAAAAATAAATTAATCCATCATACTTGTTCAACTCACCAAAATCTGCATATACAGCAGAATAATGATGCCAACTTCGTCTTCGTGCTTACGTCCACGAAACAAGTATTAATCAACTTCAAAAAAGAAGCAGTGACAGGTTGTCTGATTACAAGAAACTGCAAGGTTTTGACAAAAGTCCAAAGGACTCAAAACATGTTAATGCCAAAATAACTTACTCGTTCAGATATAAATCACTGGTTAAATTTTCTACGACAATTCACAAAACGAAGATTCGAAAATCTATTCAAATAATAAAAGAAGATACAGCTTTCAGCCGAAAACACAAGGGTTACCTTCAAAATAAAATTCTTGAAAATGCGCATTACAATAAATGCGCCATATCTCAAAGGAGATAAAGGGGGGGGGGAGGTAAACATAGTTTTATTAAACAAAACTTTAAAATTGGTCAAAATTCACTAAATAATTTTTATTAAATAACTACACAATCACTTTTGAAAAACAACAATGAAAGTGTTTTTAAATAAATAACTATTAAATAGCAAAAGAAAAGATGACTAGTCCATATAACGATGTTGCGT
>Ga0058859_11833143_pt1 | contig 10310 bp, 2 predicted proteins | sample SwirhirootsSR2_FD_61032 | JGI IMG/M metagenome (GOLD analysis project Ga0058859, IMG submission 61032) | Switchgrass rhizosphere and bulk soil microbial communities from Kellogg Biological Station, Michigan, USA for expression studies -... | ecosystem: Host-associated > Plants > Roots >...
AAAAAACTTCACAGCGTTCCCAAAGTGAGCAGGTTACCTGCAAGTGCGTTTTAGCTCTGTGGCGTGCGATCCACATTTTGGTTATAGCCCAACGACTGGTACGATGTCTCAACCGGAGCATTCGTCGGACCAGGAAGGTGGTTTTCCTACCCCTCCTTCTAATGCAAGTCCTATTCAGGAATTGCAAGCATTCGCTTCTGCGGATGAATTAGTTGATAAGGTACAAAACAACTTAGATATAAGTCCAACTAGTTTTAATTTCTTAAAAACAATTATAATCAATTTTCTTAAAACTATCGGTGTTGGGTATACTGCGGCTATTTCTATTGCATTAAGTATCATTAGTATTTTAACTCTAATATTTACATCATGCGCTAAGTACACTAGAATAGTTAATATAGTTTCCCATATTGTTAATATTATAACGACCCTTGGCCTTTATTTGAATGTAGCTTCTGATGATATTGACCAATTGGCAACTCAAATTGAACAAGATTTTGGAACTTATGATGATGATAAAATTTTATCTCATTATGAGAAAATTGCTAATATGATGACAAAACAAGAAGTTTATGATTATATTGATAAAAATGATTTAAGATATAAATTAAAATTACCTGACGTTTCTTATTATGAACTTAAAAATGATGTACTTTCAAAAAATAAATTACTTCATTTATGGATATTTAATAAATTTAATGACCGTTTCCTTTCGATGTGGTATGGTGTTGCAGAACATCGTATCTATCATCTTCGCGATTATATGCATTTTGAACGTCAAGGTTTTATCCCTGAAAATTTATTTGACGAAACTCGTAAAATAATTAATCTTGGACTTTCAGTAATATTTTCTTTTGTAGGATCAAAAATTATGGATGAACCTTTTAAGAAAGCGGATATAAATAATGCTATTCGTAATACTTCTCAGATAACTTCTCCTCTTGATTCAGTTTGGACTTGTCTCAAGAAACTTCTTTGTGATAATTCTGCTGAAGAAAGATTTCAAAATGAAATTTTGGAATATACTACTAAATTTGATCAATTTTTAGGTTATCCACATTTTAAATTTGCTAAAAATCATAAACTTGTAAATTCAATTTCAAAAGATTTGGATTCATGCGCAAAATTTATTCGTAATTGTCCTCAAAATAAACAATCTGATATATTTCCTCTTCAAGGATTATATACAGCAACAGTTAAACGTCGTAATGAAATTCTTACGAATGTTATGCCGAAATTTGCACGACAAGAACCTTTTGTCGTACTTTTCCAGGGCCCTGGTGCTATTGGAAAAACTCATTTGGTACAAGATTTGGCTAATCGATGTGTTAATGAGTTCTTTGATGAACCCGTTGACGATTATATTGAAATTTCTCCTGATGATAAATATTGGCCTCCCCTTTCTGGACAACGTGTTGCCTTCTTCGACGAAGCAGGTAACTTAAATGATCTTACTGAAGATTTACTTTTCCGAAATATAAAATCTATTTGTTCGCCAGCATACTTTAATTGTGCTGCTGCTGATGTAGAACATAAAATTTCTCCATGTCCATTTGAATTAGTATTTGCAACTGTAAATTCTGATTTAGATGAACTTCAATGTAAATTAGCATCAACTTTTGGTCAAGCTTCAGTTTATCCAATTTGGCGTAGATGTATCGTACTTAAATGTGAATGGGATGAATCTGTCGGTGGACAGTTCAACCATAAAGATCCTCAAGGTCATCAACCTGATTATTCACATCTTAAAATGGAATTATTTTCTTATGATAATACAACATCACGTCTTCAGAAAGATCACAATATAAATTATGCTCAATTATATGATATGATAAGACTTAGATTTAGGAAGAAACAACAAGATCACGACCGGAAAATTTCCCTTCTCAATGTTGAACGACAATCATGTAGACAACATTTTTCCGTAGCATTCTTTGGTGAAACTGGACAAGGTAAAACTTATGGTCTTGCCAATATTGTAAAAACTTTGCAACGTGCTACTGGATTACCAATTTCTAAATTTGATAAACCTGCAATTCATGTTTTTGATGATTTTATTAAAGATAAAGATGATCCTAATACTGCTATATTTATGGATTTCTATAATAAGAAAGCTATGGATGGTAGTATTTTAATTAATACTTTAAATGTTTATCCAAAAATTATGTTTCAACCTATTTTCTTCTTGGCCCATTTAATATTTAGATTTTCTCAACCATTTATTCAAGAAGGTGTTTATCGCCGTATTGGATATAATGGTTATACTTCACATTCTAATAATGATTTAAATTGCCCTATTTTTGTAAAGGATCATAAATATTATGAATATAAACAAAAGGTATATTTATATGCCTCTTTTGATTTTATAAAATTAATTCTCCAAATTATCTTCTTTCCAATAACTTATATGATGGGATGGCAAATTGGTCTTGAACTTGTTGAAATTAAAGACGTTAATCGATACATATATGATAAATATTCCGTATTTCTTTCGGCTCGTAGAGATATAGAAGTAGTTCGCGGTAATCCTAAATTAGATAATGTAAGTTTAGATTTTCGTTTTGCTATGCAGAAATTCCATCGAGTTTCATTTAATAACCCTTATGAACTTGATAAATATATTCATTTCGATGAGAATAAATATGATTCCATTCAAAATTATGATTGGAAAATGTATCTTTCCGATCGTGTAAAATGTAGACTAGCTACATCTTACGATAAATTCTTTATTACAATCGATGAAATTTCTCTTGATTCTATTCTTTCTGAGTTAAAACGTTATGTATTACTTTTCAAACAATATGGTATTACACCTAACATGGAACTTCATCTTGGAGAACATGGAAGTTTCTACCATATTGATAACAAAATTTATTATCCAGAAACAAATTTACAAAACTCTATTAATTTACCAGAAGTTTTTACTGATGGTAAAGTTATATATCTTCGCGATTTAAGAATTCCGGTTTCAGATATGTTTGATGATTTAAATATTAATGATAAATTTAACCTTGGATTTGAGGATTCATTAGCTTTAGGTTCATTCCGAAATTCTGATGAGTTTATTCAAAATCCTCTTGTTCGTAAAGCTTTAGTTAATGCACAATATAATAAACTTTCAGCTAAAATTCAATGTAATATAAAACAAACTAAAGATAAGGTTTATTCATGGGTTCAAACACCTATTGGTAGACTTTGTTCTATTGGAATTTTTATTTTGGTTTCTTCTTTAACGGCATTAACTCTTTATTCTAAATTCTCAAAATATTTTAAGAAAGATAAAAGTCAAAAGCGAAAATCTTATAGATTAAGAAAACAGGAATTATATAAGGAAGATCATCAATGGTTTGATGATGATTCATCAGACTTTGAAGAACAACGAAAAGGTGAACGGAAAACTCATTCACCTAAATATATTCCATCAGATCGAGCAAAATTACAACGCAAAGGTGAACGTAAAACCCATTCACCTAAATATATTCCTTCTGATCGTGCAAAATTGCAAGATCAAAGACGTGGCGAAAAGAAAGTTGCCAAAGTTCCAACAAAATGGACTGATGGTGTTGTAAAAACTCAAGATTTTGATCCTGATGATTTTTCTTTACCTGTTTATACTACTAATGATAAGGGTAATTTGGATGTAGTTTATAATACCAAAAATGAAGAACCAACTCACATTGTTTTGCGTGAAGAAATTAAGAAACGAAAAGTAACTAGGGCACTCAAGCGTTCTGAAAAACAAGACGTTATGAAATTACCCGATGTTAATGGTTTCGATGGTGGAAAACCATATTTCGAAATAGCTGAACAAAAAGCTCGCAAAAACCTTGTGCAATTGTATGTCGTACTTTCTGATGAGGATTCTCTTGAAGAGATTCCTGCAGATCGTGTTGCTTGTTATGGGTTATTCCTATTTAATAAGCGAATGATTACGATCGGACATGCAGTTGATACGTTGCATCAAAACCCGCAACATAATTTATATGTTGGTTGTGATTCATTTGATGGTAAATATTATAAGGCTAATTTATTACAACATATGAAACGAAGAGATATTTCTCTTTGGGAAGTTAAGTGTCCTCAGGAATTTCCAGATTTAACAAATTTATTCATCCCGCGTTCTCAACTTTATGAATTTGAATCATGTAATACAATGATGTGTAGATTCGGTCAAAATAAGAAAGAAATTTATCTTTTCGGAACTTGTGAATTTGTAGAAGCATTTTATAAAATTGATTCAAAAGGTGCCCAAGAATTTGGATATATAGATTGGGCAACACATGACATCACCTTAACATCAGGTGGTGATTGTGGTTTACCTTATTATGTTTGTGAACGATCACAACATCAAAACAAAATTTTAGGTATTCATTTTGCTGGAAACGTCCCTGGACATCAAACCATAGGATTAAGTGCCTTAGTATATAAGGAAGATTTGATTCAGTGGAAGAGTTATACAAAACAACAAAAATGCGAATTTTGTGATTTACAAAGTTTACAAATTAAGAAAGCAACTCATTCACGATATGATATAAAGAATCATGAAATTGTTTGGAATAATATGCATGATTCTTCCCCTGCATCTTATCTTGAAGAACTTAATTATTATTTAGATTGTTTCCCTAGATTTAATGGATTAATTAAGAAAAGTTCTGGTGAAATATTATATGGCTCAATTGAACATTCACATACACATTTCATATCAAATTGTTATGAAAAATTAACTGTTACAAATGGTTGGCAATTATCAACTGCCGGTGAATTAAATTTTGAGACACATCATATTGATCCAAACTTAGAAATATTATATAGAGTAGTTGATGTGGAATTTAAGGCCATATTTAGAGTATTTTCTTCACAACCATATGCTAAAAATTTCCGACTTTATATAAATGTTTATACAAAAAATCAAAAACCAAGAGCAACTGTGCTTTTGGCTATTCCCGTAAGTGATTTTAATGCGGTCCCGAAAACTGATCGCCAAGTAATGTCTCCGCTGCGTCTAACTATGGACGAGGAAGTCTATGTTACAGAAGATATCAAAGATATCTTTGATACAGCAATTAAACGAAAACAGCGAGGTATACTTCCTGACATTCCTTACGAAACTGTTGAGAACGAAACAGTTGAAGTCATTGGGATAACACATAGGAATATGACACCTTTTCCAACACAAATGTATAAACCAACTCCTTTTTATTCACATTGTTTAAAATATGATTTGGAACATAAATTACCAGTAAATTTTGATATGACACAATGTCCCGATGATCAAAAGAAACTTATGGTTCGTGATAGATTAGGTAATTATAATCCTAGAGTAACGCAAGGATTGAAATGGGCGCATAAAGATTATGCCCCAAATTATGATTTGCGAAAGTATTGTAAGCAACAATATATGAGTAATATAATGGAATATTATGCCGGAATGAATTTGCTCACAGATGATCAAGTATTGCGAGGATATCCGCTCAACCATAGGTTGTACGGAAGTCTAGGTGGTCTTGAAATAGATTCATCCATTGGATGGACTATGAAAGAACTTTACCGCGTTACTAAAAAGTCTGATGTTATAAATTTATCTCCGGATGGCTCTTATCAATATTTGGATAATGAAGCTTCTGAGTTTACTCAGGAGCTTTATCAAGCTTCAAAATTACAAGCATCTAAAGGTGAAAGATATTACACAGCTTTTAATGAACTTATTAAAATGGAAAAACTTAAACCTTCAAAGAATTTTCTTCCGCGTACATTTACAGCTAATGATTTAAATGGTGTTCTTATGGAACGCTACATCCTTGGTGAATTCACAGCTCGAGCTATGGCTTGGGATGAAAATGTAGCCGTGGGGTGTAGCGCTTATTCAACTTTTAATAAATTTGCAACTAAATTCTTTCAATTTAAAAATTTCTTTTCTTGTGATTATAAAAATTTTGATAGAACTATTCCCGTTTGCGTATTTGATGATATTTGTGATATGCTTGTATTAGCTAATCCTCATATGGAAAATGAACTTCGATCATGCTTTAAAACAATAACACGCAGAATCCAGGTTACTGGAAATCATATTACATTAATAACTGGAGGCATGCCTTCAGGGTGTATTCCAACTGCACCATTAAATTCAAAATGTAATGATCTCATAATTTACACATGTTATGTTGATCTAATGCGTAAAGCAGATCGAGGTGATATAACTAGCTATCGGAATTATCAGTTGTTAACTCGCCGACTTTATTACGGTGATGATGTCATAATCTCGGTTGATGACTCTATTGCAGAGGTCTTCAACTGTAGAACTTTGGCTGATTCGATACTGGAAAATTTCGGTATGATTGTAACTGATGGCTCTAAAAGCGATGTTATTCCTAAATTCGAAAACCTTGAAACACTTTCTTTTATTTCGCGATTCTTTCGAGTATTAGATTATCAAGAGAATTTTACAATAGGAGCCCTTAAGAAAATATCAATTCAGACGCATTTCTATTACACAACAGATTCAACACCTGAACATTTTGGACAAGTTTTTGAAACTATCCAATTAGAAGCAGCATTGTGGGATGAAGATTATTTTAATAAGATTCAATCCTATATGCGACATTGTGTAAGATTAATGCCTCGTATTACTCATTATTTTAATTTTAAGACCTATCGCAGTATCCAAAAAGATATCGTACAAAAAGGTTGGGTTGATTTTGTCCGCTTCGAAGAAGTGGACGATAATTTAGTGAAATGCGAAAAGCCCAGTAAGGTTACTGGCACCCAACGTAAAGTTAATAAAGATAGAGAAAAGTTTCTACGATTCCTAGAGAATCCCAAAAACGAGAAATTTGCCTTAACAGGAGAGTTTCCCAAGAAGAAACATCGAGATTTTTATCTTGAGATGTCGAAATCTATGCGACTTAACGAACTATTTCAGAAAGGTTCAATAACGAAACCTTTCATAACTTTTAATTACGAATTTGTTACCACTACTTGGTACTGCGATATTAGTTGTAAGCGAGTAGATAAGCAAATAGAAATTAAGGCAAATGGCAAAGGATCTAACAAGGCTCTTGCACGTGAAATGGCGTCGGAGCAGGCTATCGCTCAAATATGCGACCAACCCAATAGTGAGGTTGTGCGTCAGCTTAATGATCCTTTCAGCAACTGTGACTGTTGCCATCGTGCTTTTCATTTGTCATCATTTTTACGAGGTAATGAACAATTAGGTGAATATATAATGACCAATCAAGGTCCAAAATTTATAAGAAAACCTCTTAATATTGAAAGACAGATGAATGTTTCAAAAGCATCTGAACAACAAGTACCTTCAGCTCCGATGCAAGCTCTTGATCCAAGTGTTGCTCCGGATTCTGGAATTGCGACCAATACAATAACACCCAGTATTTCTCGCGTTCTTAATCCCATTGCGGCTGCTTTGAATAATCCTGCAGGCTCAGGTGCTCCGTTTGATAAACATACTTATTGCTATAACGTGTTTACACGTTGGCCAGAAAAATCAACTGTTGTTAATAAGAGTCTGGCAGCTGGTGCGGAGGTTTTCCGTATCTCCCTCAATCCGATGGAGTTACCTAAACGATTATCTCAGTACATAGCTTTTCATAAGGCTCTTATCCCCCAAATTGAAATTCAGATTTTAATCGGTGGAGCAGCTGGAACCGTTGGTTGGCTTAAAATTGGATGGGTTCCAGATTGCGATAAATCAAAGAAATATACTTTAGATGATTTGCAAACAGTTGCTTCTGAAACAATAAACCTTAATTCTACTATAACTTTAAGTACTATTATAAATGATAATAGGAAAAGTGGACTTTATCGTTCTCTTTCAGGCGATTCAGAACCATGGCCTGGCATAATATGCATGGTTGAACATCCAATAACTAATGTTCAACGAAACGATGATGTTAACTATCCTGTTATTATTAGTGTAAGACTCGGTCCCGATTGTTGCCTTATGCAACCTTATAATGAACTGGATTTTCCGGTACCGACCCAGATCCCGGTCCCGATCCAGGTCCAGACCCCAAACCAGGGATCAGAGAACTAGATTTAAGTCAATATCTAGCCGCACCTTTCTTCGATCTTTTAATTTGCACATCATTGCAAGCAGTTGATCCACAAGAATCAGTTATTTCAGATTTTCTAAATTTAGAGTTTAAAATTGAAAATGTTAGTGATATAGTAATTTCCAATAGACAATTCCGTGTTGTTTTCACAGACGATGAAGATGGTATTCGTTCCATGATTTTCTCTAATATGTTTTGGGGAAAATCTTCTCAACTTCAATTACCTTTAAAATTTTATACACATTCTAATGCACAATATGCTACAAAAATTGAATTCCGTAACAATAATTGGCAACCCAGCTTTACTGGAACAGTATATTCTCCTGGAGATGTACGTTATCAATCACAACAAGGAACTTTCATTGCAACAAATCTTTGGCTTGATTTTGATGACATGGTCATTGAATGGTCTATTCAGCCATCTTCAATAATTTATTGTACTTCTCAATTTAATGGAACATATTATCGTCTGAGAATTGATGGATTAACTCCTACTTATGATTCAGATTTTGCCGCAATAATAACTTCCGTTCAACCTAGTGCAGATGGAATTAAAAATTCCATTTTATACGGCATACCTAATGTAGCAGATGGTATCTGGTGGTATCAAGTCTCAGGACGCAGCGGTTATGTTTTGGATAAAGTCTATCCAGACACTCGCTGGCTTGAAAGATTGGGAGAAAATTCTAATGTGAGACAATCTATGATTACCTCGAAATTTATCATAGATAAAGTTGTTCAAACCGGCAACAATATACCATCAAAGAGTTTACCTGGTGATTTAAAAGTGTGCGCTATAGTTAGGCAGGGTAGTACTTCTAATCAATCTACTAATTCCTATTTCCTACCTTTTTATGCCCCTCGTATGAATTCAATATTTAAGCAATTGAATCAAAAATTGGACGAAGTTAATTCAACTTATCTTAAGTTTGATATTATAGTCGACGGCAGACCATTCGCCCAATTAGGTTATACTCCGTATAACTTTATCGGAAGGACAACTTCTTTCCGTCAGATTCGAGCAGCTATATCCAGAAATATAATGTTGAAAAACATCACTGGTGTTGAATCACTCGATGGGCTTCAAGCTCTACCCGTTGAAGGATTTTCTTCATGGGTATCTTCCCTTTCCCGAAGGATTCAAATGTTCTTAATGGAAAATTTGGATTCTCAAACCACTCCCTATGAGAAGAATCAGGAGCGTACCAAACGTTTTGAAAATCTTCATGTTGTTCGCCAGGCTGGTCTTGCTGCTGCTGGTGCTATTGGGGCTGGAGAAGGTCTCTTCAAAGGTCTCGGAGCACAGTGGCAATGGGAACAGTATTCAAAATGGCAGCGCAATATGCTTGAAATGCAAAATAAAGCTAATCAAGATCTCGTTCGTTTGAATGGAGAAAATATGCTTAATGCAACTCGTCAACAAGGTGCAAATCAACAAGCATTAGCTGCTACACAATATCAGCAGCGTATGAATAGCTTAGGTGCTTCTTCTGTTTCAGCTCAAAATGGAATGTATAAAGCTAAAAACTTTTTGGATAAAGGAGTTGGAACTGACGAAATTCTTAAAACAAATAAATCTGTTTCAACTAATGAAAATCCCTTAAATCCTGTTGAAAGTTTATCAGTTGATAATCTTATTAAGGCAAAACCTGTTGATCGGTTACCAACACCGTTTACTCAGGCAAGCTATCCTAGTCAATCGATAACTAGTGAAGATATATCTACTGGAGATGATCTTGGAAATGTTCAACATTTCATGCGATCTTACCCTGAAAGACAAGCTTTTAGAGTAAACAATTCAGTTTTAGATCAGGCAGCTTTTGAAGCGTTTGACGAAAATCCTCAAGCTTCAACTGAGCAATTTGATCGAAAGGACCCACTCCGACAACCAGTTAGAGAGAAATCTCTTTCTGGCACTGAATTTAATCGCTCTGATCCTTCTCGACAACCAATACGAAAAGATCCATTGGTTGCAAAACTTACAACAACAAACATTCCTCCTAATCCCTTTTCTTCCGTTATCCCTCCTTCCAAAACAGAAGGATTGATTTAGATTTAATTTTATTTGCGTTATATAAATGCTTTATTCTTAACCATAGATGTAAGTATATGCCAAACACTATGAGTGGATATTGCGCAGATATTCTTTAGACCAAGCTCCTTTATGGATACAATGGTCCTCATTTTGGTTTATTAGTAACTTAACTACCCCTCTTTTGGCAGGAGGGGGAGTAAATTCCC
>Ga0058859_10118220_pt1 | contig 10249 bp, 9 predicted proteins | sample SwirhirootsSR2_FD_61032 | JGI IMG/M metagenome (GOLD analysis project Ga0058859, IMG submission 61032) | Switchgrass rhizosphere and bulk soil microbial communities from Kellogg Biological Station, Michigan, USA for expression studies -... | ecosystem: Host-associated > Plants > Roots >...
GATCTCGTTACACTGGGTTGCTCTTTTTCTTTTTGAAATTTTTTGAGACAAACCTCGACAAGAAGCTTGGATTGTTGAGGATCGTTTAGTTTTACTTGAAAATATAATGACGTTAAAAATTCTTAAGTTATTGTACGACCTGCTGCGTTTGCTCGTAGCAGTGGTATACTCCATAGATTGAAGTCATCTCATCACTAAGTGTCTCGAGCTCCTATCTTATCTTATAGGATGCATCGGTTTTAGTTTAGTCGGAGCGCTCCTCGTACTAGGAGCAGTCCTACGAATAGTTCAATCACTGTTTTTGTTTTATTTGTGCGCAAGTTCCCGTTGAAGGCCATTTCTCCTAAATCCAACGCCTATAAATTCTGGCTCTATGTCAGCAGCACGGTCTTTAACGTCAGAACAAACCGGGAACAACAAAGAAAAATCCACTGTTTACTTGCCTAGTAGTTGTAGACTAATATTATTTTTTATTCTACCATTGTTACGAGTGTGAGAGCAATTTAAAAATTCATGACCGATTTCTTCGTTAATTGAAAAATTCTATTTCGTACATCGCTGTATAGGCTTACAGATATTTATGAGACGGTTGTGCCGTTGCATAAAGTGACTAAAAATTAAAACACGAATTTTTACATGGTTTCAAATAAATGTAAAGCAAGCGCAGAGGGACAATGGAATTGTTCTGGAGCTTAATCTGTTTTTGGATACATTTTTTCATACTGGATTTCAATTGACGCGATTCCACACAGGGTCTTTCAGTTACGGTTTAAAAACACCTTATCAAAAAAGCATTGATGTTAAATCATCAACCGCAGTTTTCCTTTTTCTTTTATTAAATTTTTTGCTTTTCTGCTGTAGTGGTAGTATACACATTATTTTTGCTGTTCCATTTTTAGATGTTTCTGGCATCGAAGCCCCTGCGGACCGAATCCGCTATTTCTGGGATTCTACAGAGTTTGGTCGCCAGATGCGTAGTCAATTTAAAGATCGAATTACTAATTATGAGCGGATGTTTCAGACGCGTAAGCGCTGAATATGAGACCCGCACAAACAATTTATGGCTAATTTATTGCGCAAGAGATTTGATTTTAAAATTGAGGAGATTCCAACTTATGAAGAAAAAACCAAATGAGGTTGATTTTTAGATCGAGCCGGAAAAATTGGCGTATTTTTAATTTGCGTAGGCGCCTTATTTTTTTTTTTTGAATTTTGCGATACGGCGGACATGGGCATGTGAACACCACCCGGCCCTGACGAGTGGTAGGTACTTCGTGAACCACAAAACCAGTTTATATTACAATACTCTAAGAGGAGTAAGCGAGGTTTAAAGAATACAAGTTGCTGAAATATGGTTTTTAGCGCGCGCGGTAGAGCTGCTTGAGCTCGGCGATGGCTAATGAGCACCAATCATAAGGATATTGGTGCGCTCTATCTTTTATTCGGTTTTATAAGTGGAATTTTGGGAACTGCACTCTCCGTAGTCATTCGTATTGAGTTAAGCGCACCCGGAAGTCTGTTCCTAAACGGAAATACTCATTTATATAATGTGTTGGTAACTACACATGCTTTTGTAATGATTTTTTTTATGGTGATGCCTATTTTAATAGGCGGGTTTGGTAATTTTTTTATTCCTGTATTGATTGGAGCTCCGGATATGGCGTTTCCGCGCCTGAATAACCTAAGCTTTTGATTACTGCCCCCCGCGTTGACCCTTTTATTAATGTCCGGAATTGTTGAGTCCGGAGTCGGAACGGGTTGAACTCTTTACCCTCCGCTGTCCGGTATTCTCGGACACGCTGATTTTAGCGTGGACCTAGCTATATTTAGTCTCCATTTAGCTGGAGCTGCTTCTATCGCTGGAGCTATAAATTTTATTACAACTATCATAAACATGAGGGCTGGCGGTTTGTACTTTTATCGTCTACCATTATTTGTTTGAGCCTCTTTTATAACAGCAATACTTTTACTTTTATCCTTGCCTGTTTTAGCTGGAGGAATAACAATGTTGATTACAGATCGTAATTTAGGGACTTCATTCTTTGAATACACCGGCGGCGGAGATCCTATTCTATATCAGCATCTGTTCTGGTTTTTCGGCCACCCTGAGGTTTATATTCTAATTCTTCCCGCTTTTGGAATTATCAGTCATATTGTATCAAAAGTTTCAAATAAGTTTGTTTTCGGTTACGCCGGAATGGTTAATGCCCTAATAAGCATTGGTTTTCTTGGTTTTATTGTCTGAGCACACCATATGTACACTGTTGGGTTGGATGCTGATACCCGTGCTTATTTTACTGCAGCTACTATGATCATCGCTGTTCCTACTGGCGTAAAGGTATTTAGCTGACTTGCAACTTTATGAGGAGGTAATATACGAATTAACACCGCAGCTTTGTTTGCTTTTGGTTTTATTTTCTTATTCACTATTGGCGGCGTTACCGGAGTAGTTTTGGCTAACGCAGCGTTAGATATTTTGTTTCATGATACTTACTATGTGGTGGCTCATTTCCACTACGTTCTTTCCATGGGAGCAGTTTTTGGTATATTTGGTGGTTTTTATTTTTGGTTTACAAAGATGTTTGGGTGTTATTTAAGCGAAAGGTTAGGGAAGACGCACTTCTGGCTATTTTTTTTTGGCGTAAATTTAACTTTCTTTCCTATGCACTTTTTAGGAATTGCAGGTATGCCTCGACGAATAGGTGACTACCCAGATATATATTGAGAGTGAAACGTAATTTGTTCTCTAGGTTCAATGATGTCAGTAGTTGCTCTAATGTACTTTATAGCGAATGTTACCAAAGCATTCAGTGGTACCAGTCACAATTATCGAAGAAAATTATCGCAGTGAGAATATTGACGCGACACCGGACGAATTCGTCGTGATTTTTTGTTAGGTGCCTACATTATAAGTTTTCCAGAGCCTGTTACTGAGTTTGCCAGCATTGTTCATATGTTACACTGAGATGTTATGGCGATAATTATCTTTGTTGTTGGTTTTGTTTCTTACATGTTAGGAAAAATTATTTATCTTTTTCGTAGAACTTGGGAAAATCGTCTACGTTATGCACGTCAAATTAAATCAAAATCTGTGATTTACTTAGAGTTTTTGTGAACTGTAATACCGGCTGGAATTATTGCTTCCATAGCTTTACCTGCGTTCGCAGTTATATACATGGAGAAAGCTTTAGCCCAGGTTGGCGATGCTCATATGGATATAAGTATTACGGGTCATCAATGATATTGGAATTATACCATGAAAGAAATCATTGCGTATGCAGATCCTTTTCAGAAAAGTTTTACGCAAGCTGATTTAATGGGCGGGCTTACAATTTTTACCTCTTTTGATAGCTATATGGTTCCAACAGAAGATTTACAGCTTGGTGAAAAGCGTTTACTTGAGGTTACGCAAAGAATGCAAATACCGACACACGCGACTGTTAGAGCGCTAATTACCTCTGAAGATGTGATCCACAGCTGAACGGTTCCCAGTTTTGCCGTAAAAGTCGATGCCATACCAGGTCGAATTAATGAAGCGTGAATAAATGTTTTCTTAACTGGAGTATATTATGGACAATGTAGTGAAATTTGCGGTGTTAATCATAGTTTTATGCCAATTGTTGTAGAAGTTTTCGACACAATGCCAGATGAAGAAGAGATCTCTGATGCGTTATCAGTTTTAGAAAACGATAATAATTAAATATGGTAAACAACGGTTTAACAGTTCTTTGAGTGTCATCTTTTATTTGATTTTCATTAGCTTTTTCGCTATATTTTCTAGGCGTCATAGGGGTATTACGACAAAATCAGAACTTTCTGACTTTATTGCTTAAGATTGAAATGATGTATATTGGAATTAGCTTTTTTTTTTTTGGTTATGGGTATTTTTTATTTAATCCCGCGGGAATCGCTCAAGGGTTGATTGTTTTAAGTTTTGCCGCGGCAGAAACTGCTTTCGGCCTAAGTCTGTTTTTTTACTATTATTTAACTCAGCAAGGGCGCGCACTAGACCCTGTTTTTCGTTATAATCGTCGCCCAAAATATGACATAAAGGTGTAAATGGCACAAATGAAAAATTATTTTTCTTCTAGAAGAATATTTAGTACCTCTTTTCATCTAGTAGATCGAAGCCCGTGACCGATTTTGGTTGGGTTAGCCGCATTACAGTTACCGTTGACACTGCTTACATACGTGGATTCAGGACAAACGAAGTTTTTTTGAGTGGCTTTGTTGTTTTTGGTATTCATTATGAGACGTTGATCAAAAGATATAATAGCGGAGGGGACTTTCCAAGGAATGCATACGAAAGATGTACAAAAGGGTATAGTAATAGGTTATCTCCTATTTATATTATCAGAGATTATGCTATTTGGAAGTTTTTTTGGGAGTTATTTTTACTACTGCGTTGAGCCTTCGCTATGAGTTGGTAGTGTTAAGTTTGCTTCTCCATTTTTGTCATTAATAGATCCATGAGCTTTGCCCTTGTTGAATAGTGCATTGCTTCTAAGTTCAAGTGTTTTTGTTACATTTGCTCATCACGAAATTGCAGCCGTGAAGAAAGTTAACCCGCAGGGTGACTTGAAGTTTATTTTACTCATGTTACTATTAACAATTATCTTGGGTGCTTTATTTTCTGTTTGTCAGTGATATGAGTATAATTACGCACAGTTCTGTGTTCAGGATACAACCTATGGTTCTCTTTTCTACTTAATTACGGGATTTCATGGGTTACATGTCATTATAGGTTTAATATTCTTGTCAATTACTTTTTCACGTTTGAGAAAAAATCACTTCACAGTAGAACATCATTTAGGGTTTGAGTTTAGCGCACTATATTGACATTTCGTTGACGCTGTTTGATTTTTTGTTTATACTTTTTTGTATGTTTACGTCTCATTGTAAAATGGTGAACAAACGTCGTTTTGGGAACAATCACAACTATCATTTAGGGAATTTTCTTGGAGCTCTAATTGTAGCGCAACAAAAAAAAAAAGTGTCTTACGCCTATTGACCAAGCTCTAAACTAATACTGGATGTAGCTCGGAATTTGAGAGCTGAGGGATTTATTAGTGGGTACGTTGTTTCTTCCGTTCGGGAAGCCACACAGATAACGGTTTTTTTAAAATACCATCCAGTTACAACCGAACCTTTATTGGCTGGGTTATGTCTGTACGCTTCGCCAAGTCGCCAGTACAACATCAAATATAAGTCCTTGGTAAATCTAACAAGAGGCAAGTCAAATCTATATTTTTTATCAACTGTAGCCGGGGTGGTAACTTCTGAGTATTGTTTAAGTAAGGGTCTAGGAGGTAATTTACTTTTTCGCTTACAGTAATGATGAAAAAGCTCAGTGGTTTTCACATAAACTTTTGTAATTTTTTTACTAGTGTTCAGTACAGCATCCACGTAGATCGAACGGTTTCCTTAGTTTTTTTTTTACATATAGTTAGTCGTATAAGACAGTTAGGCTTTCATAGTCCAAAAAATTCATACGTTACTTACACAGGAACTTTAATTTGTTGTTTGAGCACATACAATTGAAGCGGCTTACTGTTAGCAGAGTACAGTAAATTACAAGGCTTATTCAAAACTAATTATCTGTTATTGGTCGGGTACGCTATAGCATTCAAAAAAAAAATCTACCTATCGGGTCAAGTAAATAGGTTGCGTGGCTTGAAGCGACAAAAACTAAGGTTACAGTTAGGTTATACTTCCAAAATTAAGATCCGCGGTTTAAAGCAGTTACGTTTTCGACGGTGAAAACGTAAAAAATTCGGCATTTTAATTCGTTCTAATCAACATAATTACTTTAACGCTTTCATTGATTTGCTACGGCACTTACGTTTGCGAGGTCGTTACACGAGCCGTGGTATTAGACTACGAAGGGATAGATATAAGATGAAGTTACGCCCTGATCATGGTAAATACGGATTTAAAATGAACTATTAAGTCTTGGGGACATTAATTTTTCTAAATGACCTTTGCTCAGATTAATATACGTTCGCAGCGAAATCAACGAAAACGAAAATGTTTAAAGCTAGCGTTGGGTGGGTGTCCACAAAAATTAGGTTGCGTCATTCGTATTGATATTCGCTCCCCCAAAAAACCTCATTCGGCAAGACGTAAGACTATGCGTTTACGTTTGACAAATGGAAAAAAACCATTTTGTTATATTCCCGGAATAGGTCATTCAGTTCAAAAATTTAATTACATCTTAATGCGAGGCGGACGAAGACGAGATATACCCGGAATGCGCTATACTGGTATACGGGGAGTAAAAAGCTTTACTACTCCGATTAATAGGCGGACCGCACGCTCCAAATATGGGTTAAAAAGGGTTGAGTTAACGTATCGACCAAGTTTATTATAGATGTTGGTTAGTTATAATTTTTATAATTCTATTTTGGTAAAGAGGTTAATAAATCAATTTGTTAAGCGAGGCCAAAAGCAAAAAATTGAGTTGGTTATTTTCCGTTTTTTACAACGATTTAACCGTTTACAAAATTTTCCTGCTTTTTGGATCATGCTGTCTGTTATTGAACTGCACAGACCGCTTTTAGCACTGCAGACAATAAGGACAAAGAACAAAATAGTTCATAAGCCGCAAACGGTTGTTAAACCTTCAGTTTTAATGAATATCGGTCTGCGCTGAGTGAAGGTGGGGGTAGTAGGGGATGTTTCGCACATAAAAAAGAAGCGTCAGCAGAAAATTCTTCGCCGGCAAGCGAAGGAGTTGCAAGCAAAAGTCAAAACTCGCGGGCTTATTTTAAATGCAGAAGAGCAAGCAATTATTCAAAAATCGCGTTTTAGCGAAGCAAAACGCAAAATACGTCCTTTTGAACCTGCTTTTTACGAATACATGATGTTGTGTATTACTTCCTTTGAAAAATCTTTTGGCCACAAACAGTTACTTGAGCATAATAGACATGCTATTTCTAGCCATCTATACCATTCCTACAAGTGGTAAAAACACTCTTATCAATCGATGACATGGCAATTATTTATTATTACAACTCTTGTAATAGGCACTTCCATTTTTGTTCTATACACCCGTAACACAATTTATTGTCTTTTAAGTCTGATCAGTTTAGTCTTGTCCTTGTCTTGATTTTTAATTTATGCCGGCTTAGAATTAGTAGGCTTTATGCTGAGCATTATATACCTGGGTGCAATATTAATTTTTTTTATTTTTGTTATAATGTTAATTGATTTGCGATTTGAAGATTTACAGGAAGTTTACGATGATGCGCGAACTTATGAGCCCCAGGGGTTAACGATTCTTTATCCAATTACTATGTTGAGCAGCATGTTCGCTTTAAACGTTTATTTGGAGCGAATTTTGTATGCGGATTTTTACGGCCTAGAAAGGCTTATTGTTCCTACCGACTTGGAGGGCGTAGATCCATTGAGTTTTGATTTACTTGTTGAATATTTTACTACACAAACCTCCAGCCCAGTGGCAATAGGTTTTTTTTTATTTTCTACTGAGGGGACTGCTGTCGGGTTAGTTTCTTTATTAATACTTTTTAGTTTATACTTGTCGCTGTTCACAGTGCAAAATGCAAACGAGGAGGTGATGTTGCGGTTGGAAGCAAAAACTTTAAAGAATGATAATAAGAAATCTAGTTAATTGGTCAGAAAAATTACGGCTTTGAGAAGTAGAGTGAGGGTTAACGTGCAATCAGGCGGGAACTAATGCACCAAAAAAGTTTGAAGATTTTCAAAAAAAATTGATTTTTACTAATCGGTTTGCTAGCTGCGATGTAAAGCATTCTGCTACCAATAAAGAAAGTTGAGGTTATTATAATCGGTTTTTTGAAGAGATTCCTCTTAGATTTGAATGACACAAATTCCTTCTTTTTTGGCAGAAAGTTAAATACAAAGGACGAAAAACGATGCTTTTATACACAGATGTTTTTTCGGACTATCCTCTGGTGAGACATTTAGGCAAACAAACAAATGAAGCTTTTAGTGTCGGGTGATATCCAGGTCTAAATAGTAACTATCAAGGGCTACTGAAATACAAATTCTCGCAATTGCTACACAGGACCAGCATTATCGAAGCTCCAGCCATAATAATAACCTTTAGTACCTTCTACTCTATTACAGAACATTTTTTAAAAGAAAAGAGTAAAACTAACGCATATTTCATCTCATTCGTCTCGTTTGGAGATTTTTATTTACCTGGCGCTTATTTAATACATATGACAAAAAATCATGTTAACTTATATTATTATTTTTTTTTAGTATATAAAATTTTAAAGACTGCGCCAGAACAGCAACTTGCTTTCACTCAGATACGTGGCAATAAAATTCTCCGTAACAACCGATGCGCTGGAAAGGCTGCTCGAGGGTGGTATCGCTCGCGTTTACGACATATAATGTGACGTGAGCAATTAATGAGGCTTTGATGTACAAAAGCTGAAACACGGCGATTTGTAAAACCGTGTTTTACAAAGAGTAAATTGCAACAGTACAGAAAGTATTATAGATGGTTAAAAACAAAGGTTTATTGAAATTTAAAAAATTCTCGTAATCTCCGAAGGCGAAGGCAATCGCGAGCGTCCACAAGGTTATTGCAGCAACAAAAACCTCGTGTAAAAAAAACTAATGGGAAAAAAACTAAACGTGTTTTCCGGAAGAGAAAAAGGGCCTCAACCGTTACCTACTCGACGTTTCGTAAAAAGAAGTGGTCAGCAATGGGAAAAGGCACAAAAACAAAATAGGTTTTCGCCTCGTCGATTAAAAAATGGGGCTAAGAGTGTTAGGCGGTGACTACCGAGGGCCGTATGATTAAAACAGAAAATCTTACGACGAGCTGTTGCTTTTTACAAGCATCAAATGTGGTTACGGCGCCGAGAGAAATGATTACGTCGTAACAAGCGTCCGTTTTGAAAGCGTAAAAGTTTTAAGAGGTTGAGGGCTGAACAAAATATTATAAATAATTTGTTTCTTGTAGCAAAAAAGTACCATGGTTCATCGCAACTAATAATTCGGAAGCGATCTTCAAAAAAAATCTTATACAGAAGGTATTACCGCAGCAACACGGTAAAACGTGATTTTAAAACTAGACTTGTTTTGCGCCACTACTGAAAGTTTCGCTATCAGTGTTATACGCATAACAAATTGCAGAATTTTTTACTTTCTGTGCGAAAGAAGTCACGCCGATTGTTACATTTCTTTTGTAAATTTGAGCTAGTTTTACATCGCTATGTAAAGTGGTGAGGTATTATTCCTTGCTATTGTGATGACAAGATTTCTAAGTTCTTTGTTAGTCATGGATATATCTATGTTAATTTTGTTACGCAAATTAACCCCTATTATAACGTTAATCCCGGCGATTGCGTTTTTTCAGTTGCACCTACACAGGCATTAACAGAGTGATTCATCCAGCCTCGTTATGTAACTCTTTATGGGCACGTAAAATATTTTCCTGGGCGTAAAGAGTTTGTGAAATCTTTTAAACGTGTGAGCGCCCCTTTAAATACAAATTTCTATCGAGGACATCGTGAACGAAAACATTCCGTTAGAGAGAATTGATTACATAACTCTTGGTTTAATTCTGACCGACTGTATCTAAAGTTACGTTCCTTGTTACAAGTTTCTACGTGAGCGCCGCTTAGTATGCTGCATTATTCTTTGTTATTGGAAACCTCATATAAAATTAAAATTATAATACAAATCATCGCTTACGATTGGTTTGCAATTGCTTTCGGGGCTGTTCGTTCATATAATGATCTGAGCGTAATTTTAATTAATAAATTTTTAAGCTTTTCTTATTATTAAGCGTTCCTTTTATGGCGTCTAAGCAAGTAAGCTCCGCGTTTCGACTAGGAAGTACGGATAAATTATGAGGTTACATTTATCAACTAGATAAACGAAAAAGTTCTGACATGTGTTTGATGCTAAAGGTTTTTTTATATTATTATTTTTTGCGCCGCTTTATTCATGTTATAAATTTTTTTTTTTACTATGCTAGAACATGCGCGGAGCTATATTTAGTGATTGATGGGGGGGTAAAAGAACGACGAAAGGAAAAGAGCATCTGATTTCCTCGTCGACCAGAGGCGTCGCTAAAAAAACAAATCTGGTACCCTAAGTTTAGACCATGAACACGAGTCTTCCGATTTCGAGTTTTGAGTTCACCTACCTCCGCGGGTTGTTATCAAAGCTTTTTTAGGAGGAAGAAGAAATATCTTCGTAGATTTATGCGAATGAGATTTTTTGTCCAAGATCAAAAGAAAAAAAT
>Ga0058859_11647013_pt1 | contig 10127 bp, 2 predicted proteins | sample SwirhirootsSR2_FD_61032 | JGI IMG/M metagenome (GOLD analysis project Ga0058859, IMG submission 61032) | Switchgrass rhizosphere and bulk soil microbial communities from Kellogg Biological Station, Michigan, USA for expression studies -... | ecosystem: Host-associated > Plants > Roots >...
CCTGAATCTCATTTTTATTTTTGCGATTTTAAAGACTACACCACGCAAACTGTGTAGAACTACAGAGGACACTCTGCATATATTCACGGTTCCACTGTCCTATTCTTAGGCCAAAAACCTAAGTAGGGCGGTGGTAGTGAGTAAAAGAAACCAACTCTCGGACCAAATCGCCTCACGGTGTGAAGAATGGTCACTTCAGGGTCAGTAATTATATTCAGAGTAGGAAGAGCTTCATTATCACAAAGAAGCATATCGGAAACATTTTCTGGTATAGGGTACCAATCATATTTTCCCATAGCGGGAAAATTCATTTCCAAAACAGGATTAAGTCTCACATCCTGAATAACTGTTCCGTTAGCCAATGTACTATAACTAGACGGAAAAGAGTTATTAGCTCCCTCATACTGAATAAAAACTGAACTTGGATCAGCCGGATCGGCAGGCGGACTGCAAATCCACTTCATATCCATAGAACCACGAAAGAAAAGAAACAAAGCCGAAATAGAATCACAATTAGGCGATTCTACCCATCCATCAGTTGCCCAATATGGTTTCGGGTTAACTACATTAACACCCAACCAAGCATCATATCTTTTACCTATATCTTCGAGAGTTCGAACCCCTTCCTTTCCAAAGGGCGTTCTCGTCGAAGCTTCAAAAGCAGGTTCATCGACAGATGCAAAATCACAAGCAAACATCTGAGCTTCTGCCTTGAGTGGACTATCCACTGATCCGGAAGAACCTCCGGAACACAAAGAGTGAAACTGAAAATCCTTCCCTGCATGAACCCAAACAAAAACTTGGACGGACGGACTTATACCTCTCTGAGAAATCAAATCGCTCACCTTCTTGATACTAAAAAGTGGACCAGAATTCAGCCCACTATCAACAATCTGAGTTCGTTGAAACGGAGAAAGGTACAAATAAGGAATCTGAAAAGAAACAACGTCAGAACCCCTTATAGTAACCACCTTTGTCACATGATCCGATTCATCCTCTGAATTAAGATACCGAAGTGACAGAGCAAAACGCCCCGAAACGAGAGGAGAAGTCACAAAATGAACAGTAAAAACTACTGAACCCCTCCAAAACCGGAAAAATTGTGACATCCAATGAATACGAGAATCTACCATCTGCTCCGGGCGGGTCCACAAAAAGTGAATATCCGTACCTCCATTAGTAAATTCATAAACCTCAAGAATACTAGGTACTCTCAAGTAGTCGATTATTGAATGGGACGTTACCCCATTATCTGGCCACTCCGCTAATTTCTTAGCCGGAGCCGACCTCCCTACTAGATCTCCATAAGGATCAGGAAAAGTAGACACATTAGATCTTTCTTCATTCTGGGAGATTTCACTCTCCCCACAATTACCGTTCCACCAACAATCGACAGACTCATCGACTTTGTTCATAAGAAAATTGGTTCCTGCTTTGGCTCCTTCAGCTATACGAGCACTGGCCCAACCTGAAACAGCATTAGTAACTCCACTGTTCAAAACAGCGGCACCTGCAAGAGACGCCGCCCCGGTAAACATCTGAGCTTCAGCAACTATAGCTCCCGTATTCTCCGGCAAAAACCCCTGAACAATGGGATTCTTAAACCGAGCATACATTTTAAACGGAATGTCAGTTTTAACATCTGATAACGTTCCAAAGGGAGTAGAAATAAAAACAGTAAATCTGCTCATAGCAGCTGTTGCTGTTAACAAATCACTGTGGTTAGGATGCAGAGTATCATAATACGCCTGCAAATCTATCCACATAGCTGGGGAAACCCAAGGAACCTCATAAGTTAGTTCTTGTTGTTGTGACACATCAAGAATAGCCGGATTATGGTTCATAATCCTCGACCAATCTAAATTATAAGGAGAGTTGCTAGAAATCCAACTGTATGGAACAGAAGGAGTAAAAGTAAGATAAGGGACATGGCAAGCAAATGCCAGCCCATAATCATAAATAGAAGACGAACTGACAATTCTAACTTCTATCTTTGATCTAAAATACTTGAAAGTATTCAGAGCTTTTTTAATAGGCTCCGAATCAAGCAAAGCGTTCATCAGAGTTACCAAAGTATAGTCTGAACTAACGCCCTCTCCTCCGAGATTAAAATCTTGAAGAAGTCGCCATCTCTCCAAAATAGCTTTGGGACACTGATCCTCGTAGGGGAGATCATAAGATGAAAAATCACTCATTTTCTCCTGTCGGAGGGTATTTTCAGTAACCACAAAATCGATAATATTGTGTTCCAATTTCTCGGTTGAGTTAGGTCCCCCTAAAACTATATTTTGCTGATCTTCGGCAGCAAGTCCTAATTTATTTTCGGCAGTCCACATTAAACTATAGGTAACAACTGAACTAAAAGTTACCCAGTAAAAGTGCTACAAACAGCAGAGTGCAGCTTTTCCAAACTTCGTAGCAAGTCTGAATTTGATCACACACTCCCGTGGTTGCGTTTATTGGTATACCAGCCCAAGGTATCGGATAAGTTTATAAGTCATTCCAGGACTACATTCTTTAATGTATTTAAAGATTATTCATGAAGCGTGTATGATGATACTCATACGTCTCCACTTTCGCGTTCACATTATACACACGACAAGCCTCAAGGATCTCATTCCTCCAAGACTCAAATCGCGGTCTTCCATAATAATACATTTCCATCCCTGCAACTCCAATATTGACCTTAAGTTGCTCGACATTTCCATGCAAAGATCCTGTATCTCTAATCCACAAGAGCATTGAATGAATAGAACTTTCATCCAATGTAGCGTAAACAAGAGAGTCAGAAACAACTCTCCACTTACGTTTGAGGAATTCAAGGTCCTCAACCTCAAGAAATTCAGTCTCCACTGAGCTCTTATCAGGATTAGTATAGGTCATACCAAAAAGCTGAAAAATTAGCTCACTAAGAGACTTCATATTCCAGTGATGACCATAACGAGGAGGTACTCCCCATAAATTGTCATCACCATAAAAAATCCTCCAAAGGATTTTTATGGTTTCTTCAGAAAAACCACAGCCGCAGCAAGTTTCTCGACACTCTTTTTGTAAAACAAAGAATACCAAAGAAAAAATCACTACATTGCAGTAGGTATTGAAGAAACCAGTGAGGTAACCCCCGCTAGGATTGGCAAAAGAAAGCCAATAGACGGTTCTAGAAACTATCAAGATAGGTCCTGAAGCGCTCATACAAGCGTACACCACCTCTCTATAAAGGAGAGTTCCCGGACCATAACCCATAAAGTTAGCACAATCTATCCCCATCCAATAGGAAAAGACGCACCTCAAACCGGTATCGTATCCGGAATAATCCCCACCGCCGTATTTAAAATCCCGACTGGTGAAAATATCTCTCCAAATCTTCCAATCCTGTCCATGGGGATTCGTCCCAATAGCTCCAACAGTCTGGGACCTATGTTTCTTCAAAAACATAATAAGGTCTCCCAAAACCATACGAATCCAAATCATGTGAATGAAATCACCCACATGGAACCCCCGTGTTTTGCCTTGGAGAACCCTTTCAAGCTCTCTTGGTTCATCTTTCAAAGCAAAGATGGTAACCAATTTTGGCAACTTCCCTTCAGCTACTGCTTGCTCTATACGGGCAATCTCTTCATAGATGAAGGGGTGAATAAAGCCAGGCGCCCCATTCAAAGGTAGCCTAACTGCATCTTTTCTCTTAAGACCCTTCAGTCTTAAAAGAATACCCTCAGACGTAGTCATATCAATGGAATCCAATTTACCAGGAATTCCAAAGACAGCCTCCTCAATAGTAAGTCGTCTAAGAGGTCGAGATTTAATCAAATCTCGTAAACCAAAGAAACCTTCGGAAAAGGCTCCAGGATGAGCAGCAAACAAACCTGCTGCCCAAGAGGGAAGAGGATTTGACTTGTCAACCGCAAACTGCTTCGTTTTCGCCTTCTCAAGCGGATTAACTACTTCTCCAAATTCGTTAACAAATGGAGAAAGCGCAGCAGGGTACTGATCAACTTCATACAAGGGAGGTAAAGTACACCCATTTCCTTGAAACAAAGAAGGAACAAAACAAGTCTTTGAAGGAATAAAATTACCCTTCTTCATAGTACCGACTGGATGTGCTCCATCCGGTACTCCCGTAAAGGGACCTCCATGAGTCATGTTCTCCTCAATAAGCGGAGAAACATAAACATCCTGTGGATAGAGAAACCCTTGCGAATCTGCCTTAATCTCCGGAAAATCGGACTGATATATAGGGCAGGCGTAAGAATCTCCACCACAACCGGCGGTATGAATACCTTCCAAATAAATGACCCCAGAATCAGGATCAATAGAAATATAAGGACTAGAACAGTCTCCTGCTCTGCCCTCTAAACCGTGAATTGTAATAAAATTATTACTAACCACGGTTCCAGGATTTTTACACCCTTTATAATCAGCACTAAGATCAGTGCCATTATAAGGAGTGACATAATCAGAAGTCTGGCAAACCAAGGTACTTTCTTTCCCTGTACGTTTACACATAACTCTCATTATGGATTTTGAAACCTTGTGTCCAAAATTACCCGGACAATACTGCCTCAAAGACTTAAAAGGAGAGCCAAAGGCATGTCCAGCAACATCCAAAAAAGCAATATCACGACGGCCTCCACCCATCTCTCCATTATCACCCATCCTTATGGTGATAAACTGTCTCTCTATAGCAACCTCAGGGAGGTCACCATGACCCAATATGCACATTACTGTAAAATTGGTTCCCCATCCTCTTAAAGGATGGCAAGTCATTATAATTGATGTACCAGACACCAACGTCCATGACTTGAAAATGGTCCCATCCGCGTAGCGAAACGAAACCATCCGAATTTGAGAACCAATCTTATTGGCTCTCCCCACCGACTCATCAAACCCATGAGCAACAGCACGTTGATCAGGAGGAATATAGGTGGTCCTATGAGTTACCGACTGAGTAGCCGGTCTCAAAGGAGCAGGAGTATAAGCCGTTCTATGAGTAATCGACTGGCTCTCAGGCATCAATTTGGAGGCTACACCTCCTTGAGCTAACACCCAAAGACCTTCGTCGACCGTCATATCAGTTGCTGGCTGCATAAACCAATTAAAAACTGGTTTCAACAGCATGGCAATAGTAGAAACGGCACACGCCCCAAAAAACACCCATTTAAACCATGGGTGATTCTCAACTAGCTTAGCATAAGCTAGCTTTGCATCCTTAATCATTCGGACACAAATTTCTTCCAAAGGAATATCCACTCGCGGTTTGCGGGACAAAAAGGTAACCATTGTCGAATAAAGAGTGCGCCTTCCATGCGCATCTCTCAATCTTTCACACTCAACGAGTTGGGATTCCAAAAATTCTCCACTAGTGCCAACAAAATCAACACCAGTAGAAACATCATCTAACATATTAAAAGCTCTCAAAACCGAGCTAATAAACACGCTCAACGAAACTGGAAGAACATAACTAGTATCTTCAGGAGAAATAAGAATATAAGTTCCTCTATTACCTCTTTGAAGAACAAAACCGTCTCCGCAAAGGGATTTTTCTCCTGGAAACACCAAGTTAGGATTTCTCGATCGAATGGGCTCCACAAATTGTAAAAATTTTGTAGAGTCAGACATAAGACCAAGAAAAGAGGAAGAACTTGCTCTGAAAACAGAGCGAACATCTTCCCATGGGGCACTACACAAGAACTGTACCCACGACTCTAAACACGTCGCGGGCGTATCAACAAAATGAACAGGTCGCCCTGTTACAAATCTGTTATGAATAAACTCTTCACACGCTCTTCCAATAAGAACAGTGAAAGAATTTCTCACCTTAAAACCCTCAGTACAATAAGGATCAGAGGGTAATGGTACCGCGTAATTCAACGATCGAATATACGAAGCAGTCCAATGCTCTCTTTCTTCCTCAACATGGGGACTAACCATATCTTCCACCCTAATGGATCTCTCCTCAGGGGGATCATAAGTCCCAAAAATCTGAGTGTCTTGGTTCATCCTCAACGTTACCGCTTTTGGAAACCCAAGACCACTACTATCTTCAGGATCGGATACTATAACAACTTCCTCAGCGGATTTCTCCGTGTGATACTCATCTACACAATCATTCATACAGATGGTGTTCGTTATTACTTCTTCTCCCGAAGACTCAACATCGCTCGTTCGAACAACGTCGGCAAACTCTCCATACCCAGCCCGGTTAAAATATCGAGCTAAATGGGGCATCAGACCCAAGGAGCGGGTAGTGTAATCTTTAAGATCATTCTTCTGGGATTCAATCCCTGAAGATTCGTCACTACCTCCTTCTCCAGCCTGAGCCTGAGCTTTAAGACTATCCGAAGAGGAACTCTCCGAAATATCCCTAGTGTTCAGGATAGTTTGTAATTCTGTAGAAACATCCACAGCGCCTAAATCAGCCAACTTTTCAATAGTTGTCCAATTAGGTTCAAAATCCCCAAAAACTTCATCGGGGATCGGCATGGGAATCTTTGACCCTAAGGTCTCAGAAGATCCTGCCTTCTTTCTCAAGCAAATCTCTTTAAACATTGCTCGAGCCACTTGAGACAAGGTAAAACTAAACATATTACCTTGTGCAACAAATGCCTTGTGATAAGGACCTTCTGCAAAGTCCTTACTTTTGGGTGAAATCCCTAAAAACCGGGAAATACCTAAAAACGCTTCTTTCCAATAAGGTGAATTTTCATCCACCTTCTTTGGAAACTTAACGACAAAAATCCAAGCTTTGTCGAAATTTGAAGCATCAGGCAAAAGAGTTTCCCCTCTTACCACATGAAAAGGAAAAGCTTGTCTCCTAATCATAGAAACAGGACAAGTCATGCCTGTCTTGTTTTGCCTTGACAATCCAAAATCAGAATTGTCAAAATTGGTGGTGCAAATAAGCACCTCAGATCGGAAAAACACTTTTCCTTTCATACCAAAAGCCACATTAAGCGGCAGGGGAGATATATCGCAAATAGACTGCACTGTAGACAACTCTTTAGCACGCGTTAACTCATCATTCTTATTCAGAACTTCATTCATAGTACAAAAAGGTTGACCACAATATGTCTCCCAATAATCAGAATCCTTCACTTTTTCAAAAACTAGTGAAGGAGACCAAGCGGGATATTCTCCCGGAAATTTCTTTACGAGCATTTTATGCAAAAGCTCCGGTAAAGTACGCAACATTAGCGTTTTCCCCTGACCCGGTTCTCCCTGCAGCCAGACGCAAACTGTTTCAATGCGCTTTTTATACATATCGGCATTAGCCAATGCCTCTTCATGAAGGAGTCTTAATCCTTCGTAAGTTTTCAAATAGATTCCTGTCATAGGTCCTTTGAAAGCCTTCATGGCGGAGTATAAATCCGCCCCTTTAGTCACAATTTCTTGCAACTCTTGCGTTTTCGACCTGTCTCTAAGAACGGCCTCCTGTAACATAGGAGTTTGCGAAAACGCAACCATATCTTTCCAGAACTTATCAAATTTAGCCATTGTCTCCCTATTTGGAAACAAGTGCTCATCCATAATCCAGAAATAGATATTATCTACGACATCAGTTACTATCTCGACAAAATTGTCCATGAGGGATCCCGAACGGGAAACCACATTAACAAAAGATGAGTAATTGGCCATAGAAGTGGGTTTCATAGTCGTAACTACAAAATAGCCCATAGCCGCCATGAGTCCACCAGTTAAAGTGAACCCTTGGGCTTCTACTCTAGAAGTACCAAAAATGGTGTCATACACTGTCCACCAAGTAGTACTCACTGTATATCCTAAACCTAAAACTAGCTTTTGAACTCCTAGTTTTAAGAGTGACAAAAAGTCAACAAAATATTGACGATTCATATATACACAAATAAAAAATATAAACAAAGGAAATATCTTCTTCAACTTATCGGTCAGATCAAAATGAAACTCAAAAGCCTCAAAAACCCTCCCGATTGCATCAGACACGTTTTTAAAACATGACTTCAACAAATCAAAAACAGCCGAAAAAGAAAAACCCTCCAAAGAGTCTCCAAGACCCTGAAGGATTTTCTTGGGCCAATTAAGGAAAACATCCTTAATTAACTCCATCATCTTATTACCCAGTGAAGAGAACAAACCCCCCACTGGGTCCTCAACCATTTCCTTAAGTTGAGGTTTAGATTGGAGGAACTCGTCAATAACTTCACGAGCTACTCCCTTAGGATCCTGTGCAGCTTTCGCCGCCTCAGGATACTTCGCTTCCATTTCTTCGGAAGCAGCATCAGCAACCTTACGCCCCACATAATTGAGGGGGTTAAACATTTGGGCCTGACACCTAATAGCTTTGTGGTTCTTTTTGGACCAAATAAAATATTCGTCCATAAGAGCCGCAAACTCATTCTCTTCATCATTAAAGGTAAATACTTTACATAAAAACCTGTAATGAGATAACCTGGTTATCCAATTAGGGTAAACCCTTTTCGAAAAATCAGGCATCTTTCCCTTTCTAGGGAAAGGCAAGCTGCTTTCTTCAACAGCTTTCAAATAAGCAAACTGCTTATATTCAGGGATTTCAGCCCTGCTAAACCAACCTCCTTGATACAAATATTTATTGAAATTCATAAAAGCTGATTTAAATACGGTCCATGAAAAAGGACCATTAGCATAAAGTCTGAAAATCGACTTCGCATGCTTAACAGATTCAGGGTTAGAAGTAAAAGGTATTTTTCTAAATTGCATACCTCCAACCGTAAACTGTTCAAACTCTCTAGAGACGTCATAAGACGCCGGCGATGCAGCCTGTTGCTTTCTCCACTTATACCTCACGGCGGGAGAAGAGTGGGGCTTGCAGTAAGTAATCTGCGTAGACCCAATTGTAATTCTTGGAGCGGGGTCTTGAATCTCAAGAGCCTGCATCCTAGAAGCCAATACACGATCAACCTCATTACAAGCAAGAACGGGAGTTGAGCCAATACACCGTTGAACTCGAACTCCCTCAAACTTTTTATCATCAAATCCACTCATTTTATTCTTATAAATCTTGGAGTCATGGATGAAGAATTATCCGGCAACTACCCCGGAACTTGTTTTATATTTTTGTTGTAGATCGTCATCTACTTTTAGTTTTATAATTTTATATTTTATTTTGGTGTCGAAATTGACTGCAAAGTATCTGATAACATACCATTGGATTCTCCTAATGAATATAGTCTAATAACACAATAATCAAGCAGACAAAGTTTTTATCTAAAATTTCAGCTTTAATGCTTCCTAGCTTACGCTCAGCACTTGATAATATCTTTCGATCTTTAATGAAACAATACAACAAACCCCCTTACCTATCTTATCAGATAAGGAGTGTTGAAATACTGAATTTATCAAGTAATCCTACTTTAATCATTTAAAACTTCTAATTACACTCAGCTCACCTGCTCAAGAACTTATACTAAAACTTCTCCGGTCACAACCCGGTTCTTGATTCTTTCTAAGTAGAAACAGTCTAATTGCCTAATATAATCCTTACTAATGATGTTAATAGTTAAAATAATCACTGCATCTCGTGGCTGTAATTACCAAACAGAAATCAATATCATGACTGTCCTATTTTTCAAGGCTCTATTATATAATGAAAAAGAACAGGTTCACCCCAACGTCTTTAGGGCTCCTGGACAAACTACCGCTAACCGGCCTGAATATCGACTAAAACATTTACAAAATAAACGAAAAACAAACAAACTAATTTCATTTTGCCACCTAAAAGGCCCGAATCGGAATCGGACTACTCAGTAACTAGATCATGTACGTATACAATCAAAGGTTACTTTTCGATATAGCTAAAACTAGTTCAAAACAAACAAATAATAAAAGAAATATAAATATATATAGGGAGAGAAAATCCAATTTCCTCTCCAATTCTTCTCTAAACTCCCACTAGGAACAAATAAGTGAGATAAAGAGAGACATTTTATTTTGTTATACCGCAGATAAAATGCGCTTTCGCACGCTCTAAAATACTGCGTTGTTGAAAAACCGTATCAATAGGTTCTGATTCAGAGTAAAAATACTCCAATACTAGTCCGTGATTATGTCTATGCAATGCACACAGATGTTTCTTGAAGAACATCTTACTCTGAGAGGTACCAGGAAATAAATCCTGG
>Ga0058859_10013347_pt1 | contig 9963 bp, 2 predicted proteins | sample SwirhirootsSR2_FD_61032 | JGI IMG/M metagenome (GOLD analysis project Ga0058859, IMG submission 61032) | Switchgrass rhizosphere and bulk soil microbial communities from Kellogg Biological Station, Michigan, USA for expression studies -... | ecosystem: Host-associated > Plants > Roots >...
CGTTGCTAGATCCCACGGCCAGACGCCAGTGTAAATGGGAACTGGAAGCAAAAACAACACTTGAAAACTTGGTGAGGCTTTGATCCATTGATAATAGATTTCATCTGAGGCAACAGGGTAGTTGACCCATGACGACATCCCATACACATCTGGTCTGTAGAGAGACGGATTCCAATCAACATCATAAACATGTCTGAACGGAGCGTCGAAATCCAAAATAGGCTGAGTAATGGCATTTGTAGCAGCCATTCCTGAACCAGGATTGAATAAGTCACTATTTGTGGAGGGTCCGGGGATAAACGAGGGCAAAGCTACTGCTGACATTCCTGTAGCAGTGGCGTTTGGCTTTATCTGTAATTTTGTTGAAATCTCCCCGGCATTGAAAAGAAACAAACTAGCTAAAAAGTTAAAATTGGATCTGTAGTACGGTGAGGCCGCAAAGCCTTGTACTCTCTGAGAAATATAATTATCAGCTCCAATTCTACTCCATCTAGACAAAAGGTCCTCGACGGTCATCGAAAAAGGTTGTGCAGGAGTAATCGATTGTACTCCAGGAAAAGACTGCACTGTCTTAAAAAATTGGCTCGTGTCCATTTGAGCCTCTACCTCTTTTTCCTTACCAAGAGGTATATCACCTGCTACATCCACCATATTGGGATCTTCATACGCAAAATCCTCACCAGGACGCATGAACACCTTTAAACATACTTTGGGCGTTCGATCTCCAAAACCAATAACTCTATCAATAATAACTGTTACAAATTGGTTAGGAGAAGGGGTGACAGCATAATTCGCCGTATTAGTAGGTCTACGTGAAAATGCATAAGTAAATGGCGCGCTAACTGTTATAGTGGCCTGTCCTTTGATTGTTTGAACTATCGTAGGAACAGACCCAACACTAGACGTAGGGTACAACTCAGTTGTTACCCCATTAAGGCTACGCCAAGACAACACTATTCTGACACGAGCTGAAATAAAAGGTGAAGTAAAGAAATTAAAGCTATACTCGAGAGAACCTCGGTAGAATTTAAAAAACTGAGCAAAGTACTGAGTAAAACCCTCAAAACTACTTTCCTCAGCTATATTCATTGGAACACACATATACGAAACGTGTTCTCCTTCTACCATCATAGAGGATGCTACATGACTAGGATTTTCCCGCATTATTCGATAAATGCTATGCCTATAAGTACTATCGGCATACAACTCAGGAGGGATCAAAGGTTTGGGTTCACTTAACAAAGACTTAAACCCAACATTGGCCACAAGACGAGATAACTCTCCATATGAATCTTGTTGTACAATAGTTTTTTCCTCCCTATCTTCCTTGCACAATCCAATTCCTAAAGTACATGATGCTTCTCCAACGACTTTATTCGCTTTATTTACTGTACTAGTAACATCCTCAATAGTACCCACAGCAGTTTTAACTGCTCCCAGAGCCATACCTGTAACTGCTGCAACTGTTCCAGCTGCAGCTACTATAGACCCAACATTAGCTGATTGAGCTTCAACTTCAGGAGGGGGCTCAGCCGTAGATATATTAAAAGGAATTATAGGGCAAGCCACAGTAGGGGCCACAAGAGACATATACACAGCAACACGAATGGAGCCAGATACAGAACTATCTGTACGGTCAGTATTAGCAGAAAGCAAAAAAGACCACATGCGTTTAAAATCCATAAGCTGAGTATAATAGAAGCCATCGGTTCCAGGATGACTACGAGCATCTGTTTCAATGGGATACATCGGGTGCGGAAAAACAAAAGGTACTATAATTTCCGCTCCCGCCTGATCAGTAACAGGCAATAACACTGGATCCCGATTAAAAGCTGCTGCAAAATTATACAATGGTGAAAACTCACCATCAAACCCAACCCACCAAGGCATTCGGGATATCTGTATAACTCCATACTGTTGAGGAAGAGATGTCACCACAAACCGGAACTTAATACCCTTAAAGGACAAATATGTGTAACGCTGGAGAATTGTAAGTACCTCATCATGGTTCATCCACTGTAGAAGCGGATAATGCATACTTGCAGTAGATGAACCTATAGCAAGGGGCAGGTCATACAACTGAAATTCTCTAGACAACTGTGAAGAGGGATTAATCTGAGCTACACTACGCTGCGGAGTGCTGGTCATGGTATGATATACCATACCTTCAACTTGTTCTATTTCTGTAAGTTGCACTCTCTCAGTGTTGGAATTTTGTAAGGTTCCCAACAAACCATCATTATTATTATCTATACTAGAAGCTGTCGATTTAAAGTCTAGATCACCTTTTACGACAATTAGATGATCACTTAAAGTGGCTCTTCTTTAGGAGCGCAGATACCCGACCGAGCCGTCCGGGCAGTATGCATTCTCCAAAAGTTTTTTGGACGATGAGTCCATATACGACGTCAGATACCGTTTCAACCAATATTCATAAGAACGAATTCTAATTCCACTAAGTTGAGATTCTTGAAAACACATGTGTAAGTCATTAACAAACGACTCATAAGCTTCTGGTCCATGAAAGAAAAACTCCATGCACGCAGTTTTAACATTAACTTCCAACTGTTCTCTCGAACAATTATAGCTTGATTTACGAATCCAAGCTAGCATACCATAAATAGAACTTCGAGATAAAGGGCACATAACATACTCCCCTACTCCATAACGAACTAATCTATAACTTCTGCTAAGAAAGTCAACCTCCTTCCGATCAAGGAAGGGCTTGGTGACACTACCTTTAGAACATGTAGTGTACACCATACCACAATAGTGTTTGAAAAATGCTGCTAACGTTTTCATATTATACCAATGAGCAACACGATCAGACACTCCTATATTACTATCATCACCATACATAGCCGCAGTAATATCCTTTTTCCAATTTCCTATGCACACATCAGGTAAAGAGAATTTCATAAATTCAAAGGCTCCCTTATGCATGCAGTAATTTGCAAACGTATTAAACAACGTTGTTAAAATGTGTCCTGACGACACTTCAAATTGGACTGAACAAAGCTTTGTTCTAAAAATTATAAAGGATCCTACTACAGTGGATGCAACATTTCTCAGTTGCGTGGCTAGCTTACTTCCTTCAGCACAGCCCCACAAATGAATTAACCATGTCCCAAAATGCCAGGTCCAAAAATACCTTACATACAAATCCCACTTAAAATCTGAGGACATGACGTTATGTTGAGCAAAAATACGATGGCAAAGTTTCTCCCATTCATAAGACATGGGATTTATTCCTACTGCTGAAACGCTATCTACTATATGATTTTTCATTCGATCTAATATAGGGCCAGCAAAAACCATAGTAAATAAAGATACTAAAAGAGAAGCAACACAGAATCCACGAGGGCTATATTGCTTCTCAAGAGGTAGCAGTTCATCTTTAAACATTAACGTATTACACCCTTGGAACTGGAGTTTAGGATTATCAGAATTTGCCAACATATAATCAAAGTCTCTTCGAAGTTCTGGATCAACTCGGGTACATTTCCCCGTAACCTCATCAATATCATACAACACAAATCTTCCTTTTTTACCGTCAACTTCTTCCTTTCGATGACGATAATCCATGGTCATAGACGACGTTCTAGTTAATGAATTGAGATTTCCTGAACCCTCCAAGATCTGCTCCAAGGTAAACGGTTTCATACCCCCAAACTCGTGTTCGGGTACAAAACCTTCCCATAACTTTTCTGAATTTTTGAAGGACCACTCCATAAACGATGTATCAGTTATTTCAGGAACCAACGTTCTTTTGCCAAAATAAGTACTGTGTGGGTTAACCACAGTCCCATCCTCCAGCTCAACATTTCGCAAGTAAGCAGGTGCTACCTCAACTAAACCTCTGGCTTGCAAGCTGTCATAGAGGGGTGACTTTTCAAACTGAGTATCTACTGGAATGAACTCACACGTATTAAGAATACCCAGATTATGTACTCCTGGAAAACACAACTCGGAACTGAATATAGTAGCACCGTCTTCTCGAGTCTTAACGTAATTAAAAGTTAAACTTTGAGCATCAACAAAACTTTCCATAACGGGAGGGAGAAATACTCCAACGTCTCCATCTCCCTCAAAGTCTTCCTGATAAATAGGCACAATAAAACTATCTGAGGCATTAGCTCCAAAATGAAATCCCAACATATAGTGGGTCTGGGCCCTCATATCAAGATACGGGTACGCACAATGCCCTTTCTTTCCGAAACAATTCTTTGCTATATAATACTCCTTGGCCTGAAAAGAATCTCGTCCTCCTTCTGGGGTATCGTAATTAACTTTTAAATCAGCTCCAGTGCGATGCACTAAAGTTTCCCCTGTAAAATACATATACTCTGCTTTATCTCCATTAATCTCCTTAATAACACGAATAACTTTAGTATCTGGAGATGGACCCATGGCACGAGTCCTAAAATTCTTTTTACAGTTGGGATACGCCTTAGTAGTCCGTCTATCTAAGGTGAGCCGAACCAAGTCCCTACCAGGGAATGCTTTTACCGATTCTATCAATGAAGGCGTCTTTGGATTATTTCCACACTCGTCTGTTATAATTATATGCTTAGGCCGCCCTGTAAAATTATAAGTATGCAAGTTAATGAACAAATAAAATCCACAAACTAAACCAACAGCGGGAGTACTCCATTGCTCACCTACCACTATGATATTGCGAACAAGTTGCACTGCCTTACGGGCTCTAGTATACAACCCAGTATCTCCCTGAGCACTAATCTCGGTTGTTATACTATTAGGCAACTTATGAATGGGCCGGGCCTTACTACGAGGAATAGCATTTTTGTGTCCTTTTCCAAGGGACTCTCCTTCTACTTCCATATTCCAAATAGCCTCTACAATAGCTTTCCCTATGGTAAAACCAAGAGCTAATGACCCTATAGCTACAATTCCTTTACACAAAACTTTACCTAGCAACTTGAATTGATCATACATAACTTTCTCGGACTGACTAAACACAACTCCTTGATCTAAAGCAATGTTATAAAAGAAATAATCATCAGCGTCATGAGCTTGACACAACCATTCAGGAGGCATAAACATTACTCCTACATATGATTTTGACAAAATAGAACTTTTTGGAGAATAATACTTTCCTTCCGATATAACATCATAATTCTCCAACATCTGTTTCACTATTCCTGGTCTACCAGCTATAACCCATAAAGCTTTAAACCCTTCAAATTCAGACCTGGTCTCAATGACAAGCTTATCCATATTTATCCACCTAGTTTTAAGATCACTAAATCTTGGGGGATATATCCAACCATGACTATGCATGGCACATATTTCCTTAAATCGCGGGGGATAGCCAACCTCCGTAAAACAATCAATGATAGTTTCATCAAACCTAGGGGATGTCACCTCTTCCACTTTAGTCACAGCAGCTGAAGCTACTCCATTTGCGGTCATGTACGTTGCTATAGTAGCGGCAGTCATTGCACAAAATCCGACTGCCATTGCTAACATATTAGCTTCGCACTGATCCTCTGGTTCCTTTCCTTTGGTGATATCATCAGTTAACTCCGTCTCCACACATGCTCTATAAAGTTCTCTATTTTGCTCGCAATTCTTTCGAATATAAGGCTGATCTTTTTCTCGATATTTAGCAAAATAGAGTTGGCACCGATTGGCTTCATCATCAATACAAGAAGCACATACTGGGAAATCTGCTCTCCATCCTTTAATCAGTCGTGCATAATCAGATATTTCATCAACAGTAAGGAATTCTACATCATCCTCAAGCTTTTTAAGAAGTATTTTATATCGCTCATTTGAACCTTCCATAACAGACCGATAAAGAATAGAGAACTGGTCCTCTAGTGTGACTTCTGGTACGAATACGCCATCGGACCCGTAGACTAACTGATCTACAGCCCCTGTATACATTTCTAAACTTTTTGGAGCTTTCTCTCTACTCATAATCATGTCCGACACAGCCACAACTAACTCTGACCATTTATATGAAAATTTCTTTTTCTTAACTGATTCTATTACAAAATCAGAAACAGTATAATCTGCTCCCGTCACTTTGCTACCCATAGCAGTATGAACATGTGGAGACTCTTGTATGCGATAGTCAACTAATTTAAACTCCCATGCATCATCCAAGTCGCGTACACTTGGAGGTTTAGTCATATCAAATGATTTCTTTCTAACCACCTCAAAGGGAAAATCTTGGCGACGGTGCATTGCGCCCACATCCGTCATACCGGTATCATGCCAACCACAGAAGTTGGTAGTAACACAACTCAACCGATGGACTAAAAAACCAGTTCCTTTCAGATGAGCTTCTGAATAATTACAAGGACAGGGTTCTGCATCATTTTCCATAAGAAATTTAGTTCCTTCCTCAGCTCTCTTTTCAGAACTTAACTCCTTGCAAAACTCATTATACTTAACACCAAAGTGTCTCATATAACCATCATGATACTCACTATTATTAGGCATAGCCCAAAAAGCTCCTTCTCCGTAAGGGGGAAGTGTCTTACCATCAATCATCATTGCCTGTGATACACACCGAGTATATATGGCTTGACTGAGAGCCCGCATACTTTCATTTTTTCCTTGCTTGGGTTTGCCATATAACCACAACACAACAGGCTGGACTCTTTCTTTAAACTTAGGATCAGCTTGTATAACTTTAAAATAATCTAACTTAGCCTGACGGAAATAATCCAAGCTCAATGATCGCATTTCGGGGGTGGACACTCCTGACCCCCTGAACTGAACTTCAAGCCTCATAGCTGTCCTGTACCTGTCTTCAATACTAGCCTTTAATTTCTGTTGCATGACAATATCAGTCTTCCAAGTCGGGTACATCTCATTGAACTGTGCATAATCATCAAGTTCATGGGACAACTCTACTGCAAAATCAGCATATTTCCACACCGGATCCTTAGTCCACCAAAACATACAATAGTAAAACAATTGCTTAAAACAAGTGCATACATTTTCCATAAAAGGTTTTCCAGCATTAAAGAGTTGCAAACTGGGTAATAAACTTCTAACACTCACAGTCTCCCCTATTACAGCTGACGTTAACAGAGACATGCCTATAGCAGAAGCAACAAACCCCTGAGCTTCGATTTCATTTTCCTTAATCCCTACTTCAGAGTGAGGCACATCAACATTAATGTCATGATTCCAAAGCAACTTAATAATAGACTTCAGGTACATACTAACGTCTGAGAGTTTCTCAAACACTCTCATTAGGGCCCATATAACAACTCCTGCAATGATCATATTAACAAGAACTCTAAGTGCAAATGAAACTAACTGATTACACAAATAACTTGTTATAGTATCTATCCATCCTTTAAAGTAAGTCTTAAGAGGCTTCATAATACATCCAAACACGTCAACCAAACCTCCAATAGAATCCTTAACTACTGTGAACAGCTGCTGTAAAGCGCTTCCCATAGTAGTTGCTAAATTACTCATCCAACTACCTGCCTGATCAAACGGGCCAGCTTGGGCTTCAACATGCTGCTTGGTTTTAACAAACACTGAATCTATTGTGGCATTTCCTTTAATCCATGACAAAAAAGGAACAGTCATAACATAATCTGCTCCATCATAAGACTTAATACAAGCCAACAGCTTTCGCAACTTTGGAGGAAGCTGAAAATGTTGAAAATTATCAACTAGATTTTTCAAACATCTAGTGTAATCTGGTCCATAAGCGTAACACTTAACTTCCTGTTTTCTAGACTTTCCTGCATTGTACTTACGACAATGGAATACAAAATCATCGAATGACACAAACACTCGGGAATGAATACTTTGTTTCAGAAACATAGCTACATAATTCATCATAGACTTTCCCATGGTTTCAATTGGTAATAAATACCCTAAATCATTAAGTATATTTAATGTGGTCTGCACCACAGAACAGTAGGAAATTCCGTCATTTAATTCAACTTCTTTCATTTTGCACTTCTTCGTCACTGAAGAGCCATCTACCATTATATTATATTTTACTATTTGTTCTTTCGCATTAACGAAATCATTCTTACTAGGAAAAACTGAGACTTTTGATGTTAACTGATTACGTCTCTTAGTTCGACCTTGTGCTTGAATCGAAAGAACTTCCATTGTTGATATATGGTACAGCACCATAGTATCTATGGAGAATTGTTTTGGCTCTATCTCCATTGCCTCTACTTCTGACTCAGCCTCAATTTGCTGCACATCATAAGATGCAACTGAGGTAAATTGAGTCAAATAATTGTCATATGACTGATTAAAATCAGACAACCTATGTAATTTATGACTACACCATATACAATATGCTTTTTCTCGTGTTAGATGCTCATTTCCAAACTCAAATATAAATTTACTAGGTTCCTGACAAACCAAAACTCCTGTTACTCCTACTTTTTCACATTTAACAGGAGAATACCTAAATAAAAAGGATTCCCCATCTTTCAAATCATCCCAAGACCATTCAGAATTAAATTTCTCTGTCTTGGTTTGTTCTCTACATTGAATATCTTTAGTAACATTATCTTCATAAAACACAGCGTTGCGGTGAGGGCCGAGGAAGCCTCCACATGTTATTTCTCTCGTAGGACCCATTCTAGATCGTACACGCAACGTATAGCCATTACCGGGACAAGCCCGGTCCTCGTTGGAATTTTGCGCGGGAGCGTCCTCCTTTGCCGACATCCAACCGAGGCCCACCTCAGTAGAGGCATGCCTTTCCGACATTTCCTTAAAAGACATCTGGTTCTTTGTTTGGTTAATGTGGAGTGGTCCAAATGACTACAATGGTAGGTGGAGGATCCTTAACCACCAATGTAACAGATGTAGCGCACCAGTTCTATGCGTCCTCAATTAATCTTTTAAACAAATCACGCGCCAGGACGGTTCATCAATATTGCATAATATACGACTGAAAGTTATATCCAACAGACAGACGCAGTATCTTACACTCAGATTTAAGCCCCCTATAGCTAACGATCTTATCTGAAAAAGAGTACTAGCATTACTTATAGCGGTTACACTATCATATCCAAGTTGTTTACTCATTAAAGAGTTTAAACAATATCAACTATAAACACAAATATAAACTCTTTCTTAATAGCTACTATTTCATAGATCTTCAATTCCCAAAAACCTCCGGCGACCGCCAAGGAGGGAGGGAGAATACAACCACATGCTAACAAACATGCCTCTAGTTTTATTCGAAACACACTTTATCCTATAGGAACGGCAGTGTAGACGCTCTACTAGGTATTCTCTACAACCAGAAATTGCTCCAAAACTCTATAGTATTACCAGAACTTAGTTCAAATGCGTTTTAAGTATCATTTCTAAATTCTAACTCAAAAACTTTATTAAAACTCATCAAATCAAGTGCCAAACACTACTAGTGAGAAGATTAGGTTAATTGTATTACACACCCATCGTCGTTCCGACACCACGGTAAAAAGCCGGGGGGGTTTCGTCCAAAACCATCTAAACACTCTGTCTCCTTACTTAATCTATACTAAGCTGATTACGGCTCAGCAACTGCTCCCTAAGTTTTATATTTGCAATTTTTATACTTTTACATTTTATAATTTTTATAATTTTATTTTTAAACCCGGTTATAAACTCTAAGTCGCTCTTAGGCGTGGCTAGCACGCCGGCATGTAGGATAATGTCTTACTGCAAAGTCTCCAAATCTTCGCAAGCCTATACAAAGCCTAGGAATGGCTATCTAAACTAAATTTTTGTAATTTAACTTTTATATTTTTATAATTTTACACTAAAACATAACGGAAAACAAAATTCTATCAACTAAAGTTACGTTTATTGTCCGCCGACATAAATCTAAAGTGGGAGTAACGTTCTCCGACGTCGAAAAGTTCCGGGTGAAAATATCACTATACCATATTGCATGAAATCTATCACACTAGGTATATACAAATCTATGTACGAGGAGGGAAATAATCC
>Ga0058859_11730700_pt1 | contig 9844 bp, 1 predicted proteins | sample SwirhirootsSR2_FD_61032 | JGI IMG/M metagenome (GOLD analysis project Ga0058859, IMG submission 61032) | Switchgrass rhizosphere and bulk soil microbial communities from Kellogg Biological Station, Michigan, USA for expression studies -... | ecosystem: Host-associated > Plants > Roots >...
GGAAGACCGGCCCCCCTAGTAGACGTTTTCATGGATGATTTGTGACGAAAACAAGTCCTACCCCGTGGTTAGGTGCACTCCACGATATTGAAAGCACACGGTTGAAGGATCCTTAAAACCTTCAAAACAAAATTTCCCGCTCCAATCAATTTACAGGGAGAGAATGCTCACTTACGAGCCCTAGCAGTCTTTTGGTAATGCAGCTGCTTTGTAGTTAACTGAATTACTATACTACGTTTAGATCGTGTATATCTATTCGTGTATCAAGCTCAATACACACCCCGACTATGACTAGTTACTACCCGAAACCTATATGGAACACGGGCTCTGCTAGACCATGACCCAGACAAATTCAACTTGAACTTATCCTTATGTTCGCATAATACCATGATATTTTCTTGATTGATGCTTTTGTTAAACTCAAACCAACTCGATTACAATACTACCGGTATTGGTCGTTTTAGCACACTGGACTGAATCGGACATCACTCTTTTGCTGATGCCCCTTCTTATTTACACAGTTATCTTGCGTACGGACGCTAACGTACAAGCTTACGCAAGCTCTAATCTGTCGTTCTATGCTATTCAAGCTAGACGTATTCTCACGAAACGAGATAGGCCACTGTGGCTGCAGCAATACAGCAGCAATTTAGCCGTAAAGGGAGAGCTATCCGGCTATCTTACCTTTTGCTCACGGTACGACACCTCTTATGGAATCGCTACAAAAACAAAACCCCCTTGACTTCGAGTTCATGGATTGGTCTAACGACCTTCCACCCTCAACCGCTCCTTGGAGCTTCGAGGGCAATGGTGTTTCGACACCATCGTCTTCGCGGCACCTCCCACTTCCGTGGGAAAACCTCTTCCGCCAGAAGGAGGTTTGGAGAATGGATCTCCCATACACATGGGAAGATGAACTCCCTGAGACCAGCTCACGTCTCTCACAAACCGAGCGCCACGACCGTTTCCGCCGTCGTAAAAACGCGGAAAAGAAGCGTCTTCGTGCCATCAAAAAGCAGAAGACAGCCTGGGATGCTGCCTGGGACCAAGCTGACGCTTGGTTCACTTTGAGCAGGGACCCACCCGCTTCAACCCCTCCACCAACCTGTGTGAGGGAGGTGACGATCCCCGTCTCAAACCGTTTTGACGAGCTTGAGATGGAGGTTGATCCTCCTGAATATGAGGTTCCTGAGGTCGAGTACCAGCGATGGTACAAGAAACCCTCGGCTCGTGCCACCTACCTCTTCCGTAAGAGGAGTAGGTTCCCGCTCGAGCACGAGCTTCTGACTCACCACCGTTCACGCGATGGTGAACACCTGTTCTGGACTGACAACGCTCCAGGATGGATGGTCGGACCAGACAACATGCTCTGGTATGATGACGAAGTGCACAACAACTTCGACACCACCGTCATCCCACTTGAGCATGAGTCTGAGGAGATTAACCGTCTCTTCTCCGACTACTACTTCGACCCGGAAATGGCCACCGACCCCCTCCTGTACAGCATCCATAACGCTGTAAGAGTCTGGACCAACTTGCAGATCTGCGATCACACCTTCAAAGATCCTCGCAATCAGACTTATGATGATATCCTTAACATGGATGTCAAGGAGGAAGAGATGCTCCACCGCCTCACCATTCACAATACAGAATTTGCCGCTGACCTTCACAACGTTGGCGGTGATGTGTGTGGAAATCACCTCTCACCCATGCGACCCTGTCTCCGCAGGCTCTGCAACCGGACAGCAAGCTGCAAGGTTTGCCAAACATGCGCTTGGTGCTGCGTGTGTGAAGGGTCTCGCAAGAGGCTCGTCCGCACCTTCCGTGCCCTTCGCCAGGTCTTCCCTCGGGGAGATCTTGGGTACAACAGTCAGGCACTCTTCAACATAACATCGAAGTTGCCTGACACCTTCACAGTCAAACACGTACTGGAGATGCCCTTCTTCACTGCGCTGACTGAGGCCCTTAAAGATACAACACCAAACGTGAACTGGCCCACAGTTCTCAAAGAGTTGGCTTTCTGCCTTCTCCACATCTACCAAGCCTCAGGTAGCGCGGCGTCGATCGCCACATCTCTTGCGCACTTCCTTTCCAACACGGACGTGCCAAAGGGCTGCTTGAACTTCTGCATGAAGGCTGTAACGAGCTACATGTGGAATACTCAATCCCCAGTCGACTATCTTCCGGTGGTCGGCTCTTTGGGAGCCCTTCTCATTGTCATCATTGGCTGTAAAGCTCTACCATCAGACAAGTCAGTCGACCAGCTCATGCAAAGAACTGGCCAGATTGGGAGAATCATCTCTACCTATGATTCCCTGGAGAAAAAGCTCACCCCCCTTTTCGAACAGTGGGCTGAATATCTCCGGACCTCCCTCTTCGGCTACTCCAAGCGTGATATGGATGGCTGGAAACAGATTGATGAGTGGTGCGACGAGGTTGAGCTTCATCGGAATTCCCATTTCGAGAGGCGCGTTCGCGAGGACGCTAAACTTCGTTCTACCATTGACACTCTGCTCCAACGTGGAAATCAAATCAACAAAGAACTTGATGCCACGCGGGTCCCACTCGTAGCCAGGCAACGGATTACTTCGTGTATGATGTTCCTGAACCAGGCACGCAGCGTCGCTGCAAATTCCACGGCTGGTCTTGTCGCCCCCCGAATTCCACCGATCGTTGTCCACTTTGTGGGTGCGTCTGGTATTGGAAAGTCGAGCATGCTCGGCTATCTCAACACCATTCTCCTCCAGGCTGTGGGCAGCACAGACTCGAACGACCTCCATACCAAGATCCATTACCGTCAGTCCACCGACGAGTATTGGAGTGACTACAGCACTCAGACGGAAGGAGTGGTTTGTGATGACGCCTTCTCACAGAAGGACTCGGAAAACAATCCGAATCCCCAAGTACAGGAGCAGATTCACATGGCAAATACCGCCCACTACTCTCTCAACATGGCCAATGTCAATGACAAGGGCATGGTTATTTTCCGTGCTAAATGGGTTATCTGGACCACCAACAGACACTACTTTACGTTCCCCTCCCTTACTAACCCGGAGGCTGTGTATAATCGTGTCACGTTGAAGTTCAGGATGAAGCCCAAGCCTGAGTTTGCTAAGCAGAAAACTCTGCAAGGCACTAATACTGTAGTACTGGACCACGACAAGCTGGAGGAAGCCTTACTTCATGATGAAGATGCCGATCGCAAGTGCATGCTCTTCGATCTGATCGATCCAACCGATAAGGTTATGACGATTAAGAACGATGCAGCCCACCCGGATGGTTACACATTCGATGAGATGGCTAAGATGTGCGTGATCGAGCTCAAGAAGAAGCAAGCTCACGGAAAGACTTTCCTGGACCGCCAGGCGAAGTTCTTCGACAAGAATCTCAAAGTTGAGGATCCGAAGAAGCCCACCTTTTCTTCCCTCTTCAATGAGACCCTCCAAACCCTCCGAAACCCAACTGGAATTGAAGCCCCAAGAGCAACTGCCCCGCCAGCTGAAGATGACGAAGATTCTCTCAGCTATGGAGGCTGGTCTTGGAATGCCCAGAGCCCAGTGACGTTGGACGACTACGACAACGCTGGTGGAGCTGGACCCTCATCTGCTCCCCAGATCGTACCGAATGAGGACACGCCCCTCTTGCCTAAGGCGGAGATCAAAAATCCGTTGGAAGAGGTAGAGGTTGATCCCTTCAAGGACCAGCCTGGTTGGTCGGAAACTCTTGTGGTTCCCCCGGCCGCCGACCACTCAGTCTCGTGGACAAAGAGGCAAATCGAGAAAGTCACAACCAATATCGACACCCTGCTCACGGCCCCGCAAGGAAACGGCTATAACGAGAGGTGTGAGTACTTTTCTCGTCCCAACGTGTTCACTAGAGTTTCCAATCTGCTCTGGCCCAACCCTAGGAATCCCCTTCCCAGGTCTGATGGACACAATGTTGGTGGCGACAGAGCCAAGACGCGCAATTTCAACGACGCGGTCGACGATATTGAGTTCCGAGCTGCCGGTGGGTACCATCTCAACCTGTATAAGACTCTGCGTAATTTCGCAAAGTCGCGCACGGAGATGCCCACCCCCCAGTATGTCATGAACGGCTCTGCTCGGCCAGGCGACCATTGCCTGGTGCTCCGAGATCCTCGTCACGCCTTTGGTGTAGTGAGACTCGTGATCAATCTTCACCGATTGAGTGAGACTAAGTCTGACCCCAAGGCTTATCTCGAGCAGGCTTACAAGATGATTCCTGTGGACCGTTGCTATTGTGGTCATCAAGATGTGTACCACTTTGACGACTGGGAAACGGAAGAATGGACCGGACTCGAAAGACCCACGCTCATGCGGCGTCTCATGAATGGTGCCCACGCCCTCTTTGAGGAGTGGGCTGCCACTATTGGGGCATTCGTTCGCGTCGCTGTGACCATCCTGGCCGCAGTGGGAGCTGCAACTCTCACCTTCAAGGGAATTGACTGGGCAACCGGAGATGTTCCTAAGATGGACCAGAAGTTGGCAATGAAGAACGCCAACTATGCCAAGATGCACGAGCATACCTATGGTAAGCAACCGTGCAATCAGGTTCACAACAAGGAGGGATACGACAAAACAGCGTCAGCCCTCCCCCGTCACAACCATGAAGGATATGATAAAACCGCGTCCGCGCTTCCTCGTCACAATCACGAGAGTGCGGAAAAGACCCCGACTGTCCACTACCCTAACAACCAGGAGTGCAATTCGGAGAGCCTCAGCGATCAGAACGCCGCTGAGATTCGTCGTCAGCTCTTCAAGAACGGATACCTCATCTGCTCCAAGGTCGATGCAGGCTACAAGGTGCACGGAACTGCCACCTTCCTCACTGGGAGGGTGTTCATCACCAACCGTCACATATGGTCCGCGCTTGAGAAGGATTTCACCCTTTCCAACTCTCAGGCCACCTACACAGTAGCCAAGTCTGCCTGTGCCGTTGCGATCCCTTGTGAAAATCAGGGGGGGCACCAGTACAAAGATGTGGTGCTCGTTGAGTGTCCGAGGTTCATCCCTCTTCACTCTTCCATCAAGAAGCACTTCATGACCAAGACCGACTTCACCAGGCACAACACCCTGAAGCGCGTGGAGATTGTCGGTTATGACCGGAATGGATACCAACTCACTCGAGGGTCTGATCTCGTCATGGGAGAAGACCGCGAAAGTTTCCAACTACGAGACCCGAACGGAACCTGGTACGTGCGCGAGCACTACAAGTACGGAGTGGAAACGGAGCCAGGAGATTGTGGATCACTCGCAGTCGCCTTCGATCCTGCTGTCAACCGCAAGATCATCGGAGTACACATGGCCGGAGCCCCTGCCCCTTATACGGGTGTGGCGTCTGCCGTTCACCAGGAGTTTCTAGATTCACTTCTAGCTGAACTCCCGCTCCAGTACCCCGAATCCATTCACGATGCAGATGTTCCCGTCGAGCACCCACTCAAAGTGGAAGTCGTAAACAGCCGACTCGTTTGCACCGAAAACACTTTCACAGGGTTTGCCCACGCCGGAACGGTTTCGACACGGGTGCACGCAGCTACCCGCACAAAGCTGCGCCCCTCACCATGCCACGGGATAACGCAGGCGCCCACCAAGGCACCAGCTCGTCTCGTCCCTTTCGTCAACGAGGAAGGAGAACGCGTGAGTCCACTCAACCTCGCCATGCAGAAAGCTACCAAGCCCTGCCAAGGCGTGAACCTTGAATTCCTAGCCGACGCTGGGAAGGATGTCCGCAGACTTCTGATTCGCAACATCGACACTCGGGACCAGCAACTTCTCTCTTTTGAGGAAAGTATTGCTGGCATTCCTGGCAACCCGTACTACACTCCGATGAACCGGAGTGCGGGCGCTGGGTATGGTTGGGCCAAAATTGGCAAAGGGAAAACGCATTGGCTTGGCGAAGATGAGTACAAGTTCGACCACCCGGACTTTGTCGAGCGCTGGAACACCATCCATGCGCAAATCGCCAACAACAAGCGCCCCCTAGTCTATTGGACTGACACCCTCAAGGACGAGCTACGCTCAAACGCCAAAGTAGCCGCTGGCAAAACTCGACTCTTTGCCGCCGGAGAACAGGTGTTCACCGCCATCCTGCGAAAGTACTTCATGGGCTTTTGCGCGCACGTCATGGCCCACAATGTAGATTTCGAATCTTGTGTGGGTATGAATCCGCTCTCTCGAGACTGGTCCAGGCTAGTCGACAAGCTCTCGAAGTTTGGCCCCGCGGTCACTGCTGGAGACTTCACCAACTATGACGCTATCCAGCCTGAGCTCCTATGGGAAGTCTGCGATATCATCAACGACTTCTACGACGACGGTCCTGAAAATACCGCCGCCAGACGGCAGCTTTGGTTGGAGATCGTTAATTCCGTGCACATCAACGGAAATAAGGTCTACCAGTGGGCTCTTGGCCAACCCTCGGGCTGTGCCATGACTGTCATCATCAACTCGGTCGTCCACTCAATCATCGTGCGAATGACGTTTCTGGAGTGCGCTGCAAAGTACGCTCCGGAGTACTGTTCCATGGAAGCTTTCAACTTCTATGTGTCCCATGTTAACTATGGCGACGATGACGTCACGAACATCAGCATGAAGATTGTGGATTGGTTTAACCAACACACCCAGACTGAGATGTACCCCCGGTGTGGTATGACGTACACCGATGAGACTAAGTCCTCGGATGCTCCTCGCTATCGAAAGCTGGAGGAGGTCACGTTTCTCAAGCGTGGATTCCGATTCGATAAGTCGCAAGCTCGCTGGAGAGCTCCGCTATCTCTTGAAACCATCATGGAGATGTGCAACTGGGTCAGAGGTCCAGACTCCTTCCCTCTAGCCGCACTGGAACTACAAGAAGCTTACTACGAGCTGAGTCAGCACGACGAACACACCTTCGACAAGTACTCGATTCTACTCGACCGAGCTTCCCGCGTCGTGGATGAACGCGTCCGCGTGTTTAGAGACACGTACCAGGCTTACCAACGCCTCGACGGACACCGCTACGGAAACGTAGCAACAATCTCCACCCCTCCGACCTCAGGTGATCGGGGCACTGGATCGATGACTGAAAGATCCGGCGCAGCAAATCCTGCTCTGAGTGACCGTTGCCCTTCTACGGGAGCAAGCAACAGCCAGGCTGGAGAGCTATTCAGCTCTAATGGCAAGTGTGTGCCAGCCACGGAGGGTAGCCAACAACAAAGGCTACTTGCCCAGTCAAACAGCCAAGGGAATGAGTCTTCCCCTGGATCTGCCAAACGACTCACTAGCAACATCTTTGAAGCGATTACGGGAGTAGGCCCTACCGCAGTCTACGCTTCAATGGGCTCGTCTACCAACGAGTCCGGGCCTTCGTTTGCTGGCACTGATGCAGTGCAGCAACACCAGACCACCACTTTTGAGAATGACGGAGAAATTGAGGTGGGAGCTCGCTCTGTTCCAACTAGAGCCCTCTCATCTTATCTCCGGGGTGCCCAGGACAAACTCGCCAATGAGATCTCCGGATTTCTGTCAAGGCCCATTCAAATCGGGTCTTTTGACTGGCTTGCCAGTTCTGGCTCTCTTGGAGAGCTCTTTGCTTTCAACCTGCCGAAGCAGTACCTAACGATCCCCATGGTCGCCGAAAAGCTCAGAGGATTTCGCTACTTCCGCTGCGATTTCGTCATCGAGGTCCAGGTGAACGCCCAGCCCTTCAACGCTGGAGCACTCATTGCCTGGTTTCAACCGATCTACGGACAACTCACCTTTGTTCCGTCGAGCGCCGGCTACCTTGGGGGTGTGACTGGGTACCCTAACGTCAAGTACAGGTGTGGGGACGCCTCCTCTTTCCAACTGAGAATCCCCTACAACAACATCCTCTCACATTTCGATCTCATCAACCGGTTCGGAACCCTAGGCAGGTTCGCTGTCGACGTTATGTCACCCCTCACAGGGTCGGCTGATGTTGACGGAACAGTCTGGATCTGGGCTGAGAACATCGACTTCACCATGCCAACTGGTCTTCCCACTCTCCCATTCACAGCCTACAATTCGCAGGCGGGAGAAGACACGACTACTGACATCTCAGAAGTGTCGGAGGACGCAATGGACACAGCTACGGCTCCCATCAAAACGGAGCGTAAGCGCCGCGGCCCAGTGGAACTTGCTTCCACTTGTCTATCCATGGTCTCTGCAGGACTTGCTCTTGTGCCAGGCCTACAATGGGTAGCTGCCCCAGCCGCGGTAGTCTTCGGCGCCGCCGGAAAGATTGCCCATCTGTACGGGTGGTCGAAGCCCAGTGACCCAGAGTACACTTCACTCTACATGCCTAGCCTGGTACGCAACACCGCGAACTACCAAGGCGACTCCAAGGCAAAGGTCCTGGCTCTCGACTACCAGAATGTGACGGACATTCCAACGGAGGTGTTCAACACCACTGAGGACGAAATGGCCATTCAAACCATCGCCAAACGCCCCATCTTCACCGATGTGTTCACGTGGAACTCTACCAATCCACAGAACAGTTTCATCTGGAAGTGGCCAGTCGACCCGACGTCCTGCAACAAGCGTGCAGTGACTTCGACCACCAACTATGTCGTGAGGTTCAACAACTACCTCTCGTACCTGTGTGGTCTCGCCCGGTTCTGGCGAGGCGAGATCGTTTACGATCTGTACCTTGTCAAGACGCCCTTCCACTCCGGCAGAATCAGGATCCTCTGGGTTCCTGGTGCGAACCTCTCCACTGACCCCGCCACCGTCGACGTCAACAAAGTCTACTCGAAAGTGTATGACATTCGTCAGACAACTGATATTCGGTTCTCCGTTCCTTACACCTGGAACGCTCCATGGAAACCGACTAATGGCTCCGTCAGTTCGACCCCGACCGACCTCTGCTACAACGAACCCCAAGGCATGATCTATGTCCAGGTTATCAACTCGCTGCGTGCTCCCACTACTGCCGCGAGCGAAATTGAGACCCTGGTCTTTGTGAGTGCTGGACCGGACTTCCAACTGGCTTACCCAGAGCTGTCGCCCCAGCAACATCCTCTGTCCATGGCCAATGACCTTCCGACCGCCCCCGCCTCCATGAACGCTCAGAGTGGTGACTCCATCTACCCCTCTGTCCCGTGCCCGGAGTTCGACCCCAACAAGATTGCGATCGGTGAAGCGTTCCTCAGTCTCAGGCAACTGATGAAGAGGTACATTACCTTCAATCCGAACCCTAACGCGTATTCACCCGTCGCAAACACCGTCCACCGAAACGTCAACTACCTAACCAACAGCACTGGTGGTATTGGCCCTCTGTTTGACCTTGTCAATCAACCTGACATGTGGTCTTACATTGGGTCCCTGTACCGGTTCTACTCAGGATCGGTCAGGGTTCTGAAACGTTTCCCTGTGGACACCCCCCACACAGTAGGCTACTCCCTTCGGCCCGCAGCCTACAACGACACAACCACTCCTGAATCGGGAGAGCCCCAAGTCTGGTTCAACAATAACCTTGAACCGCTCGCAGAAATTGAGGTGCCCTTCTACCAGCCGTGGCCAGCTATTCCTACTGCTCTAGGCGTCCCCAACAACGCCGGCACGACAGGTGGAGTCTACGATAGAATCCCCTTTAACGGTGGAACCGATCTCACTACAACCGCAGAGACCGAACCAGCCATGACAGGGACCTACCGGCAGATCGGAGAGTCATTCTCCTTCGGTTTCCTACTGGGCCCCCCAGCTACGGTGACCGCAACCCCCTGACAAGGATAGGGCCGAAAAACAACCACCCCGGACAGTGAACTTTACGGAACACATGCCCGCTTCTCCATACCGTCTCGACGGCTGTGTGTGTGAATGATTCGAAT
>Ga0058859_10023778_pt1 | contig 9818 bp, 3 predicted proteins | sample SwirhirootsSR2_FD_61032 | JGI IMG/M metagenome (GOLD analysis project Ga0058859, IMG submission 61032) | Switchgrass rhizosphere and bulk soil microbial communities from Kellogg Biological Station, Michigan, USA for expression studies -... | ecosystem: Host-associated > Plants > Roots >...
AGGGAGCCAAGCCCTGAACCTATAACTCTTTTAGCTCATGATTACTCGTCTATATCTTTCGCCCCGAACGCCTAAGATATTCGCCTGGAAAGTGAGAAGTTTGGCGAAGAAGTTTTATTTCAATATAATTATCTTTAGGTTAGTTTTTATTTATACCGGCCATTGTTAAGTTAATTTTAAGATTTTAAAACAGAAAAATACAAAAATATACTATCTTTTCATTCTTCTATAAAATCCCATGCACTATAGAAAACCACGCGATTTTCTTACAGCTCCACATCTGAGTGGCAGAGCAGGTGTTTCGTACTTCGAGAGACGATATAAGGGTTACTTTTTAGAGTCGAAGTTTAGTTATTAATTGGACCCCATAATGATATAGGCTTACTGCGTTGAGATCACGGTTTCTGAAACTTTGTGTTTTGGATACACGCTGTGTAATGTGGGAACGCTTGATAGCAGGTATGTCCCGGGTAGACTTTCCGGTCGATCCTACTGGGATGCCGCCATTTGGCCGCAGTCATGCCCCGGAATGTCCGGTAACGGATAGGGCAGGGCGAAGGTAGTTACGGCGTGAAAGCACCTTATAAGTGTAAGTAGCGGTCTCGGACTATCGCGATTCTGTGATGCAAGTATATCGAACCTCCTCTGTAGAGTTAAAACTTTTGCAGACAAAGGAGCTTGAGATAAGTACCTATAGGCGTTTTCTTGACGACGTACAGTAAGGCGTATTATTATGACTTGCGTCCACTGGGAGAGAAACCGTACCCTTGGGTGGAGACCTAATACTCTTTTAAAAATTTTCTTAATGGTGACAACTTTACTGAACAAACGATTCAGTATATTATTTTCTTTCATTTCCAAAATGCTCAACCTTAAAACAGTACTCGATAGACCCCAAGATGATGAAGCTTTTCTCAGTTCAGCAACAGAATCATTTCTTTACATTGTTTTTGCCATTTCAAATGTTTTTGATTACATTCACTCTAAGTTTCAGTAAATGAATTCCCGAGAAAGCTTTACTATTGGTTCACGTGCCGAATCCAAAAGATTTAACGTTAATCATCGTCGATCCCAATCTTTCAGTTCAGAAGTTAGTGTAGGAAGTTTTTCCCAAAGAAACTACGCCCCATCCCTTACCCGATCATCCCGATCCAGAAACTCATCTTCTTCTAGTTTATCTTCGATAACTGAAGAAAGAGGCCCTTCGATCCCCTTGAGATCAGCCCAAGGCCTAGAACACGTACCTGAAGGAGTAGAAGAGAGCCAATTTATTGGCAACGCAGAAAAAGAGGATCACACCGGTGTTGTTGGAGCAGGTTACGCAGCTCAACAACTTATTGGAGGAGTAGCTCGAGGAGCTGAAATAGCAAATCGTCCCATCCCAGGAAATCCCGCTTCGATAGAAAACGTTTTAGACGTTGCCCATCCCGGAACCCCCGCACCAAGTGGTTTAACGAACGCTCGAGAGGAGGCTGCAAATAAAAAGGAGCAGCAAATAAATACGTGGGAGACTGCAGGAGAAGTAGCTAGTACACTAGCTATAGCAGGACTATCCTTATTATGACGACACAGGGAGAAATTTATGATAGCGCTGCCGGCGTTACAACCGGTAAAGCGGCTATTATTGTGGATTCTGGAACACCAGTGGAACTTGTATCAACACCTGGACCGTCGGTTCCACTTAATGTTCAAGAAAATTGGTCAATTGAAGACAGAGCTATGAGGCCTGTGGAAATTTATAGATACAATTGGACTACCGCTATGGCACAAGAAACTGAATTGATGAACTTGACAGCAGAAGATTGCATCCGGAGAATGGATGATCTTTATCAAATGATAGCTCAGTTTCGTTACATCAACTACAAGTGTGTCAAATTAGAAATTATCTCAAACACAAATCTTTTCCAAAAAGGGTGTGTATACTATTCAAAAGGTTATACTGCGAATGCCACCGTTTTGGAAAGAATGACACGATCTCACCAATTATGGTTTCCCCATATTGGAGATGCAACACAAATTGAATTGGAATGGAATAGTCATTTGGATTGGTCTCGTAGAAACTCTGGAGAAGTAACGACGGAAGTTAATGCCATGGTAATGTCACCACTTGTTATTCAAGATAATTTATCAAGCACAGTGGAATTTATCGTCTATTGCCATGTGGAAGGAATGAGAGTAATGTTTACCATCCCCCGCGAAATAGGACTCCAAGGTACTGATGATGTCTTGTATTATCCATCAACATCTAAATTCTTTAGACCAGACGGAAGTGCCGTGATAATGGGTAACGTAGTTGGAGAAATAGGAGATGAAGTATCCCTTCAGGGAGAAAATACCATTGCTCAATTTTTGAGTCATCCCTATGTTTTTAATGAATGGAATTTGAGTGTTTCTGGAAGGAGTTCAGTTTATGAATTGAGCTGGATCAACGTTCAGTCTCCGAGTTCAGCAGGAATTGCAGCACAATCCAACCTTACTTATGTAATGAATATGACAAACTATATGAATGGTTCAGTGAAACTTGACCTTTATGCAGCATTGGATGGCTTTACTCATGGAAAGGTAATGATCTTCATTACACCCATCGATGTTAATCCAGGCAATGGTGATGGACACCGTTATCCAAATTATATTTGGGACTTAAAGGAGGGAAATCATACTAGCTTTATTCTTCCTCTCAATTATTCTGAATATCGAATGATTCCATCACGGCGAATTGCTGAAAATATAATATCAACACCAGCTAATGTGAGGGTTTTCATGCAAGTAATGCAAATGTTCTCAAAAACAGCCACAGCACCATCCCAAATTGGATTTATTGGAACTTGTACACCTATGTGGACACCGCCAAAAACTCCTGGCGCTCTGCAATTTTTCCAAATTCGACGACTTGATATTGATGCAACGGCAACACGAAAGGAAGATTTAATGGTTCAAAGTTTAACATCTGATGGTGTCCCTATTTTGGGAAAATTGCCGGCTGTTGTAGAGGGAAACTTTTGCGACATGGAGGAGTTGACCCTAATGGGAGAACTTACAAGCCGAGCATTTGCTTTTTATTGCAATGAAGAAAGGATAAATTTATCGAATTTTCCTATTGGACCAAGAAGTATTACGCAACACCCTGGAATTAAGGTAGGACCTTATCCAGTGGCCCACCAAATTGCCTTTGCCTATTATGGATATAAAGGATCAGCGACAATTATTCTTAAAACGGATCAAGATGTTGACTCAGTGGCAGTGGTACCAGTTTCCTATCGAACTTGGGAAGCCTTCACGGAATCCACTTTGCTTGAAGGGGCTTTAAATCCTTTGATAAACATTTCCTCTACAGGTTATGTAACATTGGAAGTTCCTGGATTTTGCCCGTTCAAGTTTTGGCCATGGCATAAGTATCCTAATACTTATTTCCTTGACACGTCTTATAAGCTCAACATCTTTTCACATGCATTTGGAAAGAAACCTCTTCTGCAAGATAAGATTATCCTTCATGGATATTACCAAACAAATATTGATTTTAGAGGTTATTATTGGAATGGATTTGTTGCTGATATGCCAGCAATTTATCAGCCTTACATCAATAATATGAAAAATCTGATAACAACAGATCCAGTGCCAATACTTCCATCAACTTCAAAAGCGCAAACTGTGAAAGAAATTCGAGAAGCTAAAGAAAGAGAGTTACTTAATGTGGCTCGTGCGGCGAAAGATTATGAATCGATGGTTGCAGCTTTGACTCAAATGGAGCCTATTGGAGATAGCACTCTACAATCAAAGGAAACTTTTGACCCTTTTGGCACTAAGATAAAGGACGTGGAATATAGTCTTTCTTTGTCATCAGACCCTGAGCAAGATACTCATGAAGCAGTTCCTCATTCAAGCGGAACTAGGACTTCCCAAAAGAAGAAGAGGAAACGACGACAAGGGTTTTTTGATGTCCCTGACAAGTTGTGTGACACAATTGAACAATTCACCCAATTGGGTGAGTCTTTAACAGCCACTACTGACCGATTGGCAACTACTATGGATGGTATTGCAGCTGCATTGACTCCCAATTTGGAAAGAATTACCCACGAAACAGCAAATTATGCAGAAGACCCAGCACTCTTATTTAAGAGGATGTTTCCAAAAGCTTTATCAGAAACAGCATTAGGAGATACAATCTTCTATTTGGCTTTGGAATTTATCGATTTGTTTGCTATCAGAGACAAAATTACAGTGCCAGTTATTGGCATATCAGCTGTTCGCATAGCTAAAATACTCAACTGGAGTATATCCGATATTACGAAATGCATTCGGAAAATACTTAGTCCGCCACAAGAGAATCTGGACCCAGATGAAGTAGTTGTGCAAATGCGACAAGAATTTAATCCAGAGCTTAATGTTGCTGGAGCCCTCACAGGAGCAACTATCCTAGCCGAGGCAGCTTTTAGCGGAAGACAACCTGATTACAACAATCCAGGCATTTGGAGATATATGTCTGAGCATGGTCGTGATTTAAACAACATGCGAAATGGCGCTACAGTGTTAGTTAGCCTAGGAGAGAAAATCATGGCCTTTATTGAAGGTCTTCTTGAAAGAATGGGTTATACATTGCGAACCCCAGAAGAGTTTACTCAGAAAATTAACAGTATTTCTGAGTCTTTACAACATTTGACAACGCCCACGGTATGGTGCCAAATTGGTACCAATAGAGAACTTCGAGTTTTAGCACTCCAAACAATTAATGATTTCCTTCAAGTTCAGTCCCTATTAGTAAGATCTAAGATGGATAGGGAACATGTGACGAAGTATAATGTTATTGCTCGAATGATACACGACTTGCACGTAATGATGCGAGAAAATGCTGAGGAAACGGAAACCAAATTTGTACCTTTCCACATAAGAATTGTTGGTGACAGCCAAATTGGAAAGAGTACTCTTTTAAAACTCCTAGCTAATGCTTTGGCTAAATCACAAGACTTATCAAACGCCATCTATTATCCATCAGAGACCAACTTTCATGATGGTTACACAGGACAACCAGGAGTTGTTCGAGATGACAGGGATATTCGAGAAGATCAAGAAACATCAGGAGAGATCATTAATTGGGTTTCTCCCGTTCCTGTAATCCTCAATCTTGCTGATCTAACAAAGAAAGGTCGAAGAGCCGACTTTAAGTACATTATCAGTACTGGAAACTCATTATTTCCAGATATTGCCGGACTTCATGCTACAGGTAGAGTCCCGTGGCTCAAAAGAACTCACTTTCTTATAAAAGCTCAGAAAGTGGGTGATTACACTGATGACTTCACACATTTGCGATTCCGTACGTTCGAGAATCCAGCAGATACAACAAATCATGTTGGAGTTGAGCTAGGAAATATTGATGATTTACTTAGAGTATCTATTCAAAAATTTGCACATCATGCGGTATCACAATTCAGGACAAATTTGATTTCAGGACCATGGACTCCCATTTCCTGGGAGAGAGTTGGAGCACCAGCAATTAATCAATTTGTTAGAGATGTAAAACATGCTTATCTCAACAATATACGCGCTTTTGAGCCCAGAAGTCCCTCCGTTATAGGGGTGGACGTTCCACTTGTTCAAATGCTTGACCCAAATGCAGAATCAGGAGATGAAACGTTCGAATCAGATTTGCATGATGATAATTGGTATGAATTTATGCGAGACGTAAATAGAAACTATGCCATTATAAAATCAGAAGGCCGTTACTATATGTTCGCGAAGATTGATTCAGTGCCACGTTGTATAAGATCAGGAGATCGAGCTTATATACGAAGAGCCTGGGGAGTAATGACATCAGCATCAGCTACAGAGGAGCAACTCCAGAGTTGGGCCGATATGTATTATAATGACAATCCTCATGCAAATCAAGATTATGAGCAACAGGCTGGAGAACAATTTGCACAACAACATCAAACCTTCTTCTTTGGCCATGGCTCATATCAACTGGAAGTATTACCTCCAGATTGGCTAAACACATCAGCAACAGCTGTGGCAAACTTATTCCGGAAAATTGGAATTAACATAGCTCCAGAGGCAGAATTGACGCTTCTTCGCCGATTATTAACACAATATCGTTCCGCAGGAGTCTATGCATATTGCACTTTGATGGGTTTTATTCTTCCAGATCATTTGACACGAAATTTTCCTTACGCCAGACAGATTCGACAGGAAAGAGGGAGATATAATCACATGCTTATCGCCGAACATCAACGTCATATTGAAATTTTGACAAATACTGTTGATCAAGAACCAGTGCTTCGTACTGCAATTCGAAATTACTTTATGATGATGCCGCGAGTGGTTGAGTTATTGGCAGGAATTCTCTATCCAGTTGACTTGAACCCTTTTAGAAATTTTCACGATCTATGTGAAGCTGTTAGCACACCCATTGTTCATGGAATCTTTCACATTTACAGATTGATGAAGGAGTGGTGGATGGTTTCTATACCATTAGGGTGCTTGATTACATACTTCATAGCTAAAAAGGTCAAGAAGTACGTTTCATCGATTGAGGTTAAACAAGAAAAGATCAAGCCTTCAGAAGAACTAGTGGCGGAGGGAGCTGAGCATTGCATTATTGAAGGGAAGAATCATTTGTATTTACCCAATGATGGAGAGCCTAGAGAGCATGCCCATATTTGCGAGAAGTGTGGGCGAATTTATGCGCATACACATGTCAAGCGAGTAGTCGCTACACTCCATTGTAAAGATTGCCGCTTGAAAGTTTTCCGAAATTTACGACAGAATAACCCCAATTCAACGATTGCCGTTGAAATTGATGATGAGGAATTGGAATTCATTGAAGAGAATGCCTTGTGTGAAGACAATGTGTATTCTCCTACAGTGGCGCGTGGTAGACCAAATAAACATATCCGTGTTGAAGATAATGTTTACTCCCCCACTGTTGCTCGAGGTAGAGGACCTCGGAAAATCAGAGTTGAGGCAAATGAAGATTTCCAGACAGCCCTTCATAAGAAAAACCGCCTTATAATGACTGAGCAAATTATTGATGAAATTCCAATTCAACCGATACCTCCCGCATTCGTTAATGCTCCGCATACGTCAGACTCAAATGTTAACACTCAGAGTCTCAAAACAGAAATGTGGCGTGTTAATGAATTGGCATACACAGTATTTCCCCAAGGTGATGACGATCATGCCAACTATTCATTGAGAGTCAAATGCTTTCGTAATATGGGACTGATTTCGTGTATTGCAGAAAACCGCAAACGAACAGTTCAGTATTTGGGAATTTGTGGTAATTGGATATTAACTGTCCTTCATCCTTTCAAGGAATTTATTGAAGGAAATAAACAACTCGAACTGGAAATAGTTAATAGAGAAAATCCAACAGGAAGACGATTCAAGATTCAGCCTCAGCGAACCTGTATTTTGCCTGCACAATTCACTTCTGTGAAATGGCAGCGAGAATTGAGAAAGGATTATTGCTTTATCAACCTTAAAGGTCAGGGACTTAATAGTTTTCAAGACATTCGAAAATATTTCGTCAAACAAGAAGATTATCCCAAGATAATTGAGGGTAGGGGAGCGCATCTCCTCATTATAAGTCCTCAAGATCGAACTATGGCCATTTCCAATTATACTCAATCTGTTCATCCAACAGGTAATGTTACGCCGTTAGCTCACAATGTGGGCTGCGTTTGGGGATTTTCTTACCAGCTACCTACTTCAGACGGATGGTGTGGAGGACCTTTGATTATCCACAATCCTGACTTTTCACGGAAAATAATGGGAATTCATTTCTCAGGATCCACTAACAAGGGATTTTCAATCCCAATTCTTCATGAGGATATTGATTATCTGGCTAAACATCGGCTCTTTGTGAGCAATCCATTTGTCAGCGATATGGACGATGATGATGTCAGGCTTCAATGTATGGAAAGAATGGCACATGAAAATATGCCAGTGACAGGACAGTCGGATTATTTTGGTGTACTGCAACCAAAATTGAAGCCTTATGATCAACGTAAAACAGACTTGAGGCCTTCACCAATTTTCGACAAATTTCAAAAACATATAAGTGAGCCAGCAGTACTTTCTTTTAGAGATCCACGCTCACATATTGACAATGATCCACTTCTTAAGGAAGTGGACAAATCCCACACATGGTCACCTACTCCAGATAAAGAGTATCGGTCGCGAGGCCGAAGACAAGTACTTGATATGTGGAAGAGAGCCGCGAGAGATGATCCCTGGAGAAAAGGGGTCTATCGCATTTTAACACTCGAAGAAGCTCTCAATGGAGATGGAGAGTATGTTGAACCTCTTAATATGAAGAGTTCAGCAGGATGGCCATTTACGCTATATCCCGGACGAGGAAAACATGCCTGCTTTGACGAAGTGGGTGAGGAGGATGATGGTCGAAAGATTTATCGTCCTAACAAGTACTTTCTCACCATCTACAATGAGATATGGGAAGAACTCCAGCATGGTAGAGTTAGATGGAACTACTACCTTGATAAACTCAAAGATGAGCGAAGAAAACATTCAAAGATTTACGAGGCAAAAACTCGAATCTTTAACATCGCTAATGCAGCTTGGTTGCTCATCACCAAGCAATATATGTGGTGGCTTTACGCTTTCCTGATTAAACACAAAGAGAAAGCTGGAACTGGCCTTGGAATTGATTCTTTTGGCCCAGATGCCTCCGCACTTGCAAACAAGTTCCTCGACATGTGTGACTTATTTATGGATAAGGACATTCAATGTTGGGATGGCTCCTTCGGCATTTATTTGTTCGAAGATTTTGCATGGGTAAGTAAGGAATTATTTGCTTTTCTAAGTGCTGAGATGCGAAACTTAGAAGAAATAATGTTGTACGCCCATTATGAGTGTGTCACTATTCGTGAGATAAAACGACGATATGGTAAAACCCTCAAATATTTCACTGCGCGATTTAACATTGAGCGAGTGATTATGGCCACAACCTGTAGAGTTCACTTTGCAGGTGATATTGTCTATCGGCCAAAGAAAGGGATGCCTTCTGGTGCCTACATAACAGCATGTGGGAATTGTGGAGGACACCTCATTATAGACGGAATTGTGTTCGCCAGGCTCGTTGATCAACATTGGGCTGAAGTGACACCAGAAGTACGTACGAATTTACAAAACCACGACTGCTTCTATTCCTGTCTTATAACAACGAAAGTAGGCGACGACACTATTGATGGCGTTACTGAAGAAGTTGGAACATGGTATACACCTCTTAGAGTTCACAAGGAGTGGCAAGCTTTGGGATATGTTGTTACCAATGGAACAAAAACCGGTCCACCTGAATGGACTAAGTTTGAAGATTTAACATTTCTGAAATCTAAATTCATTCAGCATCCAGATTATTATCGCCGTTTTCAAATGGCAATTAACAAGGAAGAAGTAATTGGTGAACTTACCAACTGGATACGGTGTGGTCAACCCGAAAAAGAAGCATTAGAACAAAATCTTACTGATGCTCTCCGATTCGCTTTTGCCCACGGGAAGGAGGAATTTCTTCGGATAAAAGATCAGCTTAACGCTATTCTACGACGAGAGGACTTGCCCGAAACTACTCTCTCATACCTGGATTTGCATCGAGAATGGAATTCACAGTATGGAGGAGCAAGAGAAGAAGAGTTGTAAATAAAGATTAATGATAGTTTCCGCCGCAACGAGTGATTATCTGCAAAGCACCTATTTAAGCCTTTCTAAATTCATAGCTATTTTAGATAGCGAGAACAGTGTTCCCGGTTACACGGATAACTTCCGCCCGCTGTTCCAATTTGGAAATATTCTCTACATTATGATAAAAG
>Ga0058859_10057210_pt1 | contig 9187 bp, 2 predicted proteins | sample SwirhirootsSR2_FD_61032 | JGI IMG/M metagenome (GOLD analysis project Ga0058859, IMG submission 61032) | Switchgrass rhizosphere and bulk soil microbial communities from Kellogg Biological Station, Michigan, USA for expression studies -... | ecosystem: Host-associated > Plants > Roots >...
ACAGAAATAAAAGAGTCCCCTCTACTCACTAGCCACCACGCTATCGTGTTCGGGGGGGGTGCAACCGACCATAGTACTGCTAAGGAATACTAGGGAAGGACCAATGGCTTAACAAAGCCGCCATGGATCAAAGTCTACTATGCGACGGAGTAGGCTTGGTACTTTACGTCGCACGAGCTGCATAGGGATTGGGGGGGTTGCTATTCCCCGGGATAAGAAATTCCATAAGTCATGGTGGTTAGCCACTATATGGCAAATCCCTGCTGCCAATCAGTCCCTTTATAGATGGGACCAAATCTCCTCCAGTTTTAGGTATAGTTGCTAAACTTCGTTCTCGAATGAGTATAGCAAGGGATACCTACAAAATAGGCGAACTGGAAGTCATCGCCTAATGCGCGAGTAACCAGGTTCCGTGCAATGGTTGAAGTATAAAACGCCACTCCATTGTTGGTCGTAAACGAAAGCTGGCTCTGTCCAAAAGCGCTTACCAAGTGGTTCAGCTCATACCTATATTTACAATAAAAGGGAGCTTGTACAGCCACACCACCATTGATACTTGGAATTTGATAAGCGCGATTAGAATATCCAGCAGCACCTGAACCTGCTGCAGGATTAGTGGACGAAATCATCGACGACCAAGCTGCATCTGCAGCTACATTGGGTAAATCTGCAGACCACCATGTTTGACCTGGTAGTGCCGGACCGTTGCTCCATCCATCCACACTCGCATTGGACAAGAACATGCCACGATACGATTGGTTCGTTGCGGCATGATCATAGGGTACGATGCGCCAGCGTTGTGATCCACGCTGTAACGCATAAAAACTACCCACAAAGGAAATCAAATCACCCCCTAGCTCTGAACTAGTGGTTGTGACACCGTTGTATCTCATTGCGTACAAACGGTTAGTACCTATGTAGTAATTACCGGACCCAGAAGTCGGAAATGTACTTGTCGCATTGAAAGCCAAGTTATAGTTTGCTTTCAAGACTTCTAAAAGCGACTGCTGAATCTCTCCAACCGAAAGTGAAGCATGATGAACATTTCCTAAATCATGCAACCGCGAGCCCATAGTTAGCGTCGTGGACTCACCCTCCTCTTGCGTGTCTACTCCCTGAGGAATAATGGGACTCACAGTGAGGCCTTTCGGTACGGCGTAAACCAAATCATTGCCACCTCTAACTTCCAAAAATATATCAATAGTGGAAGAAACTGTCGCGGGGGCTACGAGCGGATTCACAACGTAAATGAAGAAGTTTCCAATAGAATCATCACGATTCACATAGTCTTGGGGAATCATGTAGGGCAGATTAAAGATAAACTCATCTCCGTCCTGAATATCAATAATCTGACGATACGTGTACGCTGAATCTGCATACGACGGTACCAACGCTCTTAGGCCGGGGACAAATCCCACAGCTAGAGTGCCTGTATGAAACCCTGTTTTAACTAGACGTACGCGAAACTCAAAAGAACCTCGATACTGTTGGAAAATCTCAGCAAAAACTGAGCATGGAGTATTCGTATAAACCGTATTACCACCCACAATGGACGATTCTCTAAAATTTATGGGGTTAACGGGCAAATTGTACAACAAATCTCCTGCTACTGACGCAGATGACCATGCTAGATCAGATAGGTATGACCACCTAGTTTTGACGAAGTTGAAACTCATTTCGTCTAGACTGCCTGGACTGGCATCTGAAATTGGCATAATCTTATTGTCTGGGTCCAGCGATAGCGGGGCTGCGTTATCATTGCCCTTCGTGTTCACCGCATATGTATGTGCGTTGATCCACTGAGGGCATGGGCCTTCCGTGAGTGTTGGTTTGGACCATCCTAACGAATCACAGAAGGCGCCTACAGCTGAAGCTACCCATGCTGCTGGTTTGGCAATTGGAGCCAAAATTGGAATGGCAGACAAGTCATTGGCGAGCGTCGCGCCGGATGACATAATCTTACCTATAGGCCCCTTACCAGAATTCGCCTCTCTATCCTGCGGTGCCAATGGCCTAACCTTACGCTTACCTTTACTCCGAGTACCATCATTCATCTGAGGTTGAACCATCCCGGAGAGTTCAAGATCTTCAATAGACATCCACAAAGTCCAATTAATTGACGTTGGACCCGTTCCTGTCCTGAGAATCTCAAAAACATGCAAATACACCTTACCCCAAGAGATATGGTTGCCCGAGGCAACTTGGTCCCTCTCAAGGAAAGAAGTAGGCGCAATATAAGGCACCGTAATCTCAACAAAATTATCTTTAAGGCTGAGATAAGCACCTGGCAACTGAGATATAGTTTTTCGATTATAAACATGAGCTGTCGCTTCTTGTTGCAACTGATTCTCACAAGGAAAATAGCTCATTCTCAGTAGTCCTGCTTGGAAAGGCGTTGGATTGATGACTAAGCGCAACTTAACATTACCGCGCATATTCAAGAAACCCTGGATCTTGCTTGTCCAAATTGTTTGAGCATTTAGCAAAGTGAACAAATCGCCAGAATACAAAAGATCACCCCACGTATTTGCAGTCGTGAAGGCGCCTGATGCTACTGGCATCGGTTTGGCCAAGAAATCAGCAATATTCTTGATGTCATCAACCTCTAGGTCATAATCGTTCATTGGATCAACGCTTGAAGCGTGACGATCATAACCCTTCGCTTCTACACTTGTCGTAAACGTGGTGGTTCCCTGGTGTTCACCATCCACGACGGGAGTGCCATTATCCGGCAACGATTTCTCTCCCATATCAGCAATTGAAGAATCGGCGGGTTTACTGGTCTAACCCCCTGTGTAAACCCAACACAAAGGGCAATGTTTAGCCAAGGCTTTTGAGAGGAATGCTCTCCAGGTAGCCGGATCAATTACGCTAAATAGCGCACCTGGGTAGGTCCACCAGAATCCTACATGGCATCCGATCATCGGAAACTCGTGTTAAATTCCTACCAATTGATGCCCCTCATCTAACCGCCCCGGGCCTTTGAGGCGGGTTTTTCGCACCTAATACAACTTCTCCCGAGTGATCACCGTCAATTGACAATTACGGTAATCATTTGGAATCGGGGAGTAATTCAGGTGCTCTTGACACGCTTCCACTATCTTAGGAGTCCACTCATCAAACACAGTTTTATCATGTTGAGAGAGTTCCAGTATCATATTCAGACAATTATCCCGCACATGGTCATGCAGGAAGTCCTTTTTCTTAGTCCACTGGATCGATTCTAAAATGGTGGATGTGTCTAGGGGAGACAACCACTTCCTCTTGGGGTGAATGGAAGTCCTCGCCCACTTTCGCTTGAGGAATGATACCTCCTCTAAGCTTCTATCCTGTGATAACTCAGCACCGGTTTTCATCTCATCGGTATACTCGAACCCCATCTCTGCCAAAGCTTGGGTATACGAGTCCTGAGTTAACAAAGGTGCCCAAACAGATGAACGGTCCACGGCTATCAAATTGTCATCGCCATAAACCATAAAACGTAACGAATCATCAAACTGTCTGAGCTTTGAGGGTGCTTGCATCATATTATCTGCGCCTAAAACCTTGAGGGTGGCGTATCGCAGAATGACATTATTGCACCAAGAGTTCAACACTGTTGTCAGGGGGTTACCAGAGGCATTACTGCCCACCCACTCATATATAACTCCGTTGAGTAAGTGTCTGGAATTGACAAGCTCTTGGAACAACACCTCCCGTACCCTCTCAGCCTCACTACCTTTGTCACGATAGAAGGCTGTAACTGTATCTAAGAAACGAATCATAATACAGTACGGAAGTTTGCCATCATAGTTGGAGAAGTCCCCCGCTATATAGCGGGAGTTTGGGCCCAGGTAATTTGCTATCTGGTCCCACTCGCTGGAATAGACATTCACTCCTACTGCAGATTGATTATAAATCCTATTCTGCATGTAGTAGCACACAAACGCACCGAAGTACATTCGTATGCTAATAGAGGTCTCCACTGAACATGCGGACACCTTTCTTGTCTTCCCGGCTAACACCTTCTCACGCGGCCGACGCTCATCCTTGTGGAAATCCATAAAGACATGCATAAGCCGCTCGCCTTGTTTTGCACTGGTAACTATATCGTTAACATACCCCTCGAGTTCTTTGCACTCGGGGCTATCAAAGACATAATCTCCATCTGAGCCAAAGAAGTCGGTTTTACCCTTCCCCTTCAGCAATTTGACCCACGGGTATCCGGCTGAGGTCTTCCGAGGAAGGCCATCTAAGCCGTCGACGCCATCGATACCTGCCACTGCTTCATGGAAGGTAAGGACTCGTCTACCCACTCTCTCATCCAGCTTGCTGAGAGGGTGGTTCACTACTAGGTCAGTATAGTGATTTACGCAACAGTCTAGCACATCCAAATCCAATGCTTCAATTGAATGGTGGTACTTTTCTGTCGCAATTTGTGCAGGATCGATCTTAACACCATTACGCTCAAACTCTCGTAAATGAGCTGGAATGGTTTTTGGCTGGTACCCTACTTTGCCATGTAGGGGAGATCGCCGTATACACGTGCTACTGGGCAGATTGGCTGGCTCCACATATCCCAAATTAACCTTCCCAGGGATTTTCTTCTCCTGAGGAGGGGGAGCCAAATCGTTCCAACCCCCACCTGACCGATTAAGGTCGATGAGTACGTTGGCCTCTGTACGATGCTGCGCGTGAATTAGAGAGTGCTGCTCTCCAAAATGGTCCACAATCGCATCGTACATACCGACCGTTAGTGGGTGCGATATCCCCACTGCCTGTTGTCTATAACCCGCAGTATGAATCCCAAATATCTTTTCACATCTATACTGGGGGTTCTGTATCGCTACGGGTAGTCCACAATCACCAACTTGCGTCTGAATCCTATACTCAATGGGACGCATGATGGTGGCCGATCCTCCTTTAATGGGGTATGTCACTTGCGGTTTGTCTACCACATATTCCCCATCAAGTAGGCCTGTGAACGCACCGTCCTCCACAGACGGCATTACACACATTCCATGCTTACCGTAATCCTCATTTGGAATGAGGTACTTACGAACAGAGGCATGTCGCTGAATACACCTATTGGTCAGATATATAGCGACTAAATCACTCTGCTTCCCACATGGGTAGCATATATTTTTTTCCGTAATCATGGGGGCCACATCAAACTTAATCAATTGGTGCTTTACACCATCACCCACTCTACGGAAATGGACATTGAAACTATCCTTTTCGGCATAAAGGATTTTCCATCGCTCAACGTAATGCCTAGGCAACACTATTATATGGTCTGTAATGAACATAGCATAGCCTAAATGCTCACTGAAGTCGTCACCCATCAAATATACATTCCTGTTGGTAACTTTCTCCAGAATTTCATCAGCATTCGTATCAAACGACTGAGCTTCAATTTCTTCCTTACGAAGGTTTGCCTGACGTTTACCTTTCTTCTGTGGCTTTTCTTTAGCTGTAAGCCACTGCAACAATTTTATTACGGTGAACGACACAAGAAAGGCCCTAAGGAACCTCTTACAATGGTCCCAAAGAAGCCTAGTCTCCTCAGACAGAACCTCCCTCCACAGTGCCTTGGCACTATAGGTTGCCCAAGATACTGCATCATTGCAATACCCTAGGATTCGGCTGGACAATGGAGGAGCCATCATGTCTACATAGGCCGACTTGATCATCTGGCCATGCACGTACATAATGGCTGGGCCATACTGGATCTTGTGAACGCTCCTTATAAGAGCTGCACACAACCGCTCACTTTTCTTGCGGTACCCAGGTGAATCGGTATTAACCACCGATCTAAAGCCCTTGTAAAAGTTCTCCTCCAAAACGTGCCAGGGAGTCTTTAACACATCAGAATAGCAATCTTTTTGTTCATCACTAAAATCGCTTAATCTGGACTCCTCCATATACGGGCCAAAACACATAAAACGCTCAACACAATGCACACACTTGCACATAGTTAAGCCATCACAGTCTTGACCCTGAGGCACGACGTCTGGATACGAACCTGGACTATCACTCCTCCTTTCTTGATTGAAGAAGTAGTTATGCACAAAGTCTTCATGGTCCTGTCTCTCAACCTTATGCACCGATCGTTCGTCCAAAGATCTACGGATTGTCTCAACTAATTGATCCATAGTTATCCAATCGCCTTCGTAACCCTGTCTAAACAGAGTCACACGGCGACGGAAACGCAAAAATTTGGACAAGGCCTTAAATTCGACACCTTGTGGGTCGATCTTAGACCAATCCGGTCGGTAATACTCCGTATCCGTTCCAGACAATTTGTGAACCTCTCCATATTTTGGGTCCACTTCAACCTCATACGTACACCATCGCCGATCGTAAGCATCTCTATTATTTATGCTATCAATCTTGAACTGGTGCATGTTGGTCGTTCCCAGGATTAACTCGGAGTCAAATTCAGTCATCCCCTTCTTTTCAACATTAGCCATTATAAGGGGATAGGTGACATCATTGACCATCTTAATGAATGACGAATACTCATTTGTCTCAGTATTGGTTGCAGATGTATCATTCTGCATCGCCACTTCATCAAGATACACTATGGGCTGATTATAATAACCCTCCCAAAATTTGTCATCAGAGTTCCGAGTATATATAAAATCCCGCACCTGCTTAGCTTTAATCTGATCTACAGCAGCGGGATCTTCTGAGAATAGGTGGTACAAAGCCATCGTGCACAAATTTCTAAGCAAATAGCTCTTCCCAATCCCCGGTTTTCCCATAAAGAGGAAAGCTTTAGGAGCTACACGCGTAACATCTTTTCCTGCTCCGCGTAACTCCAACTCACGATCCACCATCTCCAACTTAGAGCGTAACTGATTGAGCAAGGTTCTTGACCCTGTAAAATCTCTATCATGCTTATACTTTAGTTGGAGATCAGTAATCTGCCCTTGCAGGCGTCTACTGGTCTGTGCCATGGGAAGCACAATGGATCCCTTCTTGTTATAAGAATCCATGAACAACGCGACTCTATCCGCAATCTCACGAACTTGCGGGTAGCGTTCCGCCGCAAAACAAAATCTATAATCACTCCCAAAGAATTCAATTGTACTGTTAACAATATCCTGGAAAGAGTGAACCCAAAAGTCCACACTCTCACTAGCACCCTTCAGAGCAGAAGGCGCATTCACCACTTTCTTAAAAAGTGTGGCAAAATGGCCCTCCATAACGTCCTTCGCAAAATCTTTAAAAATGAAAAGGTACGCTCCCTTAAGGATAGCTTCAATCCAGGGAAATTCAAAAGACTGTGGCTCAACACGATTATAATACAAAGTAATAGCACACTGCACGCCATACCAGATATGTTTTACATATTCGCCGTGATAATGATTGATCAAAACGGCGCCCAAACCTAGCAAGGCTGTTACAATGGTACTATCAGAGCCACGCAACAACAAAACAAAGATTAACATAAACAAAACAAAAATACCAATCTTCCCACGGTGCTCATAGAGATATGAAAATATATTATCAAAAGTCAGCTCAGGAACTGAAATCTCTACGTGGTGGGTTGTGCCCTTGTTCAACAAGTCATTGCCACAGGCTATTAACTCATCAAATCTAGACAGAGTATCGGGGTGCATTCTTACCCCTTCTGTCGCTGCCATATCAATGGCGCGGGCTACATGATTGATGCCTTCAGCCGCATTCTTAGCCGTACTGAAAGCTGCCGCAATAGTATCAAACATCTGCGGCTCAATGCCAAAATCCAAATTTGTTTCTAATTTAACTGTTTTCAATTGTTTTTGACGCTTGTAACCACGATTAGATACTTCTGATTTAACATACTCCAATGTGCGTGCCTGCTTTTCCGCAGGGTGCTCACACAAAGGAAACAAATCAGCTGTATCAACCATAGCATCTCGCAAATTTTTCCTTTTATAAGAATTCAACTTACAAGCATAACACTCCTCAATCCACATAAAACGTGAATGAGAATCAGCTCTATTTTCTGGGTCCCATCGAACTATATACGCATACATATCGTTATAGGCCCATAACAGAGCTTCGCGGGGGATACACAGAGGTCCACAAGGCACAAAAGTGCACTCATCAACTTTAACATGTGTATTTCCGCATGCTGATGCTCCAGAAACTTCAAAACATTGCAAACAAACAGCATCACAAACACAAACTTTTCTTTTAGTGGGGCTACTATCCTCACCTTGAGGCTCAATATCATAGCCATCAGGGATTATAGTGTCCACAGACGATCCAATCGCTACATTGGGTTGGTCTTGTGGTGCCTCACCCCAATCCTGGCGCATACCCAACGACGAAATGATTGCATCATAGTCGGTGGAGCGAAAGGAATGGTCGCCCATCCTCATCACACGCCCGTGTCCACCAATGGTTTTGAAACCTTGAAAGGTGTCGGCGTATGCGAGATGGGCAGTCCACACTCCATCAAGGGATCGCAAGGAAACCGTGAAGGAGTCACAGGTAGTCCAAGTCGTGGTATATTTAACTTCCACGAAACGGACATCCTTGTCACTATGCGTAACCAGGTGGAAAATATTAGTCTGGTTATCGGGATGAAGAGTGACTTCAATGTCAACTTCAACCTTCCAAACTTTCTCTCCCTTCTGGAAAACGAAAGTAACTTTCTCATGCTCAGAATCATCGTACTCCTTACGGGGAACAGTCATCTGAACGAGATGAGCCAGATTTTTGCAATGGACGGTGCTCGAGGTCCGTGCGCTTTTACCGAAAATGTTGATAGTTGTCTTCATCTTGGGGTTTCTTGGGTTTGTGATGTCTTTCCATCTGCCAGGCTCAATTTTACATCCGTCCTAGGATGGGTTATCGTTTACCTACTCAACATACTCCTGTATCATGATAGGTCGACTACTAACTCCAGTAGAATTTAACGACTACATGTCGACTATTTTATGTACTGAAACAACACTAGCATAATTACTATGTAGCAGCATTTCTAGGACTTACTACTATCCCGACTCTTACTACTAACGGGGCTATAAATAGCGTATCTATTCGTAAGAGAAAAGGTTGTTTGGTCCTCTATCGGAGACTAAACCGGCAAAAATATACAAACTGAAGTGCGAATAATGCACGACGTACGTAGAGACACCCTAACACGTTAGGGTGGCTGTAAGTAGACCGCGGACTAACGCGCTAAAGTGCGCATGGGGGTGAATACCCC
>Ga0058859_10034228_pt1 | contig 9167 bp, 3 predicted proteins | sample SwirhirootsSR2_FD_61032 | JGI IMG/M metagenome (GOLD analysis project Ga0058859, IMG submission 61032) | Switchgrass rhizosphere and bulk soil microbial communities from Kellogg Biological Station, Michigan, USA for expression studies -... | ecosystem: Host-associated > Plants > Roots >...
AAAATAACATAAAATAAAATAAAATACCTTAATAACTTTGTTAACCTTAGTGTCAACAAACTTATACAGTCTTTACATTACATTATACCATCTCATTACTGAAAATCCTAATCAAGTTAATATTTTTCTTCTTACGCTTTCGCAACTTGATTTTTTAAAATTTTTAATCAACACCAAATATGTCGCAACCCACCGGAAAGGGAAAGGATGCAGATACTACAAATTCGTCCGATGATTGGATTGTCACGAGGACACAATCGTATTTCACTGTCGGGTTTGAAAATGTTGTGGATGTTAATAAAGGGGCTGTTGATAAGCTCCTTGGTTATGACTTTGTTATTCCGAATGCTACACTTAATCTCGGAAGAACGCAAGTCATGGACCGAGACTCAGCAAATTCCTTTACAGACCTTATTTATAAAGGTTTTAGAATTCCTGAAGAACAGACTGATGATAACAATCTTGCAAGGTCTACGGTCCTCATATCAATACTCAATAAACTTGCAGATGATGGTTCTTCAAATAGAGCAACTTATACAGGAGATATTACAATTAATACGGTCGTAGACGGAAATAAAACTACATTGAGTGTCACTTTCAATGAGTTAGTTGCTCCTTTACAAAAACAAAAATTGCTGAGGAAATGGGCCCGATACCACGGACAATTGTTCTATGAGTACCATAAGTATCAAAGAACAAATATGGAGTTTAATTGGGGAATTAAACATGGAATTAAGAAACAGCACGGTTTTCTTGGTGCTGATTTTCATAGTCCCCATTATATGACTGATAATGAAGCCGACATATATGCAGCAGCAGCAAAGGACGCTAAAAAGAAAGCATCCAAAGAAAAACTCCTCCGTTCTTCTACTGCTACATACAATAATAATTTTCGTGATGAAGATGAAGAAGATTGAGCTCAAACTACTGTCATTCCTTATAACCTCAATCCTTTATTACCTTAATTTCTGGTTCCTTTACCATTATAATCCGATTAAAATATTACCAGAAATGCTTAAATCCCAAGGATTATCTCAGATCCCAAGGCCTAATGAGATAATTCCATATATCACATTATATATATTATTTTATATTAATTTAATATTACTCTATGATATTTATAATGAAAGGCGGTTATATATAGATTATACTGATAGTAAAATAGAATTTTGCATCAAAACATTATTTGAAATACTTAAAGTTACTATTATATGCACTACTGCCGTTAGTACAGTGACTACTACTAGGAGTGCGATAGAGTGGACCACTTCCACTACTATGCCTAGGACTGTGACCAGTTTTGTTACTGGTAAAGTACAATCTATCGTAAAGTCAATTGAAGATCGCGGAGTGACAATACCTACTTTGACACACCAGACAACTCAAAGACAGATAGATTATCCCAGCGAAGGTATAATCTGGGATAGCCCCACGTGGGATGAATATATGATAGTCCCTTTTACAGGAACCAGGATACCTTATGAACAGGTCCCTTTACCTGTTGGTATGCTGCGTATATTCGGACGATATGGAGCTTCTATAATTCCTGCACAGATGGCCATTGCCTTCATGGTCTATGTGCGCCTAGAACGATATATAAACTTAGAGGATTTCTTAGTTCTAAAACCCCTCTTTGTTTTGACCTATTTTAATTGGCGCCTTTATTGGTATCCATCAGTCTTTTCAATCATTGATCTAGGATTAATGATTTTTATGTCTTCTTTCTTTTGGATCCAATTCTGGACTGCTTTGATTAATGCCTTTGGACCTTTCCGTATTCCTCAACAAGCCCGGTATATTTATATCCCCATACGTGGTCCATTTACTTTTTGGCATGAACCAGGAAGATGGCTAGGAAACCAACAAAATCGTGGGCTTATACCCTGGTTAGTAGTAATGTATGGTTATCAGTTCTTTGTCCTAGCTATGAATCTATTAATAATATTCGGGTATCAACCAAACCGATCTGGTATGTACTACGAATCTCCCCCATTAAAAACATCCCACCAGACATTAGATGTAAGAGACTTAGTAATTCCGGGGTAATAATATTACCTGTACTAATCTCGGAATAATAAAATAAACAATGTTATGTTTATCATTATCTTTATAATCTCAAAAAGAAAATGAACTGGTTGAAGCCTTACCTAAAGTCTAGGAATAGATAAAAATTGGCTAAAAACAAATGTGAGGTAATACTTGCATAGTTGATAAAACTGGGGCGCATACCTAACCTATTAAATTTACAGGAACACTAAGGGTTGTAGGAGAAAGGTATAATCAAGTATAGAGTTAGAAACTAATCTAGCCTCCGGGTTTCATAGATGAATTTTGAAATATACTTGTAGAACTATCTCTGAGTACTAAGTGTTTTTAATAGAAGTAAGGCTAACCTCAAACTAAACCGCAGTAAGAGCCCAAGTGGGTCAACCCTAAAACTCTTATCTGTGCTCTTTAGGTGTTTTTGATACGAAATTATCCTTGTTATTATTAAAAATAATTAATTATTTGGGCGAGGTTTAATTATAAACCAGAGACGCAATTTTAACTGTGAAACATGAGCTTGTCGCCTCCTATGCTGACCGAACAACATGCCTTCACAATCAAATCTACGCTTCTGTGACCGATCTATTGGATCCAATAAACGGCACATTGCGTTTGTTGACCGATCCAGAAACTCCTATAAGATCAAGGATTCATGGGAGCACTTGTTGGGAGATCGTCCTTATCGCGATTATTTCAACCCAAGAGCTGCCATTAGGAATTTACGTAATGTTGTTAACTGTGATATGTTTACGTATAATCCTTCGAATTCTTTTGCTTTCCCACCTATGCTATTTTACGGTTTTTTGGATGTGGCCGCAGGCCCTGCATCGTATAATTTAGATGCAGAAAGTTTGTATGTGTTATATTCTTTACTCCGTAATGTACTAGACTCTAAGGCCCCATTACCAAGAGGTGACACACCGATTGGTAAATACATAAGATTAGATGCCAGATCTATTGATGGTATCTATATTGAATATAAAATAATTAAGGATGATGGTACTCTAGTACCACTCAATTTTAAGAACCTCATTAAGGAAGTTCAAAAAGAGTTTTCAACTCACCACATGACATGGTATGAGTTGAATGCTTTTTACTACTTTATTGAGTCAAATAAGCATAACACCCATAATTTCCCTCTATCTCAAAGGGAAATGTGGGTTAAGATTTTACATTTATATGATATGAATTCACTTCTGGAACTTCAAATACTTGAGGAGTGCTCACTCCGTGAATTTGAAGCCGAAGAAGATGAAACTACGGATGGCACCTTTGACGAAGAGCAGGTCCTCTTCGAACCCGAAAATAACTCCCCCGAAGCCAATCTCATACGGTTGAACCAAATGATGGCTAACATGGAACTTGAGGCTAGGTACACCCAAGTGGTCGACAATGATCAAGTAATTGATCAAGGTCGTTCAGTCCCACTTTGTAATGAGTGCCTAATGCCAGAAGGTTATAATTGTGACTGTAACCCTAATTTTACAGCATACAATAATAATACTTCTCAAGCTCCTTCCTACTATGGTGGATCATCAGGATGGAATTCCGGTGATACCGCATATAAGAATATGATTGTGCATTTTATTGGGGCACTTTTAGCCTCTATATTTTTTATTAATTATTATTATTATGATTTGAAAGATAAGAGGGTTAATTATATTATTACTCTTTTCTACCTTATAAAATTAACGATCGTTGATTTTTTAATTATTTTTTATATACCTCTCTGCTTCTCCATTTTTAAGTATGCTTTTCCAATATTGTATACTTATTACATTGTTCATAGTGCGATAATAAGTAAGTGGGCCGTCTTACTACACTACATGAAAGAAATTTTTTCATTCGAATTTTTTCTTGAATGGGTGATATACGTTTTGATTTTCGATTACGGCAAAAAAATCTTTATCTGGCTCCTTAAAAATCCTATTGCCTTATTCATGTTGCAAATAGGTTGTATTGTCTCACCTCTTCCAGATGATATTGATGTGATATTAATGTTCCCGTTAATTATTGCATTAGTATCAAAGAAACAATATAAGATTTTAGGTTTTTTCTTTTTCCTGCTTATTATAATAGCAGGTTTTTTCTATCCTACATTAGTTTTAATGAAGGAAGCTATATTGATTAAGAAAAATATAGCGAAATTACCTATAATCTTTATACTTAAGAATTTATCCCTTCAATGGGATTTAATAATATATAGAGACTCTACAAAAAAATTTTTAAAAAATAATATAGCCTGGGTACTATTTAGAATATACCAGGTTTATAAAATTTATTTCATGATCACTTCTCTCCTGCAACTTCCGGAGTCGGTAATAGTTGCAAACGAACAAATGGCTATATACAATGCTACTTATTTTTATAAGTTAGTATTGTATAGGATATACTATATCATTTACCTGATCATGGTCTGCTTAATTGTTAGCACCATGTTCTTGACCAAACTGAAATATAACCACATCTTGAGGAAATATAATCGTATTTTCTCACTCTTACTGTTGAACGTTTCTGAAAACAAATCCTTCGGACCATTAAGCATCTTCTCCACAAAAACATCATTTCCGTTTATGTATAACCTAGATGCTTATGACGATTATTTCAAATTACCCGTGATTTCTGATGATCTTTACGAAAAGGAGTACCGGATCAAGTGGACCTTGCAAGAAATGGAAAAGATTTTCGGTGAACAAGGATCCATTAAAGAAGATTCGTATACACACACTTTCCTTAATGATAACCCGAACATTATACTCCCACTTAAGATCAAACAGACTTCAATTAATCGTCTATATACGACTTCATTTAAGACCAACACCCAGTCTTATCCAATTGAAGTAAAAGGTGAAGCAAAAAAACTCCAACAAGACTATTTACGTGATATTACTGAAAAAAACTTGGTAGAAGGGTCAATCCCTGAAGCAGTTTGGACCGGTAATAATTATAGTATTGAAAGAGTTTTATGCTCCACATCTCGATATGGTCAGGAGGAATATGAATTTAATGATTTTAGAAAGGATGAAATGCTAGAGACAATGTGGGAACAGTTTAAACCGATGCTCAAAAATTCCCGCATAACACATCCTAAGAAAATCTTGAGGGCAATGAAATTAAAATTTTCAGCTGGGTTTGGTGCTCTTAAAAATTCAAGGTTACAAAAAAGACGAGTACTCCTAAATAAAGTACCAAGGTCTGATTTTGTAAATTGGGTTAATAAGTTCTTATCAAATTCCAATAAAATAGCAGCAATCCCTCATGTATTTCCAAAGATGGAGTACCTAGTTAAGGAAAAAATGAATAAGATAAGGTCAATAATAGGTGCTCCTTTTTTCTCATACTTCACCAACCAAGTCCTAGCATACGAACCTGATCATCGTTTCGCTTATCATACCACACCTGCTCAGGTTGGTAGACCGTTAACTGGCTTTGGTATGCTCCCAATGTTTAAGGAATTCAGTAAATACTCCTACATATTCTCATTAGATATGAGTGCTTTTGACTCTACTATGAATCACCAAACTGTTGATCTCATACGCGAGTTACGCACAAAGGGGTTTGAAAACCACGAACAATTCGAGCAAATCAAAAAATTACTTAAAAATACTTATCGGCAAAACTACTCGGATCCACTATTTATTGGTGTAACGGGGGAATTACTTGATAAGAAACGTGGTAAAGCAACTGGGTGTGTTTCAACCTCCCAAGACAATTGTCTTGGATTGGACATTCAATTGATCCATCTTTTTTCGGAAACAACCGGGTTACCTTACTCTGCTTTCTTTGATATATATGACCTCAAAAATTATGCTGATGATAATATCCTTGGAGTCAAAATCCAACCAGGTCAATTTCTACATGGTATGTCATACGAAGAAGCAATTCATACCGTTGATGATATTGTAGATTTATGTGAAAGAATTTATAAAGGTACTCTTTTCCTCAAAGTTGAAGCAAGGGGAAAAATGGAGGACAATGAATTCTTATCTAAATCTTATTTTGAACTTGATGAATATGATGCTTCGATACTGTCAACCCATTTCGGAAAGTCTTTCACCCATGGTGTAAGACATAATTACAACAAACTGGTTTATAAATTCGACAAATTTAAGAAAAGTCGTCCGGATGAGACTGATTTTATACAAAAGTTTGCAGCTTTTAAATTATTATCAGTGCATTATCCAGCCTTATTCGATGAGGTCGACTTATTATTCCACCAATATGTAGATAGACACCCGAATGCGATTAAAAATCCTCATTATAGGATTGCTAAATCAACATATGACCAGTGTCTAATCAAATTTTATGAACCACTGACGGCACATGTCAAGAAAGTCCTCAGCTATGAATTTGAGGAATATCTCGACGAGTGCGTGGGAAAACCCGTTTCGATTAGAGATACCATTGTATGGTACTCTAAATTTATATATAATAATCTCTCCCCCCTTTGCCTAGATATGAACATTGATGTTGATAAAAACATCATTGTACGGAAGTTATTTCAAGTATTTTCGCCGGAGGTCTCAAACTACATCTTAAACCTATCAAATAAAAGTAGTTTGCCGGTTAGCGAGATTAAAAAAATATTAATAAGAAATAATATACCCATCCCACAAGATTTTGTCGTAGAACCAAGTGTAGATTTTGAGTCGTACCTTGACCCATTACTTACACTGTTCATTTTTAATTTCAAGAGGGTTTCCAGCATTTGTAAAAATAAAATCTACGACCCTGTTTCTTTCATGCTGGATGGTATCAATCGTTTGAATATTGGGTTTAGTTTTATATCTTGTCTACTCTCCAATAACTTACATAATTTTAAGAAATATGATACTGAAAATAACTTTTATACGGTGTTGATAAGTCTCATCATTGTATCTAGGAAATTCTTCGTAAGGTCTGCGACCTTAAATATTGATTTACCCTTAATTGATATTGAAGCATGGTGCTTCAAGTTAATCAATCAAATTAAATGTTTCTTTTTAAAGGGAGCTAGACTCTCAAATAAAACAATAAAAGAAGGGAAATTTTTAGATGAAATCTATCAATTAAACTTCAACAAAAAAATTTTGTTCGATGCACCAACTGGTTGGGGCAAATCTACTGGGTTCTTGATCGAGACCCAGAAATATTTAACTGATAACGGCATAACGGATAAACTCATCATGATTGTTCCTCGGGCCATATTAGTGAAGCAAGTAGCCGAAAGACTTCGATCACTAAGTAATGAAATCCGAGTTGGTGAGTGGGTACATGGTAGTCAAAGTCGTGATGGAGAGATTATTATAACAACCCCTCAATCTTTCCTGTCTAATTACAAACGTGGTTTCGTCATTCTCGATGAAGCCCACATCCAAGAACCAGCTTATAGGTTCATTAAAAATAAAATTAATGTGAATATGTTTTTTACTGCGACACCAACACCCGATATCCCTTATGATTTAATCCATAAAGTAAGCGGTTCGACGAATTTTGTGATTTCTGAAAGCTACCGTTTCTCACGTAACTTAGAGGAATACAAGGCTTCAGCTTTGAACTTAATTCTTTCATCACCTTTCAATAAAGTGATTTGTTTTATGCCTACAAAAGAGCAAGGAGACATTTTGGCCCTTGCACTTAAAAAAAGAAAAGTTAGATATCAACTTTTGAATTCAGACAATAAGCAAATTACTAATGATCGTTCTGTATATATCTGCACTTCAGTAGCTGATGCAGGTCTTACTTTACCAGAATGTGATTTAGTAATATCACCCAATGTTGATATCCATGTGAGTGGGGGCAAACCATATTATTTTCAATTAAGCCCTCAAACAATCAAGCAAAGAAAAGGAAGAACTGGTAGGACTTGTCCTGGTAGTTTCTTCTTATATAATATAACAAATCTACCTAAGAAACCGTGTATGAATTATTTAAAGTGTGAAGAAATGTTAGGGGCATGCTTTGCTGCAGTGAATCCTAACTTTTATGATAAATTTTATGATGAATACCAAGAACAAGTGTTTGAGGTATTCAATAAACAATTAATTGGTCGTGAGGACATATCTGCGACTTTTGATTGGAAGGAACTCGGTGTGGGCTTTAGCTCTAATGACGCCGGTGATGGGCCTTTCTTCAAATTTCCCATTTTAATGATGTCCTTTATTATTATTATTATTATGTATAACGAAACTCGGTCGAATCTTCTTTTAGATTTCGAAATCCCCCTCTGGCCTGTTGAAAGAGTCTTAAGGCCTTTCTTTACAGGATTCAAAAAAATAAACAAGGTTTTAGATACTATAATTCGTAGTTTCTCTTCTTATAGTGGTATCTCTCATAATAAGTCTTACTACTTAATAATGGGGTTATGGAATTATATTATCCTACCTAAAATCTTGCTCATCAAATACTCAATGTTGTTCTATACAATCATATCTGTATTTCATGCCTATGATTACCAATTATATCTTACTAAAGTAAGTATACGGAGGTGTATTAAAACCTCGGTAGTCATGCTTAGGAATATCTGGTATGTTTTGAAATTAACATGGAGAACTAGATGGACAATATGGCAAGACTGTAGCAAAGTTCATATTTTGCTAATTCTTTTGTTCATAATTTTACAATTATCCATACCTTTTATGTTTCTGTGCATTTTTTTCCCTAAATTAAATAAATGGACAGTCAAACTTGGAGTTTTTGGATTTGTACCAGTTCTTGCCTTCTTTTTCGTTATTTCCTTAAATTTGATGCTCTTGGTTATTTTTGTGATTTATGGTTTAGTTTTATTCGTGCAAGGTCTTTTTGACCAAACACTTATTAATTATTACCATATTATCATTCCCGACCAAGATGATTGCATTGAAGGAAATATAATTTATCTTGTCCATAAATTAAAGAAAGAAATATTAACATTGAGAAAAGAAGCTGTTATCTCACTCCTGAATGATCATACTGTGCCAAAGTATATGAAATCAGAAGTAATCCAAATTGTATCCGAATATGATACAGAGATGCAGGACCTTGTAAACATATATGATGAGATATTTAATATGTCCAATGTTAAGAGAAGATTTTTGCTGCCCGGATAGTACATACCGAGGACCTCTTTAACTTCTATAAAAAATGAATATTTTTGTAATGAC
>Ga0058859_11823252_pt1 | contig 9134 bp, 7 predicted proteins | sample SwirhirootsSR2_FD_61032 | JGI IMG/M metagenome (GOLD analysis project Ga0058859, IMG submission 61032) | Switchgrass rhizosphere and bulk soil microbial communities from Kellogg Biological Station, Michigan, USA for expression studies -... | ecosystem: Host-associated > Plants > Roots >...
CGTTGATGAGATCACGTGTCGCTTCCGCTGTGGCTACGTTACCACCGATCACCTGCATGTCGCCATAGGCTTTCTTGATCTCTTCGACCGCTGCCAGTACATAGGAAGAATGGCCGTGCGCCGTATCGACCACGATGACATCGACGCCGCAGCGTACCAACTCGGCAACGCGTTCATGGCGATCAGGGGTGAGGCCGACCGCGGCGCCCACGCGCAGCCGCCCTAAGGCATCTTTGCACGCCTGCGGATATTTTTTGCGCTTCTCAATGTCCTTGATGGTGATCAGACCTTTGAGATGAAACGCCTCATCCACCACCAGGAGTTTTTCAATACGGTGCTGGTGCAGGAGTTTTTGCGCCTCGTCCAGGCTCGTACCTTGCGCGACGGTGATCAGGTGGTCCTTTGTCATCAGAGCCGAGATGGGTTGCTGTGTGTTGGTGACAAAACGCAGATCACGGTTGGTCAAAATACCCACGAGCTTCGGGCCTTCCGTGATCGGAATACCCGAGATACGGTAGCGCGTCATCATCTCGATGGCTTCATAGACCATCTGGTGTGGCGCCATGGTAATCGGGTCGACAATCATGCCGCTCTCAGAGCGTTTGACTTTATCGACTTCGGCGGCGTGCTCTTCGATGCTGAGGTTTTTGTGAATAATGCCAATGCCGCCTTCTTGCGCCAGGGCAATAGCGAGGGCGGCTGCAGTCACCGTATCCATGGCCGAGCTTACCAGGGGGATATTGAGGAGGAGATTATTGGTCAGCAGAGTCGACACATCGGTATCGCGCGGTAGGACGTCGGAGCGGGCTGGCAAAAGTAAGACATCGTCAAATGTTAAACCCTCGGGCAGTGGTCCTTCAAGCATATGCGTCCCCTTATGGATGGGAGGAGAGGGATGCCGCATGCATGCAGACATCTTTACCTTAACAGCGCAGAAACTTCTTTTCAATGTCAGCCAGAGCAATATGCAAGAGCACTGGCCGGCCGTGTGGACAGGTAAACGGCATGGTGGTGCCTGCCAGGTCGTGGAGCAACGCCCGGAGCTCGTGGTCATGCAGGTGCTGATGGGCCCGCACAGAGCCATGACACGCCATCACGGTCAACAGGTGGTGGAATACCCGGGGCAGACCCTCATCAAGGATGTCGTCGGCTGTCGGGGAGCGCAGGATCTCGAGGACATCCATCAAGGCTGCCGCATAGTCGCGTTCCGCCAGCAGGGCAGGGACGCTCGGGAGGCGATACGTCGTGCCCCCAAAATGTTCAAGCGTAAAGCCCAGGGCTGCGAGACGTGGCAGACATGAGGCGATCCACTCTGGGTCAGTGGCGCCGAGATCAAGCATGGCAGGAAACAAGACCTGTTGCGCTGCGAGTGGACCGTCATGCATACGCGTCCGCAAGCGCTCATAGAGCACGCGCTCGTGCGCCGCGTGTTGATCGACCAGGAACACACCATCGGCATATTGCAACACAATGTACGTGTTGTGCAGCTGTCCCAGAGGCATACCTGCGAGAATCGCGCGTCCGGCTTCTGGGTAACCGGCGTGCAAGTTGAGTTCCTGGGAGACAGCCGGTACGGGGCTGTCAAGAGGTCGGGCCTCGGCCAAGGGCACAGGCGCGGTGGTCGACGCCTGCCACAGCATCGGTACAGTACGCCCCGGTATGGCGAGGGCGCGTGGCTCAGACGGCTGCAGAGCCGCAGGCCATCCCACCCCTGGGCCGGCGGCGCTATCCAGCAAACGCTGCTGGAATAGCCGCCGCAGCCAGTCATAGAGGCGTGCTTCTTGCCGAAAACGCACCTCCAGCTTTGCCGGGTGCACATTGACGTCGACCTCGCTTGCCGGCAGGGTCAGGAACAGACACGCCACCGGGTGCCGATCACGCGGCAAGAGCGTGCGATACGCTTCGTATAAGGCACGGCTCAGCACACGATTTTGCACGGCGCGGCCATTGACGAAGAAAAACTGCTGACGGCGTGTCGCACGATGCAAGGTGGCTTTAGCAATATAGCCACACACCTGCAGGTCAGGGGTGGTGTCGGTCACGGGCAGCACCTGATCGTGGAAATCGGCCCCAAAGAGCATCCCCAACCGCTCGCCCAGGTCCGCCGCCGCTGGCGCCTGGAGGTGCAGGCGGCCGTTCAGGTGCAGGGTCATATGCACCGCTGGCGCTGCCAGTGCCAGTGTGCTGAAGCAGTGCGCGATGTGACCGGCCTCTGTAGAAGGCTGTTTGAGGAACTTGAGGCGTGCTGGGGTATTGTAGAACAGATCGCTCACCCGTATGGATGTCCCAGGCGGCGCGCCACAGGCGGTCACGTCCAGCACTGTCCCACCGGCCAAGACGACCCGCGTCCCCAGGGGCTCGGGCGTACAGCGCGACATCATCTGCAGCCGTGATACGGTCGCAATGCTGGGTAAGGCTTCGCCTCGAAAACCCAGTGTAGTAATATGATCAAGGTCGTCCAGAGCCCTGATTTTGCTGGTGGCGTGCCGCGTAAAGCAGTGCACGACATCCTCAGCGTCCATACCGAGGCCATCATCATCCACCTGGATCAACTCGATGCCGCCGCCCTGCACCATCACCTTGATGCTGCGCGCCTGCGCGTCCAGGGCATTTTCCAGGAGTTCCTTGAGCACCGAAGCCGGGCGTTCAATCACTTCACCTGCCGCAATGTGGTTGATCACTGCCTCGGGAAGTGTCTGCACCCGACCCATGCCCTGATTCTCCTAGCCGACTTGCTGGCTGGCGCTGACGTACGCCATTTGCAACTGGGGGAGCAAGTCCTGCATCATCTGGTCTTCGTCTGACGTCAAATTCCCGCGGGTTTTCTCACGCAGCACCATAAGGAGATCAACCATGTGTTGGGCTTGCGGCAGGTTACGCATATACTGCTGCGAACCGGGAGCGGGCATTTGGCCCAGGAAGACCATGGCATTGGTTACCAGCATGTTCACCAGCATAGTAAAATCGGCTGGCGGCAGGTCACGGCGTGCGCCAGCCCCCGGTTCTGGTCGCTGCCGCTGCGGCTCTGCGGCGCGTGGCGCTTCACGCCTCGGGGGTGGAGGCAGCGGGGGTGGGCTTGCTGCCGGGGTCTCGCGTGGCGTGTCCGGGTCACGCCGCGCACCTTCTTTGGTAAAAAGACGCTTATCTGAGACAATAAAAGCCTTTTCGGCCTGTTCCTCCTCGTGTCGCTCCGACGCCATGATGTCTATCCTTCTCCTGGACTACTCAGGGGTACTCCGCGTTATCCAGCCGCCACCAATGACCGTGTTACCGTCGTAGAACACGGCTGCCTGTCCAGGCGTCACCGCAAATTGCGGCTCATGCAGCACGACCTGGGCGCGATCAGGTCCCAGAGGCTGGATGTCCGCCACTACCGGCTGATGCCGATAGCGAATCTGCACGGTACTGTGCACTGTCTGGACCGGCGGTGGGCACATCCAATTGATACGCTCGACGCTAAACGTCGTACCGAGGGCGGCGTGCCGCGGCCCCACCACCACCGTGTTGTGCACGAGGTCGAGACGCGTCACATACAACGGCTCGGCGGCCGCTATGCCGAGGCCACGCCGTTGCCCCACGGTATAAAAAGGCAAGCCCTGATGTGTACCGACGGTCTCATCGGCTGTAGTGACCATGCGTCCTGGCTGCACCGCTGCCGGGGTCAAACGAGGGCGGACGAAGGCACGGTAATCACCGTCAGGAATAAAGCAGATCTCCTGGCTCTCGGGCTTCTCGGCCACCTTGAGCCCCAGCCGTACGGCGATCTGACGCACCGCCTCCTTATCATACTCCCCAAGCGGCAAGAGCGTGTGCCGCAGTTGTTCTTGGGACAGATCAAAGAGAAAGTAGGACTGATCTTTCTTTGCATCGCGTCCCCGTCGAATGTAATACCGCCCCCCCTCGTCCTGCCACACTGCTGCGTAATGTCCCGTCGCCACCCAGCGCGCGCCTAGCTGCTGCGCCCGCTGCAACAAGGCCGTAAATTTGAGATAGCGGTTGCACTGCACGCAGGGGTTCGGCGTGGCGCCCTGGCGGTAGGTATCGACAAAGTAGTCGATGACATGCTGGGCAAACTGTGCTTTGAAATTGACCACGTAGAAGGGAATACCCAGGGACGCGGCCACACGGCGTGCATCGGACACATCATCCAGCGTACAACAGGTCTTGTGGCGGGCTGCGACCGTCTCCGGCCCGTCCCAGAGTTTCATGGTGACACCAATCACCTCATAGCCCTGCTCGTGCAACAGCGCTGCGCTAACCGAGCTATCCACACCACCACTCATGGCAACCACCACACGCTCAGCCACGTTATCTTGCCTCCAGGTCCTCGGTGTCTCCCGGTCCCTCACTGCCGTCGAACCCCGGGGACGTTAGGCAGGCCGCATAGAGCGAGAGTTGTGTATTACCGTAGCGTCGGCTCTTCCATAGAGGACGTTCAAGTACCATTTGGGGTATTGCACGGCGCGCCATATGCTGCCAGACAAGGACACCATGGGCTGCTAATAGATGACGCTCGGCCAAGGCCACAAGGGTTACCTCTGCCAGCTCAGAAGCGTAGGGGGGATCGAGAAATAGTATATCCGCTTGCAAAGAAGCTGGTAGTTGCTGCAGCGCTTGCGGTAATGGAGCAGCCACGATTGTCGCCCGCCCCGCCATGTCACAGCGACGAATATTCGCCTGCAAGACCATCAGGGCACGGTGATCGTGCTCAATAAAGTAGACATGTCTAGCACCGTAACTCAGCGCCTCAAGGCCCACACTCCCAGTGCCAGCAAAAAGGTCTATGAAGATAACATCCTGGACCAACTCGCGCAACATATTAAACAGCGCTTGCCGCACCCGCCCGCTCGTGGGGCGGACCGCACGTCCTGCCACGGTGTGCAGCGGACGCCGGTTGGCGTTGCCACCACCGATACGCATAGCGTTCCACCATGCCTTTACACACCACCTCCTGCCAGGAGGCGCACGGCGTCTTTGGCGAAGTAGGTGATAATGATATCTGCCCCAGCGCGTTTGATACTGGTTAGCGCTTCCAGCACGGCCCGCTCTTCGTCGAGCCAACCCAGACGCGCCGCAGCCTTGATCATGGCGTACTCACCGCTGACGTTATACGCTGCTAGGGGTAGGTCCGTGATCTGCCGCACGTGGGCAATAACGTCGAGGTACGGCAGCGCCGGTTTGACCATGACAATGTCCGCGCCCTCCTCAATATCGAGCTGGACTTCGCGTACCGCCTCGCGGGCATTGGCCGGATCCATCTGATACGAGCGGCGGTCACCGAACTGCGGGGCGGACTGTACGGCCTCACGGAAGGGGCCGTAGAAGCTCGATGCGTACTTGGAGGCATACGCCATGATGGGGGTGGTATGATAGCCTTTATCATCCAGGAACTCGCGGATGGCCCCAACGCGGCCGTCCATCATGTCGGACGGTGCGACCATATCGGCGCCCGCCTCGACGTGCGACAGGGCCGTACGTTGTAGCAGCTCCAGGGTCAGATCGTTGACGATGTGCTCCCCTTGCACGACACCACAATGGCCGTGGTCGGTATACTCGCACAGGCACACGTCGGTGATCACTACGAGCGCCGGCACCGCCTGCTTGAGGGCGCGCACGGCTTGTTGCACAGCGCCGGTCGGGCTATAGGCTTCCTGCCCCAGAGGATCTTTGGCCTCTGGCAAGCCAAACAGCAGCACCGCCGGAATGCCATGGTCTGCCACGCTCCGGGCCTCCTCAATGGTCTGATCCACCGAGAGGTGGTACTGCCCTGGCATCGAGGAGATTTCCTGGCGTATGCCATGCCCTGGGATCACAAACAAGGGTAAAATAAATTCGCTTGGCGCCAGACGCGTTTCCTGCACTAAACGGCGCAAGGCCGTATTCTCGCGGAGTCGTCGGGCGCGATACATGGGAAAACGCATCAGTCTCTCTCCTCTTTCCCCTCTCCCGCCGGGGGAGGGTATAAGTCGTCTTGCAGAGTTTCCAGAAGAGTGTCCGCCCCACTGGCACGCATCTGTGCTGCCAGACGCTCGCCGAGTTGTGCTGGCTCCTGTACGGGACCACACAGTTCCTGGCGCAGGAGCTGTGTGCCATCGGGGGTACTGACGAGCCCCTGCATATGCAATTCTGTGCCCTGACACTGCGCCAGAGCTGCAATGGGCACCGTACACCCGCCGCCCAGGTGCCAGAGAAAGGCGCGTTCGGCGGCCACAGCACTGGCCGTGGCCGGATCATGCAGCGGTTGTAAGAGGTCATCGATCCAGTGACCAGCCAGCGTCTCGATCCCCAGTGCTCCCTGTCCAGCGGCTGGCAGCATGACCTCGACCGGGAGGAATTCGGTAATTTCCGCTTGCAATCCCAAGCGGTACATGCCAGCCGCGGCGACGACTACGCCATCGACTTCCCCCTGGCGCATTTTGCGCAGGCGCGTGTCCACATTGCCGCGAATGTCCTGCACCTGCAACTGCCGGTGCAGGACAAGGAGCTGTGCCCGGCGGCGCAAGCTGCTCGTGCCAATACGCCAGGGACCAGGCGTCTCAGAGAGCCGATGCGCGTCGGTGAGCCAGCAGCCGTCACGCGCCACAAACACGTCGCGCACATCATCCCGGGGCGGCACCGCACTCAGGTGCAGCCCCGGCGGGAGGGTGGTCGGTACGTCTTTCATACTGTGCACGGCGAGCTCGATCTCCTGGCGCAACAACGCATCTTCAATCTCCTTCACAAACAATCCCTTACCCCCGATACGCGGCAAAGGATCATGACGATTCCTATCCCCCGCGGTGCGCATCACCACGAGCTCTGTGGTGAGCCCGGGGTGCTGCTGTCGCAGGGTCGCAGCAACCCAGCGGGCTTGCCAGAGTGCCATGGGACTACCGCGGGTGCCTAGACGGACGTGACCAGACGTTGACGCCATGGTTATGCATCCAAATTGAAAAGGTGGCGGACCATGTGTACAGCATCACGCACCTGCCCCTCCTGCGAGGTCCGTTTCAGAGAGACGGTGGGGGCATGCAGGAGTTTGTTCACAATACCACAGGTGAGGGCTTCGAGCACGCGACGCTGCCGCTCGTCCAGTGGTCCAAACTTGTGCAGGGCTTTCTCGAGTTCTTGCAGACGAATAGCCTCAGCGTGCTGCCGCAAGGCGACAATGGTGGGTACGGCATCACGCACAGCTAACCACTGTTGAAACTGCCGGACTTCCCGCCAGACCAATTCCTCGGCTGCTAAGGCCTCGCGTTGCCGTTCACGACGATTCTCTTGCACAACGTTATGGAGATCGTCGATGTCGTACAGAAACACGTTTTCCAGCGTATTGACCGCCGGATCGACGTCACGCGGTACGGCGATATCGATAAAAAACATGGGCCGGCTACGCCGTGCCCGCATTGCCTCACGCACCATCGCTGGCGCAATGATGGGGTGCGGAGCGCTCGTCGAACTGATGACAATATCAGTATAGGCCAGATGCTCGGGGAACGCCTCCCAGGGAATGGCCTTTGCCTGCAGCGCTTGGGCGAGATGGACAGCGCGCTCTGATGTCCGGTTAGCAATAAACATCCTGGCAATCCCCTGATTGACCAGATGGCGCGCCGCCAGCTCGGCGGTGTCTCCGGCCCCCAAGACCATGACGGTACGCTGCTGGAGACTTTCAAAAATCTTTTTGGCGAGTTCCACTGCCGCATAACTCACAGACACCGCGTGATCGCTAATGCCCGTCTCCGTGCGGATCATCTTCGCCACACTCAAGGCGCGCTCAAAGAGTTGCGCTAAGATACTGCCGGTGCGGCCGGCAGCCTGGGCCGCCAGGTACGCGGCCTTGACCTGCCCAAGAATCTGTGGTTCCCCGAGCACCAGGGAGTCCAGACTCGCGGCCACGCGAAACAGATGGCGCACGGCCTCGATATCGCTTAACTGATAGAGATGTGACATAAACTGCGGCGACGGGACAGCGTGGCATGTCGCCACAAAGGCCACGCAACTGGTGACGCTGGCGTCGACATCGCGCGTCTGCATGTACATTTCAACGCGATTACATGTGGAGAGGATGACCAACTCTTGCACCTCTGGCGGGCGAAAATGCGCCAGGGCTTGCGCCAGGCTCGCGTCAGAAAAAGCCAGACGCTCCCGCACCGCTACCGGGGCCGTCGTATGGTTCAACCCAACCACAACAGTCGCCATGCGCGTCCGCTCCATCGCCCCCATGGGCACTCACAGGGTATGCACAAAATACGACGCCAGGACGACAATAAACCCTCCCACCGTCGCCCGGGCTGCCTTGATGCCTTGCCAGCCCAACGTCCGCCGTCCTCCCAGGAGCAGAGCATACATAAACCACGCCAGGAGGAGCGGGAGTGAGGTCAGATTCCACTGCAGATACGACCCGTACGTGTATTTGGCCCATACCGAACCCGTGACGATGCCCTGTGTTAAGAAAGGGAATCCCAGCAGCAGCGCCTTGGCGTTCAGCTCATCGAGCAGTGTCAGTGACGGTAAATAATGATACCAGGCCCCAGGGTGCTTCGACTTCAGCTGACGTTCCTGAATGAGATACATGACCCCAGCACAAAACATCAGGGTAAGCGCCGCATAGCCGAGCAAGGCGAGAACAATATGCAAGCCGAGCCACACATGCTGTACTGCCAGCGGCAACCGGACCGGCGTAGTCACCGGTACTCCGGCAGACGCGGCGGCGAGGAAAGCGAGCGGCACAATAAAGGCTCCCAACGCCTCGATATGGTAGCGCCATACCGCCACAAGATATACTGCAATGATGGCCCAGGAGAGTAACCCCAGTGACGTCACCACTTCCCCCCACAACGGAAACGTCCGGATGTAGAGATTATAGCCCAGGATGAACGTTTGAAGACCGAACCCTCCCCCCAGCAGAGCATGGGCCAGGTGAAAGATCCAGCGCCGCCGCAGCCCCATAGAGAGCCAAAAGAGCAAGGAAGCCAAGAGATATGCGAACAGTATGACGTGGAAAAGCACATTATATATACCAGAGATATGCGAGGCTCCTCTGAGCCCTTGTAGCGCTCCAGGGCGGTGCGGCACCAGACCTGCACGGGAGGATGGCAGCCATCCCCTGGCACGTGCCGCCCATTGCGTCTTACAATGCGTATGTATTTCTCCTG
>Ga0058859_11746702_pt1 | contig 9067 bp, 1 predicted proteins | sample SwirhirootsSR2_FD_61032 | JGI IMG/M metagenome (GOLD analysis project Ga0058859, IMG submission 61032) | Switchgrass rhizosphere and bulk soil microbial communities from Kellogg Biological Station, Michigan, USA for expression studies -... | ecosystem: Host-associated > Plants > Roots >...
GCAAGATTTTTATCGTGTAAAAACGATTGCAATTTTGAGTATTTGGGCACTCCGCCCGTGCAGTATTGTTGTTGGTACTGTATTTTCTAGTCTGTTATCTGCGTAACATCTCATCAATATGGATATACTTCCGTCCCTTGACTGCGACGTTACTATAATCCTATTTTTGATTTGCCAAACATTTAGCATTCAGATTTTAACAATCAACAAACCCCCTTCATTTCGACTTATTTGCGCACTTCATTGTGTGCATCTTATCGTTTAGAATCTCCTTCGGGAGTCCTACACCAGGCTAGTGTAGGCGTTTTGACAATCTCAATTCTAGTTTTATAGCCAGAACTTTTATTGAGCCATTTATTATGGAAAACACTGATGGGTAACAGTGTTCACTTAAATCCTGAGAATAATTCTACACCCAGAATTTCTTAAGGTACAACCACCATTTTAGATGGTGCCAGTCCGGTGAGACGGACCTGTTAGGCTACAGTAGAAGCCCAATCCCTTAGAGTTATTGCCTTGGTATGGCAGTTGATCGATGGACCATTTGTAAGAAGGCGTGACAGCCTTCCAACGCAAGATCGTTGTAGACAGTTCAATGTATCCGACTAAAGACCGGTTATATGTTTATGCTTTCGCGTTGGCGATGATGAGAAATTTTAGCTCGACAACTCGACGGGTGCGTAAGATCACCAAGATGAAAGTACGCCTGATTTAAACATGATCTTTTGAGATTTATTTGTTTGTCTGGCTTAAGTGCGATAGTAAGCACCTTTCCAAGAAAATGATATCTGTGATCGATACGAGATATCGAACCAATTACCATTATGTCACAAAACACATTGAACACGCTTGTGCCTGAGGAATCAGCACATTGTACAACTTTTGTTGATATGTCGCCCGAAGTAGCTACTCGACCGTCTCTGACGATTGATACCAGCACTCGGGCTCCCCAGGGTCCTAGACCCAATTCTTCTGGAGCCATTTCTAGGCGAAAGAAGAAGAAAACCCCGCGAGCACATAGCGTGCCCGCAAAACCCAAAACACCATCTAAGAAAGATCTTTGGTTCCTTGAGAACAAGATCCGTGAAATGGAACTGAAACAGCAAGCTGTTAAGAAACCCGCTATTCACGACGCTTATAGGCAAAAGCTTGCAAAGCTTGCCAAAACCCGCGAGAAAGAACTCGTCGGGAAGTGTTTTCGAAGATGGAAGAAGGATGACCAACTTAAGATGCAGTCTGGCATTGAAGGTGCTTTCTTTAGCATCTGCGAGACTATCACGGACCCGAAAGTTCGCGATTTAGCAGAAGATTTGCTTTTCCTTACATACGACCTTGTGCGCTCTAGTACTGTGATGGACTATATTGTTTCCACTATGAATTTTATGAAGAAGCGTATCAGTGATGGGACACTGAAGGCCCTTAGGGGTCTCTTGGTCAAGTTCGTGACGAATGTTATTTCCGACACGGACTTCCCACAGATGCAAGGTGGTGCCGAGAAATTGGAAACCGCCCGCAATACACTTAAGATGTGGCCCCGATTTAAATCGAGTCCTCTTTGGCGTAAGGTCAATTGTGTGGTTATTTATGCCACATCTTTGACCCTGTTTGGGAACCAAACTACCACTAAAAAGACTTTGAAGATTGAAGACCAATTCTACAAGTCACGATCAATGGCCCAGGCGGATTTTGCCTATAATGTCCTTGACCTGTTGCTTTTTGTAGCAGAGCGAGGGATTCAGGTTATCCAGAGCAAGAAGATCGATCCTATGTTCCACTCTGGTGGGGCATATGAAAAGTGGTATGAGGAGGCTAGCGATGTTATATCAAAAGCCAATTTCCTCGCAAACCCGAAAGCACACGGGATCGACATTCACACCTTTACTGCTTCATTAGACGACCTTATCCAAAAAGGTCAGTCTATGTATAAGTATTCGTGTGAGTTAGATAAAGTTGCAAAGGGAATTATCCGTGGTACTGTTGACCGTCTTTTGATGGTCCGAGCTTCTTACCTTAACCGGAAGGTCGCTCAACAGACTCGGAGATCTCCTTTAGCACTAGTGCTAGAAGGCCACTCATCGGTGGCCAAAACGACGTTTGCAAATCTACTACACTATTTCTACGGTACATACCAAGGAAAGAATGTGGATGCAGGAGCTCGGTATACGCGTATGAGCGCATCCGATTTCTGGGACGGATTTTCGTCCGACCAGTGGAGTCTTTTAATAGACGACGCTGGTTCTATCAAGCCTAGTGTTTTGCAAGGCATAGATCCCTCTATTCGAGAGATCCTATTAGCCGTGAATAACGCGCCGTTTGTGCCAGATATGGCAAAACTAGAGGATAAGGGTGCAGCACCTTTCCTCTGTGAGTTGGTTGTGATTACGACCAACTCCCCGGAGTTAAACTATAACCATTGTTTCAACTGCCCGGGAGCGGCTGCACGTCGAACTCCTTTCCACATAAGGATTCGGCCTAAATCCCATCTCAAGAAGAATGCTACTATGATCGATGAGACCAAACTTCCTATTTTGGAACCAGGCTCTTATCCTGACTGGTGGGATATTGAAATCCTAGAGCCTCGTTTGGCCGCTATGAGCGATGATGCCTCATACGAGTTCCAACAGACCTTCTCTTTAGAAACTGTTGCCAAGTTCTCAAATATGAAGCAATTCTTGACATGGTATAAGACCGTGATAGACCGTCACACTCTTACCCAAGATAAGATGGCTTCCAGCGAGGAGGCTTTCCGAGCTACCAAGCTATGTGTTGCTTGTTGTATGCCCACAGGTATGTGTGATTGTCCAGGACTTCAGGAGCCAGATATTAGTCTAGCTGATGTCCTTGAAGGTCTTACGGCAGGTGGACCTGTCGATGAAGAGGATGGAAATCCCCTTGAACCCCCCGAATTTGCTATGCAAGGGGGATGGGAGATTGGACGTGGTATTTTTAATTCTACGACCATGCCTCCAAGTCCACCAATCAACCAGTTAGAGAAAGATTATTGGGGTGAAGTCCTAATTAATTTTATCGTAGCTGGTCTTAATTGGTTTATTTTCGGCAGTACGAAAATTGCAGCCACGGTGATATGCATCGTTATGATGAATGTGATTTATCAGGCCCGATATCTATTTTATCGTATGTTTACCACACCGAATTGGAACATTTCGTGGTATATAACATCTATTATGATGAACCGTGCGTATTACGCAATGGCCGATCATATTTCCGATCGACTCACAGCTGTGTCTTATGAAATAGGCGTGTATAGTCACAACGCAGCTGACGCTATGCGTATATGTGGAGAGCGTGTAGCTAACACCTTTTTTGTTAAAACGAAACTGGTGAAACTCATTATCCTAGCCCTCACGATCATCGTCTCCGGGTACTTTGCTCACAAGCTTTTTACACCGAAGATGGAGATGCAGGGCTCCGTTTTGAGTTCTTTAGGTCGCAGCCCAGAGCCCGGCACCGAGAGTGCAAATGTCTGGGTCCATGGTATGTATACTCCTAGTCTTTTAGACCTGGGCAGGCATACCATTTCGTGGAAGAATATGGACGACGCGAATATCCAGGAGATTCTTGGTAGAAATTGTGCGTTCATACGCTACCGCACAGCTGATCATTGGAAGATAGCTAGATGCTTTGGCATTGGTGGACAATACTTTGTTACCACCTATCATTCCATCCCGAAATTCGAGGATAGGATTGATTGCCAATTGGTGCGCAGTAATAAGATAACTGGACCTACAGGCAATGTTAATTTCCGCTTATGTCGGTCCGATATGAAGATCGATGAGGCGAAAGACATATGCATATTCCGATGTTCTAGCGTACCTCCTATGCGTAATGTAACTGATCTGTTCGTTCGAGAAAGACTGACACAATTCCGTGCTAACGGATATTACATCAATAGGAGTACGACAGGGGAGATTGAATTCAACCCTGTCACCGGTATTCACGAGGAGAAGTACTACAATAGCCAGTTGCAGACCACTAACCAAGTGTGGTGGGGTAAAGCAGCCACCGCCACGACTGATGGCTACTGCGGTAGTATCCTTGTCGCCAAGAGCGGCAGTGGCCCCGTGATACTGGGTATCCACCAATTGGGTTCTAAGAACAAAACCGTTGGTGCCGTGAAGGTAACATATGAGGACATTATGTACTTGATGGATGGAGCTTTGATTGTTAACGATGCTCCTCCTATGTTGGATACACCGTCGACCTCGGTTGGCGAACCTGGCCCGATCCACCCGAAGAGTCCACTTAATTTCCTAGAAGAGGGAACTGTGGAGTGTTTCGGATCTTTTGACGGATTCCGTTCTGATACGAAGTTCAATGTCGAACCTACTATTATGGCCCCTTATCTGGAGACGAAAGGTTATAAGATTGAACATTGCGCTCCGCAAGTCAAGGGTTGGAAGCCTAAATATGATGGCTTAAAAGATTTTGTCGTTGTTGACTCTGGCGTCGATGACGACATAGTGGCTCAGGCCGCTGACGGCTTTTTAGAAGATCTTAAGAAAGTTGACCCAAAGTGGAAGAAAGAGATTATGATCTATGATATCCACACAGCCGTCAATGGAGTCCCCGGACTCAAATATGTGGATGGGGTTAAGCGTAGCACTAGTGCTGGTTTTCCCTATAACAAGCCGAAGCAAATGTTGCTAGAGCAATTGGCACCCACAGCCGACTATCCTGATCATGTGCAGTTTGTTCCTGAAGTTGAAGATCGGATAGAAAAGATGTGCGTGGATTACCTCAATGATTCACGTGCTGGTAGCGTCTTTAAAGCTGCCATTAAAAACGAGCCTCTTCCTATAGAGAAAGCCATGAATGGGAAAGCTCGCATTTTCATGATCGCCACTGTGGAGATGACAGTCGTAATGCGCATGTTTTTACTCTCATTTGTGAGAGTCGCGCAATCAAATCACTTCGTTTTTGAGTGTGCTCCTGGAATCGAATCTCAGTCGGTAGAATGGGATTTTTTATACCAGTATTTGACCCAACATGGTGTTGATAGAACCATTTTCGGTGATTTCAAGCATTATGACAGGTCGATGCACCCTGCGTTTGTATTATATGCTTTTGAAGTGATAGCGCGATTTGTAGAGTGGGCTTCTGGGGACAAAAAACATGCGAATGCGATTAGATGTATAGGTTATGATATTGCTTTTGCCTATGTGGACTATTTCGGCGACCTAATTCGTCTATTTGGGAAGAACCCTTCGGGGCAAGCCCTAACAGCGATTATCAATGGTATCGTCCAAAGTCTATATATGCGCTTCGTCTTTATTCACTGCTCTCCGAAACGCAGTTGCATTGATTTCAAGCTCTACGTTGCCCTAATGACATATGGGGATGACAGTGGTACGGGCGTAAGCAAACTCGCTCCATTCTTCAATCATACTAGCATCCGCGATGTTCTTGCGAAGATTGGTGTGATCTACACCATGGCTGATAAAGAGTCTGAGAGCAAGGCATATGTCAACATTGGTGATGGGTCTTTCCTGAAGCGGGCTTTTCTGTACTGTGAAGAGACATGCACTTATGTTGGACCTCTTGAAGAAGCATCTATCTCGAAGATGCTTATGGTTCGTATCCCGTCTAAAGTCGTAAGCGCAGAAGTTCAGGCAGTTGATGCAGTAAGAAGCGCGAATTCCGAGTACTTTTGGCACTCCCGAGATATTTTCGAGGAGAAACATGCCATGTTCCAGGTGCTGTTGGACCATCTCGGTCTACGAGATCTTATGGTCCCGGAATTGGAAGATTGGAAGACTTTACACAACCGTTATGTGAAGGCCAGCAATGACTTTTTGGCACGAACCACTATTCCCCCGTTTGTTAATATTGAAGAATATAGACTTATGGAGATACAGGCAGGGGAAGAACCACTCGCTTCTTGCGGGTGTGGGACAGTGTGCAGGCTGGCCCAATATGTGGATGATGAAACAGTTCGCACCTGCATGGAGTGCGGATTTTTGACCTGGGACGATATAGAACTTGAATGCCCCCATTGTGGGCAGTATGATAGTTGCACGTCCTGTGGTTGCCCGGCAGCTGGGCGCACAATGTACAATTTCCTAGATGGTTATTGGTGCGAAAGTTGTAAATACGATTTCGTTGTTGGAGCATGGGAACGCGGATTCGCCTTGGGCTATGGTGCAATGTCCACTATTTTAGAAAACCAAAGCACCCGATCTAGTGTGACCCCTCCTACTACTCTCGTCACAGGGAATGTAGAGCACGCTGCTAGTGTCGTCGCGGAGGCCCCAGCGCCTCGTCCTACCACAGACGTGTTAAGCGAGCACAAAAGTGACAACCACGACGATCTCCGGGCAGAGAACGTACGTGTTAATGAATCGTCCACAAATAACACAGAAGAACATTTTCACCTCCAGTCCGGTACGGAGAGTGAACTGAACCTAAGTACCGGGGCCGACGTGATGGTTTCATCCTCGTCCGCTGCTGCAGAAGTAGTGCAAACCACTAGTTTTGTAGATAGTGGACGCGGAGACACGTTGACTTTCGCGAAACCGCAAAACAATTTGTTCACGTATGATGAACAGTCGAATGTAGATTTGGGTAACTTTTTGAAGAGACCCACTTTGATTAAGACTATTACGTGGACGCCTGGGGTCTTACCTGGCACAGCGTTTGACCCATGGAGCTTATTCTTGAGTACTTCCGAGATCAAGTATAAGCTGAACAACTTTGCATATCTGCGAGGAAACTTGAAAGTAAAGGTTGTTGTCAACGCTGCTCCGTTTTATTACGGGGCGTTATTGTTGTACTACACTCCCCTACCTCTACACCTGCTACCAGGTCTTGGCTCAGTAGCAGGAGTCGAGATTCAGTATTCTCAAAGACCGCACATTTGGATTTTCCCTCAAAATAATGAGGGGGGGGAAATTACTCTCCCTTTTTACTTCCATAAGAATTTCGTGGATATCACGAGCGCCGCTGAAGTAGCAACGCTCGGGACTCTCCGATTCAACCAATTTACGAACCTTGTTAGCGCAAATGGCGCGAGTTCGAATGGAGTGCAGTTGCAGATATATGCATGGATGGAAGATGTTTCGCTATTTGGTCCCACGACCAAACTGGCGCTACAGGGCGGAGATGAGTATGGTAATGGCCCAGTGTCAGCACCTGCTACTGCCATTGCCCATTGGGCCACATATCTATCCCGAGTTCCTTATATAGGGCGCTTTGCTAAGGCGACCAGTATAGGAGCTAGTGCCGTCGGTAAAATGGCGGGACTATTTGGATGGACTAATGTGCCAGTCATAGATAATGTAATGCCTTTGAAGAATGTGCCCTTCCATGACATGGCGTCAGCCCATATTTCCGAACCAACGACGAAGTTCTTGCTCGATCCGAAAGGGGAACTTAGTGTTGATCCTGCCCTAGTGGGATTGCCGAGTGAAGATGAGCTCAGCATCCCCTACCTAGTGGGTAAGGAATCTTACCTCGCGACAGGAACATGGACAGCCGGCGCAGCAGCCGGTGCTCATATCTTCTCGACGAAGGTCACTCCTGCCTTAGCTTATAGGTCTACCATAAGTAGTGGTGGTACTTACAGTGTCTTTATGACGCCTATGGCTTGGGTGGGTAATTGTTTCGGAAACTGGCGAGGAGACATCATCTTCCGTTTTAAAGTTGTGTGCTCAAAGTTTCACAGCGGACGTTTGCGTATCCACTGGGATCCCGTAGCGAGCTTGAGCGCAACGACAGATTATTCCCACATCACGTACACTACAATTATCGATCTCCAGGAAAGTGATGAAGCGGAATTTCGAGTGCCCTACATGCAGGCACTCCCTTGGTTAGGCTTGGACGCAGGTCCTGCCTATTCCAACAATTGGTCTACTGCGGCAGCAGTCACACCAACATCCACTGCAAACGGTACCTTGACCGTCCGCGTGCTCAATAACTTGAGTGCGCCGACCGATAGTGCCTATTGTAATGTCCTCGTCTTTGTACGAGGCGCGGATAACCTAGAGTTTGCGAATCCAAAGGATCTCCCAAAGGGGTCCTCGCTACTCTATATGCAATCTGGGACTGAACCGTTCCAGAGCAACACCCCGTTCAATGAGAGGTATCTCCTGAACTGGGGTGAAGCGATCCCGTCTGTTCGATTGCTGCTTCGGCGCAGCTCTCTAGTAGATCGCATCACGTCACCTGCCTTAACCACTTCGGATGAGGCTGGTGTACTGCGCGTTTATCAAACACGTATGCCCCCTACCCCTGGATACGACACCAATGCCTATACGGCAGCCAAAGGTGTTGAAGTTCCTGCGACGACTTTTAAGTTTTCGTACACGCAAATGACACCCCTAGCATGGATTGCTGGAGGATTTGTCAGCATGAGGGGATCAGTTAGGTGGCATTACAATGTTGTTAATCCCGATGGTGCGACCGCGAACAATATAACAGTCTACCGCCGAGTTGGTGGTGGATTTTTATCGGGAAATCAGGGTTTGGAAATGGCTTACATTTCAGGTGCTGCAAGCACCGCCACCTCACAGTCACTCATTAAGGGTAACATGTGGAAGAACTACGCAGAAGTGTGTGGTCAAAGTGGTATGGCCCTTACCAACCCTATAACACAGACAGGTGTGTCTGTCGAATATCCAATGATGACGAATGGTCTCTATCAGTATGCGAATCCGTATAACTGGTTGTTAGGCTACAATATTGACGGATCAGACAAAGACACATACCAAGTTGAGGTGGATGTCCACCCTGCAGCCGGATCCGGTTTTAATCGACTCCAGCTACATCGCTATGTAGCAGCAGGTACAGACTTCACTTTGCACTACTTCCTAAATACGCCAGTTGCTTATTACAACGCGGCTATGGGAAATGTGCCTGTTTAGCCGAGTCACGGCGGCGTCGTGACACCCTTTAGCGAATCATTTCGTGTGATTACATTCCTATCACCCTCCTTTATGGGGGGAGACGGTCTGGAAAATGCAAGTGATTGGGACACGACACCTTAGGTGTGCCCTAGTATATAGTAAAGCTTAGTAGTTTTTTCTTGCGGACACCCTCGGGTGTGCGTAAG
>Ga0058859_10691868_pt1 | contig 9066 bp, 1 predicted proteins | sample SwirhirootsSR2_FD_61032 | JGI IMG/M metagenome (GOLD analysis project Ga0058859, IMG submission 61032) | Switchgrass rhizosphere and bulk soil microbial communities from Kellogg Biological Station, Michigan, USA for expression studies -... | ecosystem: Host-associated > Plants > Roots >...
CTGTTGTCTTGGAGTCTACTTTTCGTTGTTTATTTTATATACTGATTTCGGATACTTTACAAAATTCATACTTAAGAATGCTTGGTAAATTCTTATTTTATTTGTTACCCTACCCAACCATTGGCGATGCTGGGCAGTTTTAAAAGCCAATCGATGCGACAATTTTGCAAAACAATTGTGGTTTCTTTAGAGATCTGAGGGAAGAACCCGAAGCTCACGTTTAATCAAAATGATACACATTTGGACTATATGTCTATGTGCTGATCGTTGAGTTGTCATGACTCATTATTATTTTGAACGGTGAATAAAACCTTTGTTTAGTTTATGGTATATGAGGACCCGCTTGTATATTAAAATTGTAGACGGATTTTCTCCATCTTTCATGCGAGCGCATAGCGAAAGCGATTGTACCCTTGATTGATGCGGTTTGAGGAGAAAAATATTTCCGGCAGGTGTCACCCCCCAATATGTCTAACCGCATAACCCCTCCCCGGTCGAAGGATTCTTTTTCCGGCTCTTCACCAAGACCGAAGATGCGCAGTGATCTGAGAAATATCTCAGATCCGTCTGTGTTCTCCGCGGTTTTGTTTAAAGAGAAAGACAAGATCAAAGATAAGCGTCGATCAGACGCTAGAGATAGAAAAATGCGTTGGAAACCGCAAGCTCGAGTTGCTAATTCAGAGTTTGTTGCTTCCTCTCATCAAGAACCATTTAGTAATGGTGAGATTGCAAAAGTTTATGAATGGGAGCCACAATCAAGTTGGCTTTCAGGAATGAATATGAAACTTGGTCTTGACGCAGAATCCACTGCGACCATCAAAGAGGTCAAAGATTCATTCCATGACCTTGCTGCTTCTTTTGGACAAGTAAAAGCAGAAATTGGATTGAATAAGGAAACTGGTATTTTGGTTACCAAGATGACCGAAGGAATGAGCGATGTTGCAACATTTTTGTTGTTAGTCGCTGTTCTTTGGATCATAAAACCAGAGACACAAAATGAAAAGATCATGGCCATGTTTATGATTGTTGGTGTTTTATCAACGAGGAATTCTTTGAAGGATTTCTTTATGAATTCACCAATAGGAGAATGGCTCAAAGGAAGTGAAATACCGGCACCACAAATGTTTGGCTTTGCTCCTGACTGTGACAGTTTGGCAACAATACTTGTCACAGTTATGAATACTTTTGTTTGTGTTAAGGCAGGTTCAGCTATTTTTGAACCAAAGTTCTTTGTTCGTACTATGAGTGAACTCGGTAAAGCCGGGAGTACCATAACGAACATGGTCAGAGGTGTGAATCTTTTAGTCACCTATGTATATTCAAGTATTGACGCTTGGTATTCTGGCAAAACGTATTTCACACAGACTGGTCACCAGTTCATTGATGTCTTTCTGCAAGAAGCAACAGAGATAATAGACTCTTTTGAGAGTAAAACTCTTTATAATCTTGACTCGTCTGTTGATCGAGTTAAGGCAGCGATTGAACAAGGTACCTCCATTCAAATGAAGGTACCAGGAGGAGGACAATTCACAGGTGTTCGTGCTTGTGTTTTGAACCATATTACAGAGCTTGTCAAAATCAGAAAAGCTCTCATGGCTTCCAATTTTAAGTACTCAGGTATCCGCCAGGAGCCTGCGGTGCTTTATTTGGTTGGTCCTCCTGGCTCCATGAAATCACAAGCGATGCAACATGTTGCGCACTATGTGAACGCACGACTTATGAACAATGCAGATTTTGAATTGTATTGTGAGCAACCAAGTACTGGCTTGCATAATCGTCAATTTGAGAATGATTTTTGGGATGGCTACAAGCAATCTCAGAACATTGTCATTTTTGACGATATTTTGCAGGCTAAGGATATTGCTGGTTCTCCGAACAATGAAGCAATGAATTTCATTAGGAGTGTGAATGTTTTTCCTTATGAGTTGCATATGGCGAAAATTGATGATAAAGGTAGCACAAACTTCCGTTCGAAATTCGTTCTTGCAAATTCAAATATGAAAAACATTGTCATTGATAGTATTCATGACGTTGGAGCGTTTTTGAGGCGTCTTGATTTAGTGTATGATGTCTGTTTAAAAGCAGAGTATTGCATTGATCCAAGCGCCCCATTGTGGCATAGGAAACCTGATAAATCAAAGTTTCCTGTTTGGACTGCTGAAGAAGCTGGTGAAGAGACCAGTTTAATAGGCACAACCCGAACACATCCGTCAATGTGTGACTTTCACTTGCAGAAGTTGAAGCATGGTCACTTTGTTGATGCTGGTGTGGTACATAGTTTTACTCAAGTTCTTGAGAATTACTACCAAGTGTATCTCACCAAAGAAGCTCAGTTTAAGAGTTATCTAAAAACTCTTGATGAAACTCTCTACGGAACACGTGAGAGTTATCAGAAATACCTGTTTGATTTAGGAAGAGAACCTCAAGAAGATTTTGAATCCACTTATGGTACTCAGATTGATCAAGACACAGACGAGATTGAAATGTTTGAACCACAAATGGATTTGGGTCGAAACCCAAATGCTGTGGTTTTTACTACAGATGAGTCTGGACTGGAAACAGGACCTCCAAATGAAGAAGAGTTGTCAACATGCTTGGTTACAGATGCAGAGGCTATTGCTGAGCCCTTAGATGAAGATTATTTGAGGAATTTGCTTATGCTTGCATTTAGAAACATACACGCATACAGACTTTTAGTTTGCGTGATGACCAGAGTTCGTATTTTGAAAAGGCGACTCAATCTCAATATACCTGATCGTGTTTTATATGGCATGTGTTTCAACAGGGTTGAAGCCACTGTCAAATTGTTCTTTGACATTGATCTTGCTAGAGATGGAGGTGTTGGGTGGGTTGAAGATTTATTGGATGAAGCTCATGTTTGTCAAGAGGCGATTGACATTTCGGTGATTTTTGTTTATCGGTTACTGATTTCAGGAGCCGATGAGCCAGAACCTGAATATGAAGATTTACCTCAATACACCCCACAGATGTTGCATTCGAGTTCCAGTCGAACTCAGTCCGAAAGGACTTTGAGTAGACTTGATTTGTTGTCGCATCTGAGTCCGTTGAATGTTGATGTCATGATGGCTATCAGAGCTAGTGATTATCAAATGGCTTGTGCTATGGAAATTGTTATGACTCGTATGATTAATGAAGCTTTTATGAGAACAGGATACATCATTTTGCCTGATGACGCTGCAAATTGCGTCATAGAGGCAGCTGATAATTCTGAACTTTTTGATCTAGACATGCTTTCAGATAATATGGAAGTGGTCATGGAAAAAGTTTTTGATATTTATGCGAGTGCTGAACGTGGTACTACAAGTCAGAGGCGCAATTTGTTGATCAAGAGATGTAAAGATGATTTAGTAGCCCTTGTGAGGAATGAAATTCCTCCTTGGGTTGCTTTCATTGGAAATGTCTATCACAATTGTGTTTTATATTTGGGTCAACTTACTATCATACCAGATGTCCTTCGACAAATAGGATACATGTGGATGGGACGTTATGGCATTTATGCACAGGTTTCAATCGTTGCAACATCCATACCAATTTTTACTTCGGTTTTCAACCTAGTTTTTAAATTGGTCATGCCTTTGGTGTTAGGTAACGAGCCTGCAAAGTCAAAGAAAGGAAAAGAAACTTGGTTGAGGAATCCCGGTTTCAAGACCATGAAGCTAGTGGGTAAGTTATTCCCCCACTCAGATGAACGACGTTCTAAAAATCCTCAAAGATCAAAGGTTACGAGACTTGTTCGACCACAAGCAGGAGATTTATCTCCTCAATCAGTCACGTCTTCGAATCCTAATTTGATTAGCGTCATGCAGATGATGATGCGCAAGAGTATTTTCACTTTATGGGTTCCTCTTCCTGTCGATGAGAGAACGGAAGAGAAGACCCACCAAGGAAGTGGGTTTGCTGTTGGTTTGAAAGGGAGAACCCTTCTCATTCCTTATCATTTTGGGTCTTTGTTGCAAACATATGTAGATGATGAAATCATATCATTGCAAGATGTTTGTGCGTTGAAACGGCCGCTGTGTGATGAGCCTTATTTTTATTTCACTGTGCAAGAATTTCTTTCAGGGTTTTTCCAGTGGAAAGAAGGAGAAGCTCAAGACCTCGCTTTGCTGAGGATGCCTTCTCACTTTCAGCCAGTTAAAGATGTTTTGTCACACTTTGCTACTGAGAAGTATATTGAGAGGTATAAGAAATTCGAGGCGGTTCTTTGGATCCCTCGTGCTGAGGATAATAGAGAATTACACAGTGTTGTTGCCGAGAGACGATCTGGTCCGATTGAAATCGGGAGTGCTCGATATGAGGAGTATACAGTTCAACAAGTTTATGAATATGCTGCTCACACTTCAGAAGGTGATTGTGGTGCGTTGTTGTATGTCAATGACACCTCAAATCCCTCATTGGTTACTGGCATGCACATTGCTGGTTCCACTGGTAGAAAATGTGGAATGGCAGCAGTTCTTTCAAGAGAATTTTTGGAAGATGCTCTCAGTTTGGCTGGTGAAGATTATGTTGAAGAACCTTTGGAGTTGAAGTTTGTTCCTGTTGAAAATCCACATCCGCAAATGGGATGTTTTGGAAAGGTTGTTGATTCACCTGTCCCTCAAAGAATCAAAAGGTCCAAGTTGAGACCTTCTCCATTGAAGGATAAAGCTTGGGTCTCATTGAAAAGGCCCTCAAGGCTCATGCCCTTTGTGAATGAGTTTGGCGAAAAGATAGACCCGTTAGTTCTTGCAACTCATGGTTATGGTCAGCCGGATATTATTTGTCCGGATGAGGATATTGTTGCTGCTAGAGATTCATTGTATGATTATCTCTGCAGTAGATCAACCAAAGATGTTGAGAGGCGAGTTTTGTCTTTTGAGGAGGCTGTTCTTGGGAAAGGTCCTGGTTCAGCTTTCACTTCGATACCCAGAGGAACATCAGCTGGTTATCCATACAATTGCGACGGAGGAATATCGTCTAAGCACCGGTTTTTTGGATTTGGTGAAGAGTTTGATTTTTCCTCCCAAGCGTGTGTGGATTTACAAAAATCGGTTCGATATGTTTCTGATTGTGCTCAAAGAGGAGTCCGTTGTGTCCACATTTTTACGGACTCCTTAAAGGATGAAAGAAGATCTTTCAAGAAGTGGGAACGAGGCGATACACGCTTGTTTTCAGGATGCCCTATCGTTCTTCTCATTGTTTCCAGACAGTATTTTGGCGCTTTTCAAGAGTGGATTGTTGAAAATAGAATCCGCAATGGCGTCGCTATTGGAATTAATGAGTATGGAAGTGAATGGGATTCTCTAGGAAGAGAATTGTTGAGATTTGGTAATACTAATAATGTTGGTGCTGGAGATTATCAAGGGTTTGACAAGAGGCATAAAGCCAAATTGTTGAATGCCTTACTCTGGATCATCAATAAGTGGTACAACGGAACTCCTGCTGAGGAAAAAGCACGGAAAACGTTGTGGCTTGAGCTCACTAACTCAAAACACATCAATGATGGTGTGTTGTTTGAGTGGAGCAATGCCTTGCCTTCTGGCCATCCTTTGACTGCTTTTGTTAATAGTCTATACAATCCTTTGATCAAGAGGATTGTCTTTGACAGAATAGTTCCTGAACCCTTTAGAGGGAAGTTCAATTTTATGGTGTATTTAATAGTGCTAGGAGATGATAACGTTTTTAGCGTTGATCCAGTACTTGTTGAATATTTCAGAGAGGAACTAATAGCAGTGGAAATGCTCAAGCTCGGACAAGTCTATACTCCTGAAGATAAGGATAAGGCTGAACACGGGCTAACTTTGAGAAGGTTAGAAGATGTAACCTTTTTGAAAAGAAAGTTTCGATTTTTCAGAGGTCGTTGGATAGCGCCTTTGGATCTCGGAACAATCATGGATATTCCTAATTGGACTAGAGATGGTCCGAATATCTATGCTGATACAGAGTCTAACGTTCAAGTTGCTCTTGAAGAGCTCACCCTTCATGGGAGAGATGTTTTTGAGGAGCTTGGCGGAAGACTTATTCAAGCAGTGCGTGATACACACGGCTTGTCTGAGCCTGAATGTACGTCTTTCGATGTTCTGTATCAAAAGGTAATTCACAGAGATGGAGATCGAAGTGAATACCGAAGCATCATCCCTGGTTACGGCGTTACTGGTGGCAAAAAGGCGGAACCACAAATTGGTAGCGAACGCTCTGATGATGAACAGGCTGCGGTATTTACCGTTACTTCCAGGATGGCCTGCTGGCAGCCCCAGCTAAATCCAGGATCCCGCAAACCTCACGTTCGCCTGATTCAGCGTCGTGTTGTAAATCGAATTGCTACAACAAATACAAATCCCGCACTTGGAAATGACAATCGGCTCACCGTTTCCCGACTCGAGGCTCAGGATGGCCTAGAGGACAATTCGTCTTCTTCGGTAACTCGAATGGTTTCGGATGCTGATGTGGTGGTTGCAAAGCCACTCATGGAAAGGAAATTAGATAGTTCTCTTGTAGAAAATGCCACGACGGGCAATATGCAGAGCGTTGCTGATTTTCTTTCACGACCGTTGATGATATTTGGAGGCGCATTTGCAACGACTGATATCCCAAACACACCTATTGGAGGTTTTCAATCTCCTCAAGGGCCTCTTGGATTGCCCATCTTCAATGATAAAATCAAAGGAGCTGGAGCTTTTCGAGGCGATTTGCATGTTACTATCAATTTTAATGCAAATCGATTTCAACAGGGCAGATATATGCTTGTTTGGATCCCTACTGGTGGTGCTGTTGGGTATGATGTTTGGGATCGCATGCACAGGGCTACTCTTGTGGAGACTACACAATGTCCCCATGTGGAGTTTGACTTGTCTTGTGATACTTCAGCTACATTGGTTGTGCCTTATGTTACAGCACAGGGATGGGCCGCTACTTCTTCTTCTACTAACCTTACAACGAATTTGGTTGGGATGAATGGATGGGTTAGGCTTATTCCCTATTCACCGTTGGTTGCACCAACTGGTTCGTCCACTGCAAACTATACAGTCTTTGTTCATTTTGAGAATGTTGAGTTTGCCATGGCTATTGCTCCTCAAGCCGGAGGAGCACGAGTCAAAACACGAGTTAGACGCCGTGTTGGTCCTGCAGCGTCTGAACAAAAATCACAGAATATTGGACCTTTGGAATCCGCTTTTTCTTCTCTGTCTTTGGTGGCTGGAAAGATGAACGGAATTCCTCTCTTGAGTTCTGTGTCTCATACAGCTGGCTGGGCAGCAGATCTTGCTGCTTCAGTGGCTGGAGCATTTGGTTGGAGCAGACCTCATAATTCGGAACATTCGACAATGATGATTCCTTATAACAACGCCAACCGAATGACCAATGTTGACGTAGCTGATAATAGTACTAAACTTGGTTATTTTGATCGTAATGAGATTGAGGATGTGGTTGGATTTTCTGGCACAGATATTGATGAGATGAGCCTTGCTTATGTTCAATCGATTAGTGCTTATAATTCAGCTATAACTTGGTCCAACACTGCCGTTTATGGCACGCGATTGGTAGAGCTCTTTTGTTGCCCCAGAGATTATGTCACTACCACAGTACAAAGTGGTGTGAATATTACTCACATGTCCCCTGTGAGTTTTGTTTCTTCGTTTTTCTCTCTTTACCGTGGATCCTTGCGATTTACTTTTAAGATAGTGAAGACGGAGTTTCACTCTGGACGTTTACAGATTAGTTTCTTTCCTTTTGATACCATTAATGGTGCAGTACCAACTTCCCCGTCCACGTATGATTGCGCTTACTTGCATAGAGAGATTATAGATGTACGTGACAAGAGTGAATTTACTTTTGTTGCGCCTTATACATCCTTTTCTCAGTATAGGAGCATGAGTAGTTCCGATCGTCATTATGGAAAGCTTCTAGTTGACGTTTTGGATCCACTTGTGGCTCCTTCCTCTGTTTCGAGTAGTGTATCAATTATCATTGAGGTTTCAGGTGCTGAAGACCTGGAATTTGCTCAACCTGCAGCACCCGCTTGGCAAGTGTGTGCTCAGTATGTCCCACAAGCAGGTGGGAACACCTGTCTCATTGTTGCTGAAGATGTTGGTCATTCGAACATCGGTAACAATGGTGCAGCCGCGAAAGCTTGTATTGGTGAAAGAGTCACTTCCTTTCGCCAAATTTTGAAGAGGTTTTCCCTTTTCAATAAACCTGCTAGCATTGGTTACTCTGCTTCAACAAACATGATGCAGGTGACCCCATTTATCAACAATGTCAGTTCTATTGGTAGCAGTTTGTTGTTCACGCAACCTGCTCAACCAGGCGATTTGATAACTTCAATTTCAGCGTGCTATGCTCTTTTGCGCGGCTCTGTGAGATTTAAGTTTATTGATCCAACTACGGCTACTGCAGCCAAGGTTTTCATTTCTTCGTACGCGTTGGATGTCACCCAAGGTTTTAAGAAATCAGTTGGTTGGACAACTGCCAATGATACAGCGTATTGGCAGCCAAATCGCACACAAGCATTCTTCAGAACTGACATCGGTGGAGTGCCAGAAGTTGAAGTTCCCTTCTACAGTCGTTATCATTCGACAGCAGTTGCGGATACTCTTGCTACGGACAAAACAACTATTCCTGATCTAGTTTATACTGGATTAGGAACAGGTCCGAGACAAGTCTTCAATTACTACACTCCTAATGTCCCTGCTGCTGATCCGTTAGTCTATCGGTCAGCTGGCGAGGACTTTTCTCTTGGTCTTTTTGTGTCCGTTCCCCCAGTTGTTGGGTGGACGTATAACATGAATTGACCATTCTTTTTGGTTTTTCTATTTATTTTTCCAATTCTCTATAATTTTCTTTTTACAACGACCCCAACCTTCCTCTTTCTTAGAGATTGGCGTATGGAAAGCGCTGGTCCCCTAGTAAGATAAATTGTGTCGGAAGGGCGAGTATAACGGGTTTTCTGCGTCGTCACATTTTAATGGCATTAGTAAGCCACAGCCTACAGAAAGGCGTGTGACAATAGTACGCGAAAGTGTACCTGGTTAGGTGTGTGAATTTATTCTCACATCAAACATTTTCTTG
>Ga0058859_11802031_pt1 | contig 9056 bp, 2 predicted proteins | sample SwirhirootsSR2_FD_61032 | JGI IMG/M metagenome (GOLD analysis project Ga0058859, IMG submission 61032) | Switchgrass rhizosphere and bulk soil microbial communities from Kellogg Biological Station, Michigan, USA for expression studies -... | ecosystem: Host-associated > Plants > Roots >...
CATTAAGAAAAGGGTTCATCCTACAATAAATTGCAAGAGCGCCCTCTAGGACCACGCAAAGTGGCCTAACGGCTTTCTAATCATATTCTTTCTCTAAGAACGTCGACGAAGGATCTACGTCGGATAACCGTGATATCCTTACACACTGAAGTGTTGTTTTGAGTTTTTGACCGCCATAGTGCACCGCTCCCAATTCATTCGCTGAATCGTACGATGTTATGACGAAATTCAAAACGGAAAATCGTAAAACGGGAGCGGTACCTAATAGTACTGTCAATCAAGATCTTGTTTCAAGAGAGATCTTTGATCAATAAATAAACGATAAACTCTAAGTTCGTAAATCTATGCCTCTAATTAGTCGCGCGAGGAGCGCGGTCATTTTCTACTGGCGAAACACTCTAAAAATGACAAAAGAGTGGATACAATGATGGTTAACAAATATTAATTCTGCAAAGCTATTGTGCGTGTTGGGGTCAGTGGAGGAACTGATACAAAGAGGCCAAAATTACCATCATCCCCCAAGGATCTTGATATAATAGAGAGGCCCCCATTTGTGCTGTTGTTGTAGTAGTGAGTAATTCCAACAGCAGTGGCCAAAACATTCGATCCATAATCACGACCAGCGGGTCCTAGAGTATGGGCAGCATTCACTCGTGAGTGCCACTTGTGATATTGTGGAACCTCAAATTCACAAACTCCATTTGCTTTGTTGTTGTAAAATAGCTGTAAAGAATTTAGTCTATTCTTGTAAGTTGCAGTCGCTTGCCAATCAGTAGCACCAAAACTAACAATGACTGAAGAAGTCATGTCAGAGGCAACACCAGCTGCATATAAATACGTAGAAGGAGCTGTGTCAGGGGCAGCAGTAGTAACACTGACTAACTTGATTCGGACGGATCCTCTAGATAGGGCATACATGGATGAAAGAACTCCATATAAATCCACAGAGTTAACTGGGGTTGCAAAAACACCAGGTCCAATGTATTGGGCTACTGGTACAGCGAAAGGTACCATGTTAAGAAAATTTTGAGATGCACCAAAACCATCTCTTGGTGGTATTAGATTGGGCATTTTGAGCATAGTCCTCCACGATGATACGCTCTCTCCAATACATGCGAGTGCGTTTATTCCTTGATCAGGTTTGACACTAGCTGACCCAAGAGTGCCTGAAACTAGTTCGCAGTCGTTCCTCTGTGGTTTAAAACCACTGAAATCACTACTACCAGACTGGGGCACCATATCAACAATTGGTATAAAAGCATTACCCTTTGGAACTGAAACCTCAAAGTCAGGTCCAGCTGAAATTTCCAGAATGATACTGATACTTGAGGATACTGATGAAGGTGCCACTAAAGGATCAACGACGTAAACATTGAATTCACCAAGTTGGGTTTGAGACGCAGTTAGTGAGGTTGGTCTCCATGGTGAAGAAGATATATAAGGAATAACAAAAGTTACCTCATTACAATCTCTAATGTCAATAACCTCATTGTGAACATAGGGTGAAAGAGCATAACTTCCTGCTGCTCCACTAGCATAGTTGTCTTGTGGAAAGAAAGCAAAACACAATCTCCCTGAATGGAATTCGGTTTTAACAAATTTGAATGTATATACTAAGCTACCCCTCCAGTACGCGAATTGAGAGCACAAAAATTCGTAGGGTTTGAAATCGTAAATGGTTGCCGCTCCAACAGTGCGGCTCAACACATTCTGCATAGCACCATTATAAATGGAAGTAATCACAGCACCCGGTATGGCAGCTGTACTCCATGTAACTGTTGCGTGCCAGGCTGGTATAGTTTTGAAGAATGAAAAATCCATCTCATCAATATCGGTACCTGAGAAACCAGGCATCAAACCAACCGAGTTCTTGTAAGAAAGAGACAGATGTTGTGATTGATCAGGAGCATCAACATTACAAAACCAAGGAGTAGATTCTCTTGTCATTCTTGGAACTATTCCAGTATTGTTGGGTCTAGACCATCCAAAAACAGAAGCAGCTCCTGACAATTTGTCTGTAAGCCAAGCAGTTCCTTTTGCGTAGTCACTAATCAATGGAACCGTGACAAAGAGAGAAGCTAGATTGGAGACCTTCATTAATCCTGACTGAATGGGACCCATTGCCTCACCTTTTTCTTGCTCAGACTGGCTTTTACCTTTCCAGCTAGAAAAGTTGGCACGACTGGATTGTGGGTGAGCAGGACCAATGAGCTCCACATTGTCAAATGAAGCCCATATTGTATAGGAAGCCACGGTAGAACCTGTTGCAGCAACAAGTGGCGAGTAGGCCCATAAACCGAGAACCCCAAGCATTCCAAAATAGTTGATTCCACCTGTCACATTGGGCACGTAGTTCATGGTTGAAACGAAAGGAATTGTCAAATTAGCTTCTGTATCGCATGATACGTCAATCTCAGCATGGAATGTTTGAGTTCTAGAGGTGAGGGTGTTGTTATTTGAATCAACAGCAGCCTTAATCATAGCTTTAGTATAATCACCTCCCCCTGTTGGTACGTAATTGAGGAAGTACCTTCCTTGTTGGAACTTATTCCCATTAACTTGCCATCTAATTTTCATGGTAGCCCTAAAACCAATGAAGCCTTTGGCTTTATCGTTCATCATGGCAGAGGCCCTAAAAATGTCTTGTGGTAAATTAGCCACATAAAGAGGAACACTAACCACATCAGTAGTAGATAAACTACCAGCTGTAAGGCGGATTGGCTTCGCAAGAAATGTTTTAATATCTTGGTAAAAATTTGACGAACTGGATTCCATAAGGAGTTGATCAATACTTATCGCTCTGTGAGGTGAGGCACTAACCACATTTGCATCTGCAACAAATGTAGTTGTAGCCTCAGTAGTAACAACGCCCTCAGCAGGAACATTGTCACCAGTGTAGTTGTTATTATTTGCGGTAGGAGCAACTGACTCCTGTGCGTTGTTGTTTGTAGTAGCGGGTGGATTTTCAGCTAGTGGGCCCACCCGAGCCCATAAGCTATACCTAGTTCCGCTGGATTTCGATGGGGACGCCATCCTAGCATCCTGCTGGCCTATCGGTGAATACCGAACTAGTTCACACTCAGCAGCCTGATAGAGAAGAATTCTTTATACTAGGGTCTTAAATTTTCTTACGGATCACACTGAGTGAGGGTTCATTTGTAGAGCTGTACCATGGCCCCCCTTTTTAACCAAAAGGGGTAAAACACATAAATGTGCGGGGCATTTTTACTGTCTGTCCGAGACATTGATCTCTAATTAAAGAGATCTACATTGTAGGAGAGAATCCTACTATGAGAATCCTCTTCCAAATCGGGTATTTGATCTAAGTCAACAAACTCGGAATTACAAACAAGAGCTTGAATAAATCCCTGTTCAGTTTCTAGATTCATACATGGATTTGTGTGACAATAATATCGATGAAAAGCTTCTACAATGCGAGGTCTCCAAATATTGAAGGTCTCAGTATCATGAAGACTTAATTCACGTATCGCAACTACCACATTGTCACACACAATTTCATCAGAATATGTTCCTTTCTTAGTCCACATGGGTATATTGAGAACCACTTCTAGACGCAAGGGTGCTATCCATCTGTGGAGTTTAGGAGAAAAATAGAATGATCTCTTCAAAAATTCAACTGTATCTATAGGACGGAAGCCGACAGTAGCAATTTCTTTCAATTCTGTTGTATACTTCATACCATAATTTTCCATCTCAACACCAATATTGATGTCATTAAACTTATTTCTGAACCTTCTGTTGACAGAATACACCACATCATCGCCATACACGGCTAAGTGAACATTATCATTGAACATGTGTATTGGCCCAATAATCATTTTCCAGCAGACTCTAAAGAGTAACTGATTGACTATACAGTTGATGATAACAGTTTCAGGGTGTCCACTAGATAGTCCACCAAACCATTCATACAACATACCATCGTTGATATGACGTGCATTTGTTACCTCACACCATAAGACGGATCTAACTCTCTCCTGTTCCTCCTTGTCTGTTAATGACCAGCTGCCTTCTCGAGCATAGTAGTCCTGAACCAATTCCAAAGTCATCATTTGAATAGTTACCAATTGATCCCCATCAAATGCTGAGAAATCACCAGCACCTACCAAACTCGATTTTTCACTCTCATCAAAAGCACTCAAATATTTGACCAACTCATCCCACTCGGTTGAGTAGGGATTTATCCCAACACAACTACCATTCCAAATGCGATTGGACATAAGATAAGCATCAAACGATTGATTGTACATTCGTGATATTATAGTATATATTAACGGACAGCCCGAAATAAGTCTGGTCTTGCCAGTTTTAACTTTTTCCTCAGGTCTAAGTTCATCTTTCAAAAAGTCTGTGAAAGCATAGAACGGTCTGATACCACTCTTCATTTTGTTCAAGTCAATTTGTACCAGGTCAAATAATTCCCAGAATATATGGGTGGGATCGTCCTCTCTCAACCTGCCAACAGGTGGAGGAAATAGACCTTTCTTGTAGTCTTTGTTAGAATTCACATTCATAGGATAACCTGAACTAGTGGCCCGAGGAATCCCTCTGAAATGCTCAGTACCCTCAATACCATAAACTGCTTCCCAAACGCTCAGTACTCTAGCACGTATGCGTATCCTATCATTCCCTCTTTTGTATATGAAATCACGTAACTCACGGACACAATCACTGAAAATCTGTGGGGTCACATAAGTGTGATTTCCACAATACTTCTTCAAAGCATTGCTAACCGGGTCAATATCACCTTTCTTGTACAAAAGAGCGGGTCTCAAATCAGTTGTAGTGTAAGTATTGAATAACTTGGAGGGTATGATTTGGGTATTTGAGCATGTAGAGGGATATTCACTCAATTTACCAAAGACGTTGAACTGATCAAAGTTCACATCCTTAGCACTCTGAGCTGTAAATTTCTCATCGAAGGGTTCTGTGATAATAATATCCTTGAAATTTTCCTCAACTTCTTTTAGGGCAGCTTCCAACATTTCACGTGTTATAAGGGCTGAATATGAACTAACATCAGGTTTACCAGCAACATGAATGCCATAAATTTTCCTACCCTGGATCTTGGAGTTGAGAACACAGAATGGTGAACCACAATCACCCTCACGGGTGAATCCCTTGTATTGAAAACTTTGTTTGACTGTGTAGGTTTGTATGAGTCCCTCATTATCCACCACGTCAAACTGCCTTCCAAAAATTGTACCATACCCGGTATTCATACGGACATCACCATCCTCTAATTTGGGTATTACATAACTAACATGACTCTTCATTATATTAGCTATGTCTGAATCGGTAGCAAAATTGGCCACACGATCAACATGTGGTTGACAAATATGTTTTGGAAACTTAACCAGACACAAGTCCTGCTCAACTAAATTATCACCATAGGCATTGTCTAGTAGGTCACCAAGAGTACCAATCTGAATCTTTGCCTTACCCTGACTGCCAAAACCAGTGAGTGAGAATTTGGCCTGATTCACAGCAGGATTCTCATCAACTCTAGCTTGCAACTTGGTAATGAAATGTAATGGCATTAAAGCTATTGTATCTCTAACAAAAAGGACACTACCGTATTCAATCCACTGGTCTTCTTTCTTGTCTGGATCATCTTGGACTCTGAGAGTAAAGAGGCTTGTTTTAACAACTTTCTTGATCAGATCATAACCACTGGAGTCTCCTCCTGATTGTCCGGTATTACCGCCACCTCGTAAAGCTCGTAGAGCACTGGGTGAAATCGTTTTCTTTTTCTCAAAGTCTCGCGTTTCCTTATGATAATTCTTGGATTGACCCTCAATGTCAATATCTTTCCAAGAAGGAAAAATATATCCAACAAGGGTCATAGTCCCTCCTGTGAGTAAAACACTTGCAAAGACTGCCCCAAATATGGATAGACATAGGGTTATAATCCCTTGATTTTCCTTTAAGAAACTAAGGGCCCCACTATAAGCTTCAACAATAGGGTTTTTGATGCTATCCCACAATTTACTCATGTACTCTTTCCATGTGGAATGAGCCTTCTCTGAGCCTTCTAGGATCTCTTCCATTCCATCAACTGGCAGAGAGAACACCAAAAATTTGGGATCAATGACAACATCTTCAAGCCACATAGATCGGATTCGATGATTACCAGAAAAATACTTAGTAACAAATTCCTCACGATCCAAACATAAAGAGGCTAACACAATACTCCAATGGTAATTCTTCGAATCATCGTAATTAACATAAGTGCATTTTGCTATCTTCATGACTTCAAGTATAGTGGCAGCTTGCAATGTCGGCTCAAGATTGTCTATGTTGGCTATCTCTCTTTCAACTATGCGCTTGATGTGATTCGGAAATAATCGAAGTTGAGGAGCTCGCATGGCTATTGATTCGTCGTAATCTGACTCATCACCAGAGTCATCAGACTCAACATTCTCCATCTGAGCACCAAAATTGAAGTTGAATAATTTGGCCTGGGCCTTAATACCACTATCAGCTTTTTCAATGTTTCTGAAATACGCTTCAGTTTCGTCAACACCTTTCTTTTGTGCCAAATACCAGGCCTCATTACGTTTGTACATGGCAACCATTCTCTTAACTAACTCTAGGAAATCCCAGGCCTCGCCGGTAGGTTGACCTTGTCTGTCAAGTGGGTAAAAATCTTGCATATACGGATTGATAATCTTTGGTATAATGGTATCCTTCTTTCCAGCTGTCTCAATGGTAACTTCTTCAGAATCAGGCATTTTACTTGGGTCAAATCTTCTTGCCCAGTGGGCAGCTTTCTGAGTTTCAACAGTACAATATTCCTTCTTTGGTACGACAAGAACATCGATGGCAACTCTGCGCAAGAGAGCTAGTTTGTCCCTAATACTCTCTATACCAGAAAAATTCTGAAGATTTGTAGTTGCTATAACCAATTTTGAATTGAAAGCTACATTACCTTTATCCTCGATCTTAGCCATGTGTAGATCCATTTTAAAGCAATTAACTGCTCTGAACCAATTCATGATCTCATTGTCGGCATCACCAGCTACATCGCGGGCCTGTCCAAAATCATCAAACATAGTGACAATGCTGTTGAGAGAATATTTATCCCAATACTTAGTCTCGAAGAATCTATTATAAATAAATTCTGCGGGATTGGATTGAAATGCTTTGTATTTCTCATCATCAAGAACAGATGCACAAAAAGCATGAGTTATGTGGTGCATAATTACTGATTTGCCAACTCCAGCAGCACCTCTTAGAAACATACTTACAGGTTCCATTCTAAAACCTTTAAGGGTTGGGTGCGATTCCTCAAAAGCCACCATCATCTTAGTCAACCTATTGATTTCCTGTTGAAGGAGAGCTCTGGCTCCACTTGTACATTCGTCTTTTGGTAATTCCATAAACATATTTTTCCCTTGGCCAACGAGCGCTCGAAGAACTCCATAAGTTTCCTCAGTCTCGTACAATTCACAGTGCCTTTGTTTGTCATATATGGTGCTAGCCTTTTTGAAGAATGCATCAATACGAGCATTGTTGGAGGAAAGAAATCTTAATGATGGCATATCTAGGCATTCAACCCGAATCCAATTAACTATTTTTTCAAAAAGTCCAACAACAAAAAACATGATATCAGACATTGATTTTTTGGCCCTGTCAAATGAGCCTAAAGTTTTCAATATGTCAGATGGCAAATTCTTGCCGGAAGTACACAGGACAAATGAAGACAAGAGTAGATTGATTCCTGTAGAATACGAGTCAAAATCATCTTTCCCTGATTGGCTTTGAATGTTATTACTGAATTTGATATTTGACACAAAATTAATAAGTGTCCTTAGGAAATGTACATTCTTAGTTACATTAGAAAAGAAGTAGATGACTACTCCAAATCCAACAATCAAAGCAAATGTTTCCTTGTTTGGATCAAAACAAAATTTAAGACAAACACCTGTAAAAACAGAGAGAAGTACTATATCTTTGACCAGACCACTCTTGGTGAGGGAACTACTCCCAAAGAGTTGATCCATAAGACCACCTGACGTCTCTTTAGGTACACCTTCACTGTGGAAAAATTCGTTTAATCCACCTCTTATTTGATCTTCAGTCGGTGCACTCTGGCTAGGTTTGAGTATATCAAGAAGGGTATTGACTGATTTGAGAGTCTCACCCTCTAATCCAACTTTGAGGGCACCATCTTTACCGAATAATAAATTCTGAACAAATCCGTTGTCTTGTGGCAAAATAGGAGAGGGAGGAGTTTTAATACGAAATTCCTCAAATCCATCAAGGCTTCCTGATTGTGGGTAAACGTCGAAATGAACTTTGTTGGACCACTTAACAGATTTGTCCTTATACTTTGGATTTTTGTTAGATTTCTTTGCGGGGCTATGTCTGCGGGGATAATCAAAATTGCTAGCTCTAGGTTCTGAGAGCGAACCAGCAATTAGATTTTCTCCGCTAGGAGTACGTGCGCGTTTGAATTCTTTTGAGATCAAATTATCTCCAGAATCAAGAACAAAGTCACCTGGAAGAGTAAAACTCTTCGTCTTGGGTAGACTGGAAATTGATTTTTGTTGACAAGCAGTTTTAACGGTAGTTGTATTATTTGTTGTCATCATAAAAGAAAGAATTTGTTTTGGGTCCAGCTTCTTCGGCTGGAACGGAGGCGCACACATAAGTCTCGCCACAACCAGATAGATTTTGCTACATTAAAATCTCTAAAAGTGAGTGATCTAAACACTTATTCGAGTGATCACTTATTTTTATTTATCTTATATTGTTTTTGGTTCTACTAGTTAATAGATGTTTTTCTAAAAGTCCTCTTAAGTCTATAGAGGGCTCACCGTTCGAAAACAAAACACGTGTTCACATTCAAAGTTTTAAAATTTTTGAGATTGGTTGGTTGGTTTGAAAGACGAAATACAAAGAAAGAGTATAAAATACTCATAAACAGGATATAATGAAAATGTCAAACATAAAATATGTAGGAGATGATCAAAAGGGACTTATAACTATTTAAAGAAGGCCACAATATGTAAAATGAAAATAAAATAAAT
>Ga0058859_11825180_pt1 | contig 8749 bp, 6 predicted proteins | sample SwirhirootsSR2_FD_61032 | JGI IMG/M metagenome (GOLD analysis project Ga0058859, IMG submission 61032) | Switchgrass rhizosphere and bulk soil microbial communities from Kellogg Biological Station, Michigan, USA for expression studies -... | ecosystem: Host-associated > Plants > Roots >...
AGGGGAACATAGCGTGCAAACGGCAGCCTTTCTCGATTACCTGGAACGCGAAAAGCAAGACATTCTAGACCACTGTACCCAGTGTGGGACCTGCGTAGAAGTCTGTCCCATGCCGCAGTACGACCCAGCGATTGCCCAGACTGATCCAGTGCTCATTGTTGGCAAAGTCCTGGAGTTACTCCGCACTGGCGTGGCTTCTCCAGAAGCCAAAACCTGGGCGCTCAGTTGCTCCAACAGTGGACGCTGTATCCCGGCCTGCCCAGAAGGGGTGAACCCGCGGAAGATGCTGGCGCTGGCTCGCCTGGAGCTGCGTCGGCAGCAGACTGCCAGCAATCCTCAGGCGGCGCAGCAGGCGGCGCGGGACGATTTTAAAGCGTTGGGTAGAGCTCTGCGGCTTCTGCTCAGCGTGCAACTGCACCCCGAAGATATTCAACGCTTGCTCCCAGGCGCGATCAGCGAGCGGCAACGGCCGGCCGACGTAGTCTTCTACTTCGGCTGTAATATCCTACGCACACCGGAGATTGCCCTAACGGTGCTGGATGTCCTGGATCGCCTGGAGGTGGATTACGAGGTCCTGGGCGGCACAGGCAATTGCTGTGGCATCACCTTCATGCGGGCTGGGGAACCAACCATAGCGCATGCTCAGGCAGCCCAGACCCTGAACAATATGGCCGCCTTCACGCCCCAGGAAGTGCTCACCTGGTGCCCCTCTTGTAACGTGCACATGCAAGATTTCGTGCTCGAACCAGAGACACCGGACTTCCCCATGCGGCACGTCACGGGATATCTCATGGCGCATTTACCAGAGTTGCAGCAGCACTTCGTGCAGCCTGTGCGCAAACGCGTCGCTCTGCATGAGCACCATGGGGTGGACGGCGTGGCTGAGGATGTGCGGTGCCTGCTCAGCGCTATCCCAGGTCTGGAATTGGTGACGATCCCACAACTGTACGATCATGGCCATCAGTGTTCGGGGTTTCGCAGTGCCCCTGCAGCCAGGGAAAATGTCCACCGTACAGTGCTGGATCAGGCTGCCGCCGCTGGGGTCGATGTCCTGGCCGACATTTATCACAGTTGTCACCGCGAGTTGGTAGCGGCGGAGCGGGACTACCCATTTGCGATCCAGAACTTCATCAGTCTCGTTGGTGAGGCTATGGGCCTCACGCGGCAGGACCTCTACAAGCGCATGGTGCTGTACCGCGATATGGAGCGCGTGCTGGCAGAGGCGGCCCCGTACATTGCTGCAAATGACGTTGATACCGACCTCGTGCAGCTAGCGCTCCCAAAGGAGATCTGGAGTTGAGGGACAGGTATGGGCTACCGCATGCTGCAGGTGCTGGCAGGCTTGCTCGGGTCACTACTGCTGGCCACAACGTTGTCTGCCCGCACCATGTATGCCACAGATACCTTTGAAATTGTGGTGCGTTCTGAGAGAAAGATTGTGGGGCGCAATATTGTCAAGGTCCTGCCCTCTGGCGCACCCATCGAGGTGCGGGATATGGATGACACCTGGGCGACAGTGCGTCTCGAGGATGGTCAAACGGGTTACGTCGAGAAAAGACACGTGATCGACCGTGAACCCTACAAAGTCACTGCCGAACGCCTGCAACTCGAAGTTGGACAACAACGTGAACGCCTGGCGATGTTGACGCAGCAACTTGCCACTTTGCGCGATGAGCATCAGCGTCTGCAGAAAGTCAGCAGTGTGTCAGAGACGCAGTTACAGGATATCAGTCAGAAGTACGAGCAACTCCGCCAGGATGCCACCACGGCCCAGTTACTTGAGACCAAAGAGAAATATGAAGAACTGAATCATGCCCACACTGAGGCCCAGCAACGCCTTGCCGCCCTGAACGAGGCGTACACCTCCCTCAAAAGTTCGACCAGGCTCACCTGGTTTCTCAGTGGCGCCGGAGTAATCCTGCTCGGATGGCTCCTGGGGATGACGAGCGAGCGCTGGCGTGGTCGCCGGCGTCGGCAGGTGGGCTATTCCTACCAACTGCCAAGCTGACCTACCGCCCATGGCTACTGTCGTACTCGAAGGGATTAGCAAGTATTTTGGCACCGTACCAGCAGTCCAGGATCTCAGTTGTACCATCGCCCAGGGAGAATTTCTGGCCCTGCTCGGACCCAGTGGCTGTGGCAAGACGACCACGCTCTTGATGCTGGCCGGCATCTACCGCCCTGCCAGTGGTGCACTGCGCTTTGATGGACGTATCGTCAACGATCTCCCGCCCCGCCAGCGCAATATTGGCATGGTGTTTCAGAGCTATGCGCTCTATCCACACCTGAGCGTCTACGAGAATCTCGCCTTTCCTTTGCGTGTCCAGCGTCAATCCCGCGCTGTCATCGCACACAAGGTCGAGCATATTGCGGCGCTCGTACAATTGCAGGGCCTGCTGCAGCGCAAACCGGCACAGCTCTCGGGTGGACAGCAGCAGCGTGTAGCGCTGGGACGGGCGCTCATTAAGGAACCAGACCTGCTGCTGTTCGACGAACCTTTGAGCAATCTCGACGCTGAGCTCCGTTTGCACATGCGCGCTGAGATCAAACGCCTGCAACGCTCCCTGGGGATTACTGCAGTCCTCGTGACCCACGACCAGACTGAAGCCCTGAGTATGGCCGACCGCATTTTAGTGCTACGCGAGGGGCGGCTACAACAGCTTGCTGACCCGCATACACTGTATCATACGCCCGCCAATGAGTTTGTGGCGCGTTTCATTGGCAGCACCCCGATGAATTTTCTCCCAGTGCAGTCTACCGGCCACCCACCCATGCTGCACCTCGTTGACACGGCATGCTGCTTTGCACTACCAGCGACCACCTGGGCTGCTTTGGAGCACAGACCATACGGCGCAACGCCCTACACTCTGGGCCTACGTCCAGAAAACATCGCGCTCCAGCCCTCTCCTGGTGAGTATCTGCTCCCAGCTACGATTACTTTACTCGAACCGCTCGGCCGCGAAGTACTCCTATCGGCCACGTGCGGTCCACACCTGCTCAAGGTCCTGGTACCAGCCCCTTGTGTGCTCGCTCCAGACACACCTGTATGGCTCAACCTCAGCCAGGGACCGCACCACTTTTTCGACCCGCACACTGGGGTAGCACTTGTGCAGCGTTGAGAGAGCATGATCCAGGCCAGCCGTCTTACGCTGCAGTCTCCTTTAAGCGTCTGAGCTGCGCCACAGCCTCAGTAGTCCACTGCAGCGCGGCTTGGAGCACACTCCTCTGAAACTGGAGGGTCAGCAAGAGAAACGGGAGGTTTGCTTCGGCCCCTGGGGCTTGCATACTGTCATGCACTTCCTGTTCGCGCTTCTCATACCCTTGCAACTCTGCAGCCAGCTTCTGCTGACGCCTCTCAAGCTGCGCGATGAGGACCTGGCGGGGCAACAGGTGGCCGAAGAACAGATGCAGCAACAGGGGGCTCTTGAAGACGTCAGGCTCCACATCGGGATTCGCTAACCACTGCTGCAAGGCCTCCCGCCCAGCCGGAGTAATCCGATAGAGACGTTTGTCCGGACGGTTCGTCTGTTCAACCTCTGTCATCGTCGCCAAGCCTGCCTGCTCTAGCCGCCGCAGTTCCCCATAAATCTGACTTTTCGCCGGGCTCCAATAGACATGGTGCACCTGCTTATCGAGCAGGAGCTTCAGGTCATATCCGGACCGCTCTTGAGAGCTGAGCATGCCGAGGAGAATGTAAGAGGTCGTAGGGAGGTTCATCATCTTCTCTCACTTGGCTCATGGGTGTTCTGGAAGCCTGTCTGACACGTTGGCTGCCTACGCCCTGTGCACTTGCCTGAAGCGCATAAGGAGCCTAGCGTCAACGTTGACAACAGGGTGCTCTTGAGCACGCTAGCAAAACGTACTACGAAAGTCTCGGAATTTCCCTGATAGTGCTCTCAGGGTTGTCTGATTATCTACTAGAGGGAACAATAAGGCAAGCTCTTCTTCTGCACCCTCTTCCGGGAGAGGACCGAAGCGAGAGACCGTTGGGGGTACTGCATACCCTGGGGCCCCTCGTCCCAGCTAACACCCTCTCGGGAGAGGGAACAGAACACTGGCTGTGACAAAAGATCGTGGATCAACCAAGCGGTCCCTGAAAGACCTGGTCTACGTAGGTATCAGACAGCGGCTCCAGAGCCTCCGGCCACTCGGTGGTCACACGCCGCCGCTGGCTCTGCGGACGCACTCGACCGTCCCAACTCACCTGCTCCATGTAGTACAATTGGATGCAATGGCCGTCAGGATCAAGAGCATGCGCGACGTAGTCCGTACCGAGTGAAAGCTCGGGGGGCAGCGGGTCGAGCATGGTGACACCGTGCGCTTTGAGAAAGGCTACGGCCTCGCGCAGTTGCTGATAGCTGCCCACTTCGACGCCAAAGGATTTACACGTGGTGTGGGGACTGAACCCGAGTTGCGCGCGGAGTTCTTTGGGGAACAGGGCGAGGCTGTGGTGTTCGCTACCAGTGCGCAAGAACACACAGCGGGCGCCGTGATACGTACTCTCCTCCGTCTTCACAAAGCCTACTGTGTCAGTGTAAAACGCTTCAGCAGCATCAACGTCCTCGACAAACAGATGTACGGGCCCGATCTTGGTGATTTTGAAAGGACGCGGCAGGAGGACGCCTTCAACGTCATATGTAGCCGGTAATTTCTCTTCGTAGCGATGTCCGCCAAAGATGTCCACACCCTTGTCGTGCAGCGCCTCAACGACCTCAGCATTCTCAGACATCTGCGGCAACGGTGGTTCCTGGCGAAAACCACGATAGTAGATCGCCCGCGGCTTGCTCAGGTCGTTCCAGCCCACCTGTTCAATGCCGTAATAAAACTCATTGGTGTGCCCATCCGGATCGTAGACATAGCAGTGCCAGTTGCTGCCAGGCATGTCACGGCCCACACGCTGGATGGGGATATCACGCTCCTGAAAGTAGTGAAACGCATCAACCACTTCTTTGAGGCTGCCAACCTGCCAGGTGATCTGGTTAATGGTCACTTCAGGACGGAATTTACGATCAGGCCGGAGGTCCATCACGCCCTTGTTGAACAGCACAAACGAGTGATGGTCGGTGCCGTGGCGCATGAAAAAGCCGCGGGCGTCCCCGAGCGCTTTGACCTGCTCTGGCATGCCAGGCACCTGGGCAAAATCGAGTTCGTCGGAAATCTTGAAACCCAGGAGGGCATTGTAGAAGTTCAACCCTTCTGCTATCTTCAGCGCGTTAAAGCCAAAATGGCCCAGCCGCCGCACCTTGAACGGGCGCGACAGGAGAATCCCGCCAACATTATACTCCTGCGATGCGATTGCCATAGACGTGTCCTTCCTTAGTTTTAGGGACCCTGACTCTCCCCTCTCCCGCAGTGAGAGGGCACATCTATCCTGCAGGATCTTGACAACGGGAGAGAGTATACCGCATCCTGAGCACCGGATGCCGTCTTCCAGGAGGCGAGGCTCGTGAAAAGCCCTGCCAAGGAGCTGACCATGCCACACACTGCGGCACAGATCATCATCCCAGACGATTTCCCTCCGGTGATTTCGGGGACGCCGGCGTTGCAGACCATGCAGGCGCACGGCCATGTGAACGTCTACACCTCACGTCCGGAGACGCAGGACGAACTCGTAGGGCGCATCCGTGAGGCGCATACCGTCGTCAATATCCGTGCCTATTGTAAATTCACTGCTGAGGTCTTGCAGGCGTGCCCTCATTTGCAACATCTCGCCATTTGGGGCACTGGCACCGACAATGTAGATTTAGCAGCAGCGCAGGCTGCAGGTATCGTGGTGACGAATACCCCCAACACAGCCACGGATGCGGTCGCCGAGCAAGGATTGGCACTTATACTGGCCATAGCACGCAAAGTGCCAGGCCTCGACGCGCAGGTGAAAGGTGGCGCCTGGGTGCGCGGCATGCTCACGCAAGTCTGTGGCAAAACCCTCGGGATCATCGGCACTGGGGCCATTGGCCTGCGCCTGGCACAGCTCGGCAGAGGCATTGGCATGTCGGTGCTGGCCTGGTCCTTCCATCCCAACCTGGCAGCCGCGCAGGATATAGGTTTCCGCTATGTGCCGACTATGGCCGATGTGCTGCGCCAGGCCGATGTCGTGTCCCTACATCTGCGCTCGACCCCAGACACGGAACGCATCATGGGGTCCCAGGAATTTGCCCTCATGAAGCCCACCGCCCTGTTTATTAACACGGCGCGTGGGCAGCTTGTGGATCAAGGGGCTTTATATGAGGCCATACGCGATGGAAAAATCGCTGGAGCTGGTTTAGACGTCTTCACACAGGAGCCCATCGCTCCTGACGATCCGCTGCTCACCCTGCCCAATGTGGTGCTATCTCCCCACACGGCTGGCACGACGCCAGAAGCGCTCATGAATGGCCTGAACCTGTGTGCTGCGAATGTCGTGGCGTTTTTACAGGGCCAGGTGCAGCATCGGGTCGTGTAGGCCTAGAGAAACTCTCTCCCTCATCCCCTCTTCCGGCGCACTGCCGCGAGCACGCGTTCTGGTGTAAGCGGCAGTGCGGTGACATGCGCTCCTATGGCGTCGGCCACCGCATTGGCAATGGCCGCAGCCGTAGCAACGATAGGCGGTTCACCCACGCCACGCGCACCATAAAGCGTATCCTTCGCAGGGACTTCGACAATGACACTTTTGATGTTGGGGACATCCAGGGCACTGGGGATCTTGTAATCCAGAAAACCAGCGTTGATGTTGCGTCCCGTTTGAGGGTCGAACATCATCTGCTCTGCCAGGCCGTAGCCCAGGGCCTGCGTGGCGCCCCCCTCCATCTGGCCCTCCACCGACATCGGGTTGATGGCAAACCCGGCATCCTGGAGCACCGTCAAGTCCATCACCTTGACCTCACCGGTGTCCGGATCGACCTCAACCTCAGCGACCTGCAAGGAGTATTGCAGCGTGGTGCCTTGCATGGGCATGGAAGCCGACGCCGTTGGTGGACCTCCCTGCGACATCGACGCCACTTTGTAGACATCACTAAAGGTCATGCCGCGGTCTGGCGTGCCTTTCACGTGGACCCGGCCCTCACGAATTTCCAGGTCGTCGATATTCGCCTCGAGCTGCCCAGCCGTGACCTCTAAAATCTGCTGCCGCAGTTTTTCAGCCGCGACTTTCACCGTCATGCCCATGCTCCGGGTGATGTTGCTCCCGGCGCTCAGAGGTGCCACGGGCGCGACATCCGTATCGCCCGTCAGCACACCCACTTTCTCGAGGCCAACGCCCAGTTCCTCACCAGCGATCTGTTGCAAGGTCACGTGCGTGCCACTGAGGTCCACCGAGCCAGTGGTAATGGCCACAGTGCCGTCGGGATTCAGCTTTAACGTATTGCTGCCAGGCATACCACGCGAGGACCAGAACCCTACGGCAATACCACGCCCACAGTTTTTCGCTTTGGGCTTGTGCCAGCCAGACTCTTGCTCGATGCGCTCGATCATCTCACGCAAGTCAGCCGCGTCATCCAGCGCCCCAATAATCGAACGATCCCCAACTTTTAGAGCGTTCTTTTTCCGAATAGTCAGGGGATCAAGACCAAGATGCAAGGCCAGCATGTCCATGTGCGATTCCACGGCAAAGATAATCTGCGGACTACCAGGGGCACGGTAAGCCCCACAGGGTGGCTGGTTGGTGTAGACTGTGCAGGCATACATCTCAACGTGCGGCACATGGTAAGGACCCGCCAGACGACCCGCCATGCCCTCGCCGAAGTTGTAGCCGGTGGCGATATGATAGGCGCCATTGCCATAGTAGGCCCGCGCCTGACGCGCCACCAGGGTACCGTCCTTCATGATGCCGGTTTTGAGTTCAATGACGGCCGGGCGCCGTGGCGTACTGCTGAGAAAATCCTCATCGCGCTTGTAGGTGATCTTGACGGGTCGACCGCTTTTCTGGGCCAGTAAAATGGCCGCTGGCTCAGTGACCGCGGCGATCTTCCCACCAAAGCCGCCACCAACTTCCGTGGGGACGACTCGTATCTTGGTCTGTGGCACGCCAAAAATCCCTGCCAGATTGTCGCGCAGCGGGAAGGTGCCCTGCGTGGCCGTCCAGACAGAAATGCGCCCAGTGGGCTCCACTTGCGCCATGGCAGCACGCGGCTCAATATATGTCTGGTGCGCCATGGCGATGTCATAGCGGTCCTCGAAGACGTAATCAGCCTGGGCAAAGCCCTGTTGTACATCGCCCCACTGCACCCGGCCGCTCGACGTGACATTCCCCTGGCGCCCCAGGTTCGGAATCGCCGGATACCCTTCCCAACCCTCGTGGATCATGATCCCACTGTGCGCGGCCTCCTTGGGATCGATCAGGGCCGGCAGCGCCTCGATCTCTACTTCAATCAGGTGCAGGGCCTCCTCGGCGATATCAACGTTGTCCGCGGCCACCGCGGCGATCGGATCGCCATGGTAGCGCACCACGTCGGTCGCAAATATCAACTTGTCGCGCACGATGCCGCCATAGCGTATAGTGGGAGCGTCCTGCGCCGTCACGACAGCACGCACACCTGGCAACTTGGCGGCCCTGCTGACGTCGAGACGACGAATGCGCCCATGCGCGACTGGACTACCGAGAATTTTGCCGGCCAGGACGCCTGGTAGGGTCATGTCATCGGCGTAGACCATGCGCCCTGTGACACGATTGATAGCATCCGGCTTAGGGATGCGCTTCCCCAGGAGTGCGTATTCCGCCATGCTGCGTCTCCCTGATATACTATGCTGTACGGCTATCTGCATATGTTGAGAG
>Ga0058859_10078386_pt1 | contig 8613 bp, 2 predicted proteins | sample SwirhirootsSR2_FD_61032 | JGI IMG/M metagenome (GOLD analysis project Ga0058859, IMG submission 61032) | Switchgrass rhizosphere and bulk soil microbial communities from Kellogg Biological Station, Michigan, USA for expression studies -... | ecosystem: Host-associated > Plants > Roots >...
ATGGAACCCGATAAACGTGAAGATTTCCCAGGGGAGGGAGTAAAAACACCCCGAGAGACAGAGGAGTTAATTCGTTTCGTGCGTGGCACAGGCGGAGAGAAAGCCTCTACTCAGAGTACCAGTTCTGGAAGCACGGTTGAGTTTAAGAGTTTTGATGAGGGTCCAGGAACACCTGAACTCAAGATTTCGAACTTTAAGCCCGACTATCTAGGCTCCTCCGGTGGACCGGCCAAGCCGGACATTAAGAATGTCCAGCCGGTGACTAATGGGTGGGGTCGTGCGGACATCAAAACACTTAGCTCGAGCGATTTAGCTCGCTATAGTCAACAGTTGTTGTCCTATTCTGGTCCATGTAGGATTTTTCAAGAGTATCGGATTGAACACGAGACTGGCAAGGTCGAGAAAGCTAAATGCTGTCGAGTTTGTCAGTTCCCACGTACTATGCATATTGATTTAAACTGCTACGATTTCGCTCCTAGCCGTGATTTGTCAGATAGTGCGTGTACGACGTGTTATAGGGATTTGAGAGCTCATAGGAGTGGTAGTAATTACAACACCTGTAAGTTTTCGAGTCATCCAGAGTTATCTTTTCTTTGTGTGAAGTGCCATGGGTACAAGCGCGACCATCTTAATCCTGAGACAATGACTGCAGTGGTCACACACGCGGCGTTGGTGGAGGGTCGTATTGTCGATGACATGTATATGAAGAAAAAAGGGGAGTCTCTTGTTGATATAAGGGAATTGAATAAGGAATTGATGGACCGACGTGCGGCTGAGGACCGTGTGTTGGGAGTCGAGTCTGAGCCTGTTTCACTTATAGATAGAGTGGAAAAAGGGTGTTCGATTGTTCGACAAGAGGCGCAAGCCGTGAAGGATAAGGTTTCGAACTGGTGGGATGGAGTTTCCACTGGAACGGATCTTTGGGAGAAGGCTCCTGTGGAGTTCGTTTTGAATGCTGCGGAGTCTTTGGATGAGTCGGTTGGAGAGAGTGTCTCTTCCGACTGGATGCCTAACATTCGTGGTGCTTATGATAGAGCACGCGCGCGTACTCTCACTGCGGCTCATGATTTTGTTGAGTTTGTGAAGGAGAGGCGTTTGTTGTGTCAGCAGTATTGGGCTTGGATCTCTTACGAGGCGAAGAAGAAGTTCTTAGTAGCGTGGGGGTTTCCGGCTTTGGCTGTTGATTGGGCGGCGACTCTTACCGTCAAAGATGTGATGGTTGGAGCTGGCGTCGGGGCGGGTATTGGCGCCCTTTGCGCTAGTTTCGCCGCGGCAGGTGCGTACTTTGCGATTAGAAAGCAGAAGTATGAGAGTATCACCGATGTATCAAAAGATATAGCGGCTTATGGTACTGGATTGGTGGCGCTGGGGGGGGTTACGGGAACCCTCGTTGGCGCGTGTGATTTTAAGAGTGCGATGATGCAAACGAAAAATATTGATTTTTTGACTCGTATTTTTGTGGCTGTTTGTACTCGAGGGCAGGAGGCTGTTGCAGCGAGGGTTGATGCGTTAAAGCGAGAGCTTGACTTGTTGAACCTTGGAGCTGTTGATGAATTCTCGTCTGGGAGTGCGATGGCTATGTATGACCGTAAGAAATATTGGATTCGATTCGAGCTCTTGTGTATCACTTGCGATTTTGCTGACTATCCTGATGTGGTTGATGATCTTAGGGATATGATTGGTAAGCTCGCTGGGGCGTCTTTGTGCGCTGCCACCGTGGCATTTTTTGGATATTTTGCTGCGGGGTGTTATTGGAATGAGTCGTTTCGAAATGTTGTGTGTGGTGGGGATCTTAAAGAAAAGTTTAAGGTTCTCGTCGAGCATCAGACTTCTTTGGCGACGGGTCGCCAAATAGTTAGTGATGTGAAGGAAAAGATTTGGCAAGCTAAGGAAGTTGTTGCGGACAGAGCTGAAAAGTTCGTTTCCGCCGCTAAGGAATTAGCGGGCTTCCCTAGCACACCAAAGGGTGTTCTCAATGAAAGCGGTGAGGGAGTGGTTCCACCGGTTTATGAGAGCAAAATTGGTTCTGGGCAGAAGGATCCTGCTTTTGTTTTAGACAAGAGTGGAGCTCCCCATGCGCCTAGTGTTGATGTTGTTGTTGAGTGGGTGGAGGGGGATTTATATAAAACCTCTTTCACGTTTTGTGGTCGCAAGTTTGAGGGTTTCGTGTATGGTGGTGATAAACCAGAAGGAAATCGTAGGACGGCGATCATGTTGAGAGTTTGTGACCGATTCGATGATATGTTGAATCGGATGCAATCAGTTGTTGGATTCGAGAGTGGGAAGTTCGTGTCTATTAATGGTGTTTCTGTATGGAATGGAGAGGACAGAAATTACATTATGGCCCTTCGTGATGATCTCATGAGGCAGAATTACTCGGCTAAGAAGGCTGAGGAGATTTGTGATCTTACGAGTCGCACGTTTGACCTTAGACGTAAGCTTTCGGACCCGGCTTTTGTTGATTATGAGGAGTCTATTCGACTCCGGTTGTATGAGGAGCAAGAGGAACTTGACGATAAATTTGAGCAGATTTATAGTGGTTCCTGGGAGATGAATAAGGGTTTCATCACTGCTCCTGCGCACCGGGCTTGGAGGAGTTCTCAGGCTGCTAAGAAATTAGCAGCAAATTTAAACAAGGAGCTAGGGGGTAAGAAGTTTACGGGTGCTCATGCTAATCGTCAAGGACGAGAAGTTAAGGCGCCAGTAACTATGGAGGAATCTTTGGCTAAGATTGATACGAAGCATCTTTTTGATGTTAAGCTTGTTGATGGGGAGTATAATTCGAATATTCGTGAAAAGAATCTTGAAGACGCGTTTGAGGGATTACCGAGTGATGATCTTAAACAAAGTTTCAAGAAGGAGTTCGCTATCCGAGTTAGAAATTCTGTCAAGATGGAGGTTATGGGCCTTGGCGTTGAGGACTGGAAGAAGTCGAAGTTGAAAAATCAAGATCCTGTGATGCTTGACTTTAATTTTGATAATGCCTGGTCTTATGTTGGGGCGAAGGCTGTGTATTTGCAGAGATGGAATACAGCAGCCATTGAGAAGTTGCGGTGCCATAAGATTGTTTTCCCCGAACGTGATTACAACGAAGTCACGGAGGAGCATAAGCAGCGATTGGCTGCGAGTGAGAAGGGAAATTGGGGCACTGCGACTGACGCAGAGTTGGAGAAGGATTATGCGGATTGGAAAGAGAAGACCGGTCGCGGTGGTAAGGCGAAGAAGCCTGAATCTGCTTCACCGCAGGTTCAGCCTAAGCTACCTGTTAATGGTGGTAAGGCTACGTCTTATGCCGGTGCCGTGAAGGGCGTTGTTGAAGAGAAGGTTAAAGAGAGTGTTGTCGCTCCTGTGGCGCCTGAGAGGGTTACATGTGGGTATTGTAAGCGGCAACATCGTGCTAGTGATACTTTCTGTTTTTGTTGCGGACGTGACAAAAGTGGGAGTGTCATTGTGCCGGCGTGGAAGTGTGCGTGTGGTTGGAGGGGGTTTGCTGGGGCGCGAGCGTGTGCCAAGTGTCATACGGCTCGCCCTAAGATTCTTGAGTCGCCCACCCCTAATACGGGTGTTGACGTTGAATTGTATCAGTCCTGTGCGTTTAAATTGATGGAGGGAAACCGGTTTGTTCAGACGGTTTTCTATGTTATGAATGCGCAGGGTGCTCCAGCTTACCAGGTCAACAAGCACGCTGTCACTGGACGTCGATGGTTTGAGGCTGGTGGAGAGAAGTTATATGTGTGTGATTTGGAGGTTATTTATGACAAAGGTGACGCGCTCTTATTGAAGTGTGCGAAACCTTTGGTTGGTATAAAGCCTTTAAAGACTGTGTATTATCCTGTTTCTGATGCGGTTTACACGGGTGCGTTGATTGGATATCAACCTGTGAGTGGTCGTTTTAATATAACGGCGTGCCAGTGGAAGAAGCGATCGGATGATACTATCGTCCACAATGCGTCAACGCAGGTAGGCGATTGTGGAAGAGTTTTGGTTGATGCACGGGGAAGTGTGATTGGGCTTCATTTTTCGGGACAGTCTGGGGATAGTAAGTATCCCAATGAAGTCTATTGCCCTTTTGGGCCTGTGAAAAAATAAGTAACCCACCAACGTCCTGTTGGTCTGCCGGAGGCTTGATTGAGGACGAGTGTGATCTAGAAGATCGGCTCGATCAAGCTTTTGACAGATTTGTTGGTGGCGTAAAACAGGTCGAGGGGCGGCCTTATCGATATCTCGAGTATCTCGGGACGGTTGGTAGGGAGAAGCTCCCCGATAGTGCTAGGTGCGAGATGGTACCGAGTTCTCTTCGGTGTTATTTCACACCTGAGTTTGTTGTTTGGTGTGCCGAAAACGCAGGTGATTTCGTGGTTTCTAATTCCACGAGGCAACACCTGTATGATTCGGTAATGAAGATGGATAGACCTGTTGTGCATAAGTATCGGAATAGGATGGATATTCTTACTCCGGCTCTCACTAATGTCAGTGAGATGCATGACTTAGCTTTTCGGGCTCCAGAGATGACTGATGTTCAGGTGATGGAGGAGGCTAAGTTGGATACTAGTGCTGGGGTCTTGTTGGCTTATTGTGGATGTCCGAAGAAGAAAGACGTCCACCGAGCGGATTTTATAACTCGTGAATTCCAGAAACCGAATTATAGCCGGTGGGTTATATGGAAGGTGTCTGGTAAGCGCGAGCCTAAAACGCGGCATGACTATATTGAGTTGGGCAAGCAGAGGACTTTCATAATTGAGCCCTATGAGCACCAATTTCACTCTAAGAAAGTGTATGGTAATCAGAATAAGGCTCTTATGGGAGTTGGGTGGAGTGCGTATGGCATGAACCCCTATGATGGGGGAGTTCGGCGTATGGGCTCTCGTCTTGTTAGACATAAGCGGTTTGGTATGTTTGATGGTAAGGGGTGGGATCGTATTATGCCTTTTATGCAAGAAATTTATGTCTTGCGTAATAAGTATAAGGATAAGACTCCGTATTTGGAATGGGTTTATAAGAATATGATTGAGTCTATCTTATATTTTCCAAACGGTGATCTTGTCTTTAAGACTTGGGGTAATAATTCTGGTTCCACCAACACCACAGGTGATAACATTCTGGGAATGGAGATTGCCTTTGGTATGGTGTTGGCCTACTTGGGTGTCCCACGTCGTGAGTGGAACAAGTTGGTCGATGTGTTTATTTTTGGTGATGATGTTGTTTGGGGCGATTCTCTTTCTTTCTCAGATGGAGAGATTGAGGCAGCCTTTAAACATGTGTTCACTGATTTATGTGGTATTGAGCTTGATCCGTTTGTGTTGTCGGATAAGCTGGAGGATATGGAGTTTCTTGGATTTCGATTTGGACGAGATCCGGCTTCTGGGTGCTGGATCCCAGTGTATCCTTTGAGTAAATTATGCTCCTCTTTTCTAGGCGGACCGGATTCTTTGGATCCTATCCAGGAGGTGGCGAAGCTTACATCTTTGATGTTGATGTCGGCTGGGCATGGTGACGTTGTTTTTAATTTTTTTCGCAACGCCGTCGTAGAGTGTATTGAGTGCTCGAAAGATCCGGAGATTGGATTGCTTCGGATTTCGAGTATCGATAACCTCATACCAACGTACGAGGCCGTGATGGCCTGGTATATTGGATATGAGAGTTAAGGTTTCGTCAACCTGTGCGCACAGGTGCCGTTAGGAGGTCGGTGGAACAACGGCTTTTATGACGGAACCCCCTATGAAGAAGATAAATCGCGAGAGCGATGCGATGAGGCAGAAATTGTCTGCCCAAGGAGTACCGCGGCAAGAGATATCCAATCGGATTAAACAATCGCGAGAGGATAAGATTGCTGCATTGAAGAGTGACCCTAATTATGGTAAAGCCATAAAGGGTTCCCTGAAGAGTGAGGTTTTTCGACCAAATCTTGAGGGGCGAATGGGTAAGGCTAAAGAGCAAGTCCGTTCGAAGAGTAAACAGAGTGGGGCTGTCCGAGCTGAATTCGTGGCTTTTGCTGCGAAGGAAGCCCGAGAAGCTAGGCAGAGAACCCAGAAGGCGCAAGTTCAGAAGACGCTTGAGAAGGCTTTTCATGAACATCCGCGTGAGGCGGAGGCTATTCGACGTAACGCGTTGAAACTGTCTAAAACTCCCGAGGAGCGGGAGCGTAAGAAACAGAAGAAGCGCGAGCGGAGGGAGATGGCTCGTGCCATGACTGGGGTTGAGGAAGGATCCTGGTGGGATCCTTTGATTAAAGCTGGCGCAGATTTGTTGCCGAAGCTGTTGCCGATGTTGGTTGGTATGGGGGACTACTCTGAGGAGGAGCCCCCGATCACAAAAGGAGAGATGCCGCAGTCAAATTCACTTTTGGCGGCGGCGACGAATGGGCAGTGTGGGACGCAAGTTCCATATATGCACCGAAAAGGGGATAAGGTTAGGATACAGCATAGAGAATATGTGGGGGATGTTTATTCGACAACCTCGTCGTTCTCTGTTGCTAATTTCCCGATCAATCCTGGGATGGAAGAGTTGTTTCCTTGGTTGGCACCTATTGCGGCTTGTTTCACCTATTATCGATTGATGGGTGCTGTCGCTGATATTGTTAGTCAGGGAACTGATTATGCGAATGTCGCTGGTTTGGGATACTATGGGCTAGCAACCCAGTATAACCCGCTTCTCCCTGATTTTGCAAACAAGAAGGAGTTTATGAACTACGAGTTCGCTAATGCGTGCAAGCCCTCGCAGAGCTTGACGCACTGGATAGAGTGTAAACCTAATGATTTACCTGATCCAGAGAGGACCGTTCGATCGGGGTCGATCCCGTCGAACGCTGATTTGAGATTGTACGACCATGGCAAGTTATTTCTTGCCGTGGGTGGAAACCCATCGTCTGGTGGAATCATCGGGATGTTGTGGTTGACGTATGATGTGGAGTTTTATCTACCGAAAGTGAGCGGCTCTTCGGCAGGTGTGTTGGATTTCTATCGTATTACAAGAACTGACGTCACCGCGGCTAACCCTTTGGGGAACACGTTGGTGTCTGTCAGTCCTCGTAGTACGATGAATTGGACTTTTTCCAATAATGTGATCACTATCCCCGGAGGTACGTTCGGGGATTACTTATTGGATTTCATGTGGAAAGGGACTGCGTCGCCTAATTCTGTTGGGCCAGGCGCTACTTTTAGCACCGGGTTGACTTTGGTCAGCTCCGTTGGTTCTGTGGGGGTTGCTGGTGGCTTGTCCTTTTGGAATGATTGGATCGTTACTGTGGACGGTACACAATCGAGTTATACTATAACTTTCGATGCTACTGGGACTGGTCTGCCGGTTGGTTCTTCACCGAACCAACTTTTGGTGGATGTGACGGAGATACCACGGGCGCCTCCAGCGTCCTGTGCGATCTTCGATCCCGCCGGTCTTGAGTATGAGGATAGGTATGACCAGTACATGATGAGTATTTTGAGTCCTGTTGAGCAGGCCAAATATAGAAGTCATGCTGGGCGTAAATTGAGTCCTCAGAACTCAAATGTTGCTGATAGGTTCGAAAATAGGAAATTGTTGAGGGAGGCGGCTTTTGAGCAATTCCAGTGTAAACTGGAACGTGAGAAGGCCAGAGCCCCCACTTTTGCGGTTATTGGTGACGAGAAGACGGGGAATTGTTTTCGCGCCACCGAGCAGGAGTGTTTGAGATATTATGATGAGCTTAACCTGTATAAGGTTAAAGGGTTTTGGTGGTGCACCGATAATAAGTTACCATTCGAGTCTGGTAAGGCCTGGGTGGTTGATTTTGGATCGGTGGACCCCATCAAGTGTGATGCTGATCTTTACTACAGGATCGCGATGGAGCAGAAACCTGGTCGATTGAGTAGTGAAGAGAAGGAGTTGATTGCGCTCGCTTTGAAATATAAGTGGGCGTCGAATGAGAAAACGACGAAGGCTACTAGTACGAGTTTTGATAACAAAGTACCAGATGTCGTCGTCGAAGTGGGATTAGTAGAGAGTTCCTCCAGCACCTCCTCGGAAGAGGAGGTGCCTGGGATGGACCCGTACACTGTATTGCGTAGGGTGGGTAACTACGGTTACCTATCTTGCAATGATGGGCATTTCGTGGTCCGTACCTTTGAATCAGACAAGATGAAATGGTGGTTTCTCAACGAGGACAATGGTTTTGAGAAGGTTTTTATGGAGACCTTTTCGGAGCTTTTGGCCAATGAGTTTATGACGTGTATCGATTCGATTATCGAGAAAAAGATTAATCCAGAGTCGGACTCGTTGAAGGCAGTATCAGCGCGGAAGATGTTGTTCCGCAAGCGTGGGTCAAAAGATTATTCAACTTTTAACCCGAATCCTGGGTCGGTATAGTTGCGCCGGGATTGTCCAGCATGGGGCTTTGTTCTATGCACGCTAGGTGGTTGGGCGTTCTAAATGCAGCCACACTTTGCGCCGACTGGGGCGCGGTATAAGTACCTTAGAGTCAGAGTACCTTTGAACTGAATGTCTTTATTTGTTTCAGAGAAACAAGTATTGATCTAGTGATCCGAATGGTGAGCGTTGTTCCAGCCTAGGGAACTGAGTAATTTTTATTACTAGAGGAGTCGACTTTCGGAATCGCGTACATATGTGAATTAAAAGCATCGG
>Ga0058859_11759275_pt1 | contig 8456 bp, 1 predicted proteins | sample SwirhirootsSR2_FD_61032 | JGI IMG/M metagenome (GOLD analysis project Ga0058859, IMG submission 61032) | Switchgrass rhizosphere and bulk soil microbial communities from Kellogg Biological Station, Michigan, USA for expression studies -... | ecosystem: Host-associated > Plants > Roots >...
TTTACGGAGTCACGTATTAACTCCTTTCCATCAGATTGAGGGACATATGGTACATTCCCTGAAGTGATAGTGCCAGGACCAGCGAGTTCAAAATCATCGCCAGCGCTATAAAAGACCTGCATCTTTATAGATTGAGCACAACTATCTGGTGCTCGCAGGTCATTTAATACAACCACATCAACGTGGCCACTGTATGATAAATTTGGACTAACAGCCATAGTCCCAGCGTAATCCGAATACAATAGATAAGGCAATTCTATTGAAACGGTATCCTCCGTACGAATATCTATTACCGCTCTCTTAACATAACTACCTGTAGACATATTTGGAAAATTGACGGTAAGATTACACGGAACCCAGGTAATCTGGATTCTTCCAGAGTGCATTTGAGTTTTAATAAATTTGAGGGTCATAATAATTTTCCCTCTCCAAAACTTGTGCATTCTGGCCATGTATGTAAATGGTACATGATATTCGTAGGTGGTGGTGTGTGTCGCTACCGTATCTGAATCCACATTCAGAATCGATAATGGTGAGATGTACTGGCCCATTAGTGACGAACCAATACCAGCTGCCGCATCCCAGGTAATTTCTCCTTTATAATATGGTATTTGATAAAGGAAAGCTAAGGACATCTCGTCCTCATTGGTAAAACTACCATAATCAATAGTTTCCAATCGATTTAGGCAGGATATACCACCAGGATAGGCTGCGTCTGGACCATCACAGGTTCCAGCATACCTCATCAGCTGCTGTGCTATAAAGGTTTGTCCTTCCAACTCTCTCGGTTTAGACCAACCTAAGGCCGAAGTCACATTCGACATAATATTTGTCACCCATTCTACGGGTCTGACAAAGTTAGTCAATATAGGGACTTCGCCCAATATACCTGCAGCAGCAGACACTTTTCTAAGCCCTTGTGTTATAGGGCCACTATTCTCCCCAGATTCGGAGACTTCTCCTCCTCTTCGCTTGGGTTTTCTAATAACCTCAGTGTTATCACTCTGAGGGTTCATAGGAGCATTCAGCTCAACATTCTCGAACCAAGCATAGACTAGATAGTCTACGCTAGAATTAGTAGCGCCCGCGCCAGTGTTGAGGGGACTAAAAACATCAAGGAACCAAGTTCCCCAATCATAATAGGCCTCTCTCATAGCATACCATGCTGTTGGAGCAACATAAGGTATGCGAAGTACAACACTAGTCTTACGACAATCCACTTCAACATGTGGATGTTGCACTTTCTGGGTCAAAGATTTATTCTTCATCCTTTCATACTTTGGGTTATTAGCCACAAAGTTGGTTAAGCATGGTAAATAATGTAATAATAATTTACCTTGCTGGAAAGGTGAAGCGTTGATATTAACTTTAATCATGAAGTCTCCTCTTATAAGGTTAAAACCCCTGATTTTATCAGCCCACAAAGCCTGACTGGTTAATAATGGAGCAATATCTCCTCGAGCTATATTTGAATTAATAGCTTGAGATACCGTCCACTGACCAGAAGCAATTAAAGCTGGACGCTTTAAGAACGACTTAATATCAACATGGTGCTCAAGATATGTAGAAACATCAAAAGTATTTCTCGATGTGGTTCCCATTTCAACAGACGCTGTGTCCACAAAAGTAGTGGTTGCGTCATTTGAAATAATAACACTCTTCTCGAAATCAGTGCTTTCTTTGTTATCCATCTGAGCAATGCCTCCCTCTTTGCTATTTACCACATCCGTGAGGGTCGGATAAGGTAAAGATTCATTACGGAAATCATCCGTGAACTTTTCTTCGCTGGAGCTCATAACCAATTGTAATCTCTTACTAATGTTTTTTACTAAATCCAAAGATACATTATTCTCAGGATCAGGGAGCTTCGGCTCCACGACAGCAGTAGTTTCTGATAACTGCTCTATGCTAAACCACTTATCTGTATTGTCTAAAGGCATAGTAGCATAATGACTCTTCTCTTTATCGAGTCTAAATTTCAAAAGTATATCATTAAACTGATATACCTTCAAATGTTTCTCCCTCGAGAAAGTCATTGAAGGAAAATCTATATTCAGCCAGCTCTCGCAATCTTCTGCGGGCCAATAAATAATCGGTGTATTTAGGATAAACACCGTAGACTTCTTTGCATCTTGGTGCATACAATAATACACGTTTGATGAATTCAATTTCCGGATAATTAGATAATTCCAGAAACATTCCTTCAATTTTCTCAACTTCAATAAGGGGATCATAAACACCCTTAATCCATTGAACTTTCTCAATTATTGAATACATACGTAACCTCCCAATAAACCTTAGGACTCCATCTTTTCGCTCAGGGGTAAAAGTTCTACCCAAAAATGATCCTTCATCAATTCTACGAAAATCTGGAACTGCCCCTTCAGTTTTAAGTTCATCGGTAATATTTATATTCAAATATTTCTTGCCCATCCTTTTAATGGTATTAAAATTCACTCCGGGCATGAGTGAATTATTAATGGAACCTACAATGTCATCGCCCAGACAGATACACCTTAGTGCTTCATCAGCTGGATTTTTAGGTAACACTTTCAATAACATTGGATCAATATTGTTATATTCTAACCATGCGAATATACAGCATATGTAAAAATAACAAATGTTGACAAGGCTATTTAATATAGCAGTCAAGAAGTTCCCTGAGGTGTTGGCCTGGTGCCACATGTAAAAATACATTTTACCTTCCATCATACATACATGAACACTGTCAATTATGTCCTCGAATAGTAATTCTCTACAACGAGCATTTTCACTACCAACATCTTGATAAAACATGTCCATAAGCACCAAAACACACTTCATAATCTGTCGTGGTTGATCCTTATCGAATTTCTTATGATCCATAAATACACACTTAGGTGAATTATTGACCAAAACGGTAGCTATAGATGTCCATTCTTCACTGAGAGGATTTACACCAATTGCAACACCATTGTGTATTCTATTAGTATATATCCATCCGGCAAAAGCTCCCATATATGATTTACACAGCAAAAGATGTATAAAATCATTTGTACAGAATAAACGAGAATTAGCTTCCAAGACTTTCTCTTTCTTGAGGAGTTCATCCTTAATATTATCTATGTTTAAACCATAGATACGTTCACCATTGAGTAGCTTATCATTATAATAATCAAATAGCTTATTCAAAACAGCATGAACATGAGGATATAATTTACCTTCCTCAAAATTGAACATCCACTTTTTCTGTTTCCAATCTGTAGTGAACATATCTTTGGTAATCCTAAGATAGAATCCTGGAGAACTGGACCAATTGACACTATTGAGGCTGTAGGCCATATCACCATATAAGCACTGATCTAATGTCAATATTTCAGTATTTATAGGTTTACTAGAGTCAGTCATAACTCTAGTCATGGCCTGATGAATAATTTCATCAACAATGGGTCCGTTTAATAAAACACCATTATTGGCATATGGCTCTCTAGCCTTTTTCATAGTATCAACTATGCCTTCAGTCTTAGTATGCACAATTCCCATTCGTGCTGGATATCTTGTACGCGGCTCAATTCCAAATAAGGGTGATCTTTTGATTTCACTTTTTGTTGGAACAAAAAACTGCATATTAGATACCGCAAAACTCTGATGGTTCTGATCCACTTTTATCACTTTAGATGTTATTTCAATATTACAGCTTTGATCACTACGCTCTATAAGATTTCCACTTTCTAGGGCATCAATGTGTGCCTCCACATTCTCAACAATAGCATCAATTGGTGCTTTCAATGGCGTACTAGATAATTCGTCTATCCATTTGGTAAACATTTCCCTGAATACCGGGGCACCATTTGGAACTCTATCCTGAAGAGAAGTATGTAGATAACACAACCACGGTTGCTGAGCTTGTTTCCATCCCATATTAACACAAAAGTTCTTGCGTTCATCAATCATGAAACCAGGACTAGAACAATAACCCGAATGGGTCGTAAATAATCCATCCGTTCCTTTCATTGTCATAGTTTGATATTCATATGAAGCTACCTTGTGTGTTTCATTGAGTATATTAACTTCACTTGTGTAACTGCCCAAACTGTCAGCAAAACCAAAACGCACATTTACACGCTTTTCTGGTCCTTTAAAAGCTAAATCCATATCGGTTGTTCTTTCTATGAAAATACCTTCTAAGTTTCTCTTGTCTGTCATCCATTCGAGGCAAGCTACTGGTGGTATCAAATGATACATATGGGGTCGATTCACACAATGCTTAAACTTTATAATTGCCAAGTCATTCTTCCTTAACATATCATTTGTATCAAATTCAAGCTCATCAAACACAAACCTTTCCACACATGAAGTTTTGTCCACTGTGGTGAATGGAACTATAGATACTTCCATATAGTGACCAGGATGACGAGAAATAATTTCATTTATTTTAATCATTCCTTGTCTAGCATGATCTACAATAACGGCAATCTTTCCACCAAGAAAAACTAAATTACATGGATGTCTTACAGCATTTGTTCCATCAGGTTTATGAATTGTAACATATAAACCACACATGTTAGCCATATATTTATCAATAACCTTTGAAACTCCTTCCATAGCAATCCAAGAACTTTGTTCTTTAGTCACTAACGATTTCTTCTGGCGCAAGAAATTCAGTTCATTATTTTGAAATTCTTTTTGCTTTTCAACCGTATGAGCCTGCATGTCCTTAGTTTTACTCTGAATAATCATTAGACCAACTACCATAGGTAGCATCATCGAAGCACTAACAATCATTGCATGTAGAGCTTCATCCAGCAAAAATCGAAATCTCGGACTATAGATAAAACCTAACACTCTGTCACGTACAAAGTGAACAGTGGGTTGAAGAAATATCTCATAAAGTGATGTAATCTTACTGCGTATTTCATAACACATTGCCAAAAAAGGATCTTTGAAATAACTATTCAACATCATGCCTTTAAACTGAACCGTAGCTTGCGCGTAATTCATATTGGCAAGTTGTATAATGTATGCACATTTTAGAGTTTTAATTATATCCGAAACCCTTTCATCATCTTCTAATTGACGAATTGCATTCCTAATAACCATAACCCTAAAACCATGCTCGGCAGACCTGGTAGATACTGTCTCAGCTATTCTCATCGCAAATTCAGACATAACCCTAGGAGAATTTGTTACTATTTCAGCACTTGACGTGAACACTTCTCTTATTATAGCATGTTGTTCAGCAGTCAAATTTTGATTAAGAACAGTAACATTCATCCAAGGCACTGAATCTCTATTTGCACGAATACAAGACAAATCATCTCTATCCAATTCAACACGGGGAAAAACCTCTTCGTTATCCATTTGAGCTTTATTGTTATCTTCATATTCTTCAGATGTCTCATAATCGCTTTCCATTTCAAATGTAGGATATTTTTTCCTCATCTCTAGCTCTCTCATTGAGTCAATGGCATCTTTACGTTCTTCACGACGTAACTTCCTCTGTTCACGTATATATAACGGTACAGCTTTTGACTTGATTTTTTTACATGGTCTCATCGGTACGACAGTATGCTCTATCGTTCCTGATTGAGTCTCACCCGATAAATTTTTCTGAACACGGGCTGCCAATAAATCAGAACGCGCATCTAACGCTTCTTTTTTTTGTTGACCATGGTGGCGAACTGTAGATATATAATTGATGTATAATTTAGAAAAATTTGCATAATCATAAACTTTATTGTCTGCAAATTCACCTGTAGAGAATTTAAGTCTACGAAAAAACCACAAATCAGGGCACATTTCACCTGCAGGCATTTCAGGAACCAATGTTGTATCCAACATAGCATACATCTCATCATCGTGCTCATAACCACGAATACGATTTGTATTTGGATCAACAACTGGTCTTCCTGCCCCATCTCTTTTTATATAGATGGGATTTACCCACATAAACCAACCAAAGGCATCCAAACGCCTCTTAACAGCGTCAGCATTACGAACACTTTTAAACATTGCATCATGTATAAACGATACATTTGTACAAGCCAACATAACTTGAGAGACAAAATACAATTTTTGTTTCTTAGTTATCTCAGCAGCTGATAACTGTATGGGTTGACCACCAACGAGGTAGACAATAGATGTAGCTTCACTTGGTTGACCTTCAGCATCTGTTTGGCAAAAAAGATCGGGATAAACCACTATCTTTTCACCTTTATATTGGTCATGATGTTTATTATCTGTAGGCCAAGCATACACATTTCTCTTCCAATTCCTTTGAACATCAACAAGTTCTTCTTCAGTATCACACATAGAAAAAGAAATTTCTTGAGACATAAAATCAGAAAGATAAGTTTTCCCAATACCTGGAGCACCAGATATCGGGATAAAAGCCGGCTCAAAGCGCTCACCTAGCGCCATTCCGGCATCAGACACATTTCTCTGTAAGATTGCCATTTTATCTTGTAAATTTCTAATGGCAGTTATTACGGGTTGGTTTTTGGAATTTATAGGTTGTTGACCTAAGAAATTGTTTACCTGCATAAACAACACAGTAACTTCTTCGGCAAAATGTATATCAACACCCATTGGATTCTCATTATATCGCATCATTAATTTATTCACTTTGTCCATTAGATCTTTAATTTGACCCTGAACAGGTTTCATCCATGACGCTAATTCGATTCCAAATGTATCGCATACCAATTGAACAACTCCTTTGAACCAATCAATAATTGAACTAAAAATTTCACCCAATTTTATAGCATTACCTGCTGCTAAGCCTAATGACTTAACGGCGTTTAATACCGTGGAAAAATCGAGGGTGGTTCCAAAAACCAAAAACAGAACTCCTTGAACACCAACAGTTAACCAATCACCCCAATCACTTTGGGGTTCATTTGTTGGCATCAACCATGATTTAATTAAGGGAACTATTTTGCTCCCAAGCTTCAAAACCATGAACATACCTAGACATATCTTAATATATTGAATTCCTTTAACTTCAAATTTTCTATCAACAAACTCAATAAAAAGATATATGATCGAACAGACAATAGAACATGCAACAGGTTCATCAAACAATAATAATAATTTATCAAAGCCAATGTTAACATCCAAACCTTTCACACCCAAAGCATGTATGCCTTCTGAAGCTTCCTTCAGGGGAGGTAAAAGTTTACGCATAATCTCATTAGCTATGCTATTAAAATCTCTGACGTTCTGCTGCATATTACTTGCTTGACTGTCGAGTTTATCACCTATATTTGTGGCACTTACGCCAACCTGTTCAATAGAACGAGCAAGTTGCTTCATGCCAACTGGATCCCAAGACCAATCTTCAAGCCATTGGGCTTCGGTTGACTTGGGTAATTGCGCGAATAGTTCATCTACTAGAGCTAAAACACGCTTTTTGTGTAAACATATTTCTAAATCAATATGTTCATAATTTGCTTCCACTTTAAGGACGTGGTCGCCTTGTCCTAAATCACTTATCATAACTGGTAAATCGTTAATCTTAAAACATTCGGTCATAATATCGTTATTCATTATGGTGTCTGTCATTAAAAAAATTAAAAAGTTTTGACGTTTTTCGACCGTTCTGTCTACGCATTTTTCGACTGCTAGTCTATTGCAATTCGGTGCACACCTAGGAATTTTCAATCCTAAACTCGTAAATAATCTACTTAATTAAGAGACATAAAACTATCATAAAGGCAAAACCTATCGTTAGTTTTTAGTCATGACACTCAGCTTCTCTTTACAAGAAGTCAACAGTAACACTTTTATCACTATAGATCACATGGAACGTGATCGGAATACCTAACCTGAATATATCATCCACTTGTGGTGGTGACTATTACAAATACATGTACAACCTTACATATCCCATATGCTGATTGTCTACAATTAATCGCCTCAATTATATACTTATTTATTCATACTCTTTCCATGAGTTTGTTATACACTTTACCATTGAATATATATAATACCAATTTTCATTTAGAACGGTATTTAGAATGGGGAGTAAACAGTATAACATGTTTCTCCTTTTTATTATTTAGGTCACATTATCTCTTTTGTATTTATTTTTTGTTATATTTATTATTTTGTATTTTTCTTTTTGGAATAATACTGATTATACAATAAGCCATTTACGCATTCGATAAAGACTAATTGTTACTAATCCTAGTTATACTAGGGCTATTGTATAATCCTACAAATGCTTGTGCCTAACTAGTTCTCCGGGTTAACTAGTGCACCCAAAATATTTATGAATGTTTAAAATATTTGTTTGTTGACAACTCCTAGCTTGTCAAACTAGCAAAATTCCGATGTGAGGATATTTATATCACATGAAAGACTACTTCTTTTAACTCTTGCCTTTTATATTAGATGTATAATATAAAAGTATAAGAGTCCGCTCGAAAGCGGTACACACGCATGCCTTCTATATGGGTCTCATATAGAAGTTTACA
>Ga0058859_11828014_pt1 | contig 8314 bp, 7 predicted proteins | sample SwirhirootsSR2_FD_61032 | JGI IMG/M metagenome (GOLD analysis project Ga0058859, IMG submission 61032) | Switchgrass rhizosphere and bulk soil microbial communities from Kellogg Biological Station, Michigan, USA for expression studies -... | ecosystem: Host-associated > Plants > Roots >...
TGCAATCGTTGCGGTGCAACGATCGCCAAGGAAATTGAACGTGTGGGAATTCCGGTGGGCATGATCTCCGCCATCTATGACCTGGCCCTTACCACCGGGGCGAACCGGGTCATTCGCGGCGCGCGCATTGAGCACGTCTGTGGCGATCCCAATCTCGGGCCAGAGAAGGACTACGCCTACGGCATGCGTATCGTGCGCACAGCCCTGGGAGCCGTGCAGACGGCAGTGACCGGGCCAACCCTGTTTGATCCCATGGATATGGCCCTGGAGCGGGAGGTCAGCCATGCGTCTTGACATGGGGACGTTTCCGGTCCACACAATTACTTTTGGATCGCGCACACGCTATCAGGGCGGGCATCTGGAGGTCGATAAGGCGGCGGTCCTGGAGGCGGTACAGCACGACCCGCGTATTGCGACGGTCGACCTGGAGATTGCCTCTCCTGGGGAATCGGTACGCATCTGGCCTGTGCGTGATGTCATTGAACCACGCCTCAAGGTCGAGGGGCCAGGCGTCACGTATCCGGGTATCTGTGGTCGGTCCATCACGACGGTAGGTGAGGGGCGCACGCATCGCCTCTCCGGCATGGGCATTACCGAGGTATCCAGCGTGAACTGGCACGATGCTGGAGGGGACTATGTCGAGATCTATCTGGACATGTCCGGCCCCTGGGCCGACCTGCTGCCCCTCAGCAAGCTCATCCACCTGTGTGTCGTGGTCGAACCAGATCCTGGACTGGGCAATGAGGCGCAAAACGATGCCGTGCACAAGGCCGCGCTGGTGGTCAATGACCAGATTGCTGCTGCCACACGTCATCTGACCCCACCAGAGCGCGAAATTTTTGAGTTGCGCCAGGTCGATTCAGCCTTGCCGAAAGTGGTCTATATCTGGTGCGTGCATTCGCCCCAGGCGATGTCCGGCTCGCCGACGGCGTTTTGTACGGCCACTTATGGTCTGACCCAGCTCACCCCGCCCTGGTTTCTCCATCCCAATGAGATCCTCGACGGTGCCTTGAGCGGCCCCTACCGCACGGCGTTTGCCATGTCCTGGACCGTGGCGAACAATCCGCTCCTGCTGGACCTGTATCGCCGCCATGGGGTGGACTGGAATTTCGTTGGGGTGATTGCCTTGCGCACGGAGTGGACGACGCAGCACGAGAAGCAGCTTATGGCCAACCAGGCTGCCAAGCTGGCCAAGCAACTCGGGGCGCAGGGAGCGTTGCTCACCTGGGACGCCGGGGGCAATGAGTTCATCGAGGTTGTGCGCACGATTCAGGCATGCGAGCAGTTGGGTATCAAGACGGTTTTTTTGACGAGCGAAGACGATGCCACCGAGGCGGCGCCAACCATGCTCGAACCCCTGCCAGAAGCCGATGCTATCGTCAGCACAACCTTTTTTAAGACGCGCACGCTCAACCTCCCCGACATGCCGCCAGTGCAACGCGTCATCGGCGTGCAGCAGAAGGCCATCGGGCCACTGCGCGACCAGCTTGTGCCCACGGGCGGGAATCTGCCGCCGCCACCACGGTATGACGACCACTATGGGTTTACGACGTTGAGTTGTATTGAGTATTAAGAGGCAGCGTTGGTCCAGCACGATAGGGGGGGCAGGGGGAAGGGAATTCTCCCTCGCCCCTCATATAGTTACTGTATAACGGTAGGCACAAAGAGGAAGTCGCCAGCCTCATGGCCAGCATAGCGGATAGGGGCGTATTGCGGGTCCTGTTCTACCTGAGCATTTGAAGCCGCGTATGAGACTCTGGCAGCGACCTCTAACCCAAGACGCTGCCCATCGAGAATCTCCGTATTGCTGGCGAGCACATCCAAAAATGCTTTAGCAAACACCGAGTGATTCCCACCACCGCTATCCAAAACTGGTTCCAAGCCTCCTGACGATAGCACGGTGCGTGACCGTTTCTCGGCTGTGCTTTTCAGCCAGTGCTCACGTTCTTCATTGGACATCCCCGCTTCGAGTTTCGCCAGCGCCGAACGCGTGAGCGCACCAGAGTAGCACGAATCAGCCACGATGAGCACGTGCTTGGCAGACATGGCGCTGAGGACATCGGTGATGGCAAACGTGGGGATCCAATTGACATCGCTGTCCGTACTGCTATCAACAGGTACCCAATACCCACGTTGAATCTGTCGTTCAAAATGGCCATGCCCAGCATAGTAAACCAGGAGATTGTCATTGTCGGTCAGCGTCTTGCGGAAGTCGTTCAGGGCTTGGAGGAGATCAAAACGCGTCGCGTTGAGGAGTACTTTCGTTTTGAAGCCGTATTTTCTACTCAGGACTGCGGCGACATCGCGAGCATCTTGTTCCGGCGTGTTCAGGCTCGGCCAGTGGGTATAGATGTTGTTGCCAATGACTAATGCATGATAGGTCCCAAAAGGTATGCCTGGTGTTTTCTTTAGGGCTTGTCCTGCCGGTGGCGTCGGCGTATTCACAGTAAGCTGCAACTCCACATTGGCGCTTTTGCCTTGCCGGTCAACTACGACGACTTTGACAGGCACAGCGGGACCCCACACCATGATCGGCACGCGAAACAAGCCGCGATCGTCGAGCTGCTCTGGACGATCATTCACCGTAAAGGTCAACACACCAGCCGGCGCTGTCACTTTGCCAACAATGTCACGCTGCTGTCCCATGACTCCCGAGGAGACTTGCAACACGGAGAGCCCGCGGCTCCCTGTGACGATAGGTGGGTCGACGACTTCAATCGTTGGCCCAGCCAGCGCTACTGGCTGCGACTGTTGTGCGAACTCACTCAAGCGCTTGCGGTGCCGTGCGGTTTCCTCCTCCAGTTGGGTTTTTTCCTGCTGCAACTGGGCCACTTCTTGCTGGCGGCGAGCCAGCTCAGCCTCGCGTTGCTGGAGCTGCCCTGCCAAGCGTTGCACCTCTGTGTCATCGCGGCCTGTGGCTGGCGCCAACTGCTTCCGGTGCTCGAACTCTTGTCGCGCCTGCTCTAATTGCTGGCGCTCTGTGTCAGCGGCCTGTTGTCGCCGTTCGAGTTGCTGTTGCGTTTGCCCGAGTTGCTGTTGCATACGCTCCAGTTGTTGCCGGAGAGCCGCTGATTCCGCTTTGTGCTGCTCGACTTCTTGCTTAAGTTCTTGTAATTCCTTCTGCGTACTCGTGCCGGTGTCGCTCCAGCGATTGCTACTGGTGTCGAGGACCATGGCCTCCTGCAGACCAGACGCTTGTCGATACCAGGACAACGCTTGCAGGGGATCTTTCTCGACGCCCAGCCCTTTCTCGTAGAAGAATCCAAGATTGATCTGTGCCCGTGAGTGTCCTTGCGCCGCCGCCTTGCGATACCAGGCAGCCGCTACGGCATAATCCGGAGGCACTCCCAAGCCCTTCTCATAGATTTCGCCAACGTAGGTCTGGGCTTCTTTATCCCCCGCCTGCGCTTGCGGCAGCCAGACATTTAAGGAAGTCCTATAGTCGGCGCGATCATAGGCCACATATTCACCGCCTCGAATCTCGCAGTCCTGCGCTGAAGTCTTTATAGGGCGTCGCGCGGTGAGGAACGTCATCTGGCCAAGCTTGCGCACCTGGCCAGGCAAGAGACAATCGACCACAAACAGCGCTTCTGCTCTGCCAGGGGCAGCACTCGACGCGGCAGACGGAGGCTGGTCTGGAGCTTGTCCAGACAGAGAGGGTGACGTGCACCCTGCTACCGCTGAAAGCAGACTTACCATGAGCAATACCACAGCCACGGAAACCACGACACACCTCCACCGAGATACCTGTTATAGCACAGCCTGTTCTGGCTTAGAACTCCAACCGTATCCCTCCCACCACACTATGAGAGGTTACATCGGTTAAGCCGACGACAGCCTCGTAGGACACAAAGGCTGCCACACCACCGCGGAATGTTGCAGAAAGACTCGTCCCAAGGGTAAAGAAATCTCTGTCTGGGCTATCAGTCACGAGGGCAAGTGGCGTGCGTGCAGGATCACTAACAAACCGTGAGGTAATGGTCCGGGCATCATTTTTGAATTCATGACGCCACTCGGCCCGGACTTGCGGAAGCAACACACCGATGCCTGTACTGATGGCATAGGACGCCTGACCACCGAGGACGCTGAGGAGGGATTTGACATCCTGACCGTCAAATGCCAGGGCTAATCCAAAGCCATTAGCAGTATTATTGATCGATTCTTGATATCCATCAACATCGAGCTTGCTATATTCCAAGCGCACAAGTGGCGTAATGGTGAAACCCTGCACATTAAAGTCGTAACCCGCCCCAACACTGAAAGAGTACTGGGTACTATTTGTGCCTCCCTGGGCGGTTTGATTCACGGTGGTGATTGCCCCTGGGATGAGGTTCCCCATTCTATCTGTGCTAGGGATAGCATAAATAATGCGGCGGTCTATGTCGTAGTGATTCCGTCCAAAATTGAAAATACCATCGACATAGAACTGATTCGAGACATAGTAAGTGCCATAGATTGAGAAACCAAAACTTTGTGTATCGATCCCACCACCAGCAGGAGTGTTTTCAAAACTCACTGTATCGAAATCGATATTGGTCGACAGGTAATTGAAGGTCACACCCAGGACAAAATTGTTGGTGAACCTATAGTCCGCGCCGAGTGTCGCCCCATACGTCTTAAAGTCAAAGCCAGCTTCCCGGCTGGTGGCGTCTTTATCACCGCCGGTGAATGTGCCATTGACAAAAAAGCCCAGCCGGCTGAAAGTACTCGGCGTACTTGCTGCCACGACGCTATTGACTGCGGCGAAAGGCGCGAGGCTTGCGACCAACGTGTATGGGACAGTAGGCTCCTCGTTCTGCAGAGTGAATCGGCGGAAGCCGAGGCTCGTGACCCCACCATGCAAGGTGGCAAGGCGTGCGCCTATGTTCCGATTCGAGGTCTCGACCGCACTCTTCCCCTGGGCGACGATTTCCTCAGGGGCGAGTGGCAGTAGAGGAGCGCTCGCTGCGCTGGTATTCCCTGCGTTGGCATTGCCTATCATTTCGGTGCAGCGGATCTGGAGATCCCCCACGCCTCCTGTGGTCACGTTAGGACTGAGTTTTGGACAGAGTGTTTCGATAGCCATGCCAGACGCTGTCTCGGGGGGAGTGAGACCACTAATGCTACTCAGAGGTGTGGACGAGCCAGAGGTTTGCGCCTGCACTGAGACGACTAAGCCTAAGCTAAGTCCTATCATGAGTATAATAAGCAACACGGCATGCCGTGTTGGTATATCCCATCTCCGACAGACAGACCTTCTGTGTATATGACAAATTCTTATGTCATACACAGAACTTCCTTGCAAGGATATCGCTGTATGCCATGCAGTCATGTATCCTCCTTCTGTTAGCCTGCCAACGCATATGGTATGATGAGAATAGGGATTTGAACGACACTTTGCAAGGACATTGCACTTATACTTTATGCTTTTATCATCAGGATGATGGGGTGCCTCACAAGAAATATGCAACGAGACGGCAGTCGCACAGGAGACAGCGTAAGAGATTACGCGTAGAGCTCGGCTTGCGCGACACATGCGAGATAGCTACTAGAGTCAACATGATTTTCTAGATCGAGATTATCTACAGCTCAACCATTTGGTCCAACTCCCAGTGCGCTCATAACCCAGAGTTGGTAGGCAGGGTGCTGCCGGCCACCTCCTCAAGAAAAAAGGTACAGCCCGGAGTTGCACCCCGACACCTGCCATTGACCTATCAGTAACACATCCCAGCGCACGGCCATGCATTTCGTGCTTGCGTTCTACTCGCTGGAGGTGTAAAAAAACTTGTGCCCGCATGATACCATACAGAACATGATACCATACAGAAGCTGTATGAGGCTGGCACCTCGTACGGACGAGAAACCATATGAAAAAGGACAAGACAACGATGACGTAGGGGGGCAAGGGGGAAACACATGGCGTAAGAGGGAAGCACCATGAGTACCACAGAACAGCATCGGCAGGCCGAAGCAGGGCAGACGATTGGCTCAAAGGAGATACGGCAGTTGTGCGCATACCAGAAGCTCTCACAGCTCGAAGCGCGCGTCGAACATCTTGAGCACACCGTCTATCAACTCCTAGATCTCACCGAACAGTTGTACAACACCGTGGAAAAGCTCTACACCACAAATGTGCAGGGACAGCGCAACATCGCTGCAGTGCTGCGCCAGAATGTGCTATACACCCACCAAATGATTCAATTGAACGAAGAAAGGAGAAAACGGTCAGGATTATGAGATGGCCGATTTCCTACCTAACGAGGAGCCGGTTGGCAAGATATTACCGGCTCCCCTTATCCGTGTGGCGCGACACACACTGCCGGCACCGCATCCGGTTTCCCATAGATGCGTATGATTAGCTTACTTCCCGGGGCGATGCTGCCGATACCACTCGACAATCTGCGCTCCACTGGCAGCCCACACCCCCTGATGGCGCATCATGTGGCCAAGAGCGTCGTCCAGAAAGCCGATACGAAAGGGTTGGCCGATAACCCAGGGGTGGAGGTGCAATACCAGGAGCCGACCGTTCTGTTTGCCGTCCCGATACAGAATGTCAAAACTTTCCTTGAGGAGTTCGCCATAGCGGTCCATCGGCACGTGCCGCTCCCAGACCGCATGTATGTCATCCAGTTCGAGCATAATGGGCAGGGCATACAATTCTCCCTGCGACGTTTTCAGGGCATACGGCTGCTCGTCATTGACCCAGTCACACACATAGCGGATACCGGCTTGCGCTAGCAACTGTGGTGTACGAGCTGACTCGCCGTACTCTGGCCCCAGCCAGCCCACGGGGACAGTGCCTGTGGCGCGCTGCAAGGTGTCGAGCGCCTGCTGGATATAGGCCTGCTCCTGCTGCTCCGACATCGTACTGTTGATCAGGCGTACCCCGATGCCATGGCCAATCATCTCGCACCCACGCTGCAAGCAGTGGCGCACCAGATAAGGATAATGCTCCGCCGTGAGTGCATCCATGGCGACTGTCGGCGTGATACCGTACTTTTCCAGCACGTCCAGGACGCGAAAAACGCCGACACGATGGCCATACTCTCGGTGCGTCAGGAGGGCGTAATCCGGATAGGGCCGGGGCGCCACCCCGCCTGTCAGGACAGGGCGAAAGCTATCCGCCGGGGGCAACCATTCCGTATGCTCCAGGTTCACCACGACACACAGCGCCAGGCGCGCCTGCTCGGGCCAGCGCAGTACGCCACGCGTGGCGATAGGTGACCAGTCATAGTGCTCATGATCCATGCCGAATCGACGTTCTGCTGGCATCGTCGTGTCCTCCTTGCCACTGTGTGGGCAGAGGGCGCCCAGTTTAACGGGCCCCCGTTCCCCGCGACGGCGTCGGCGGAGGGGGCACAGTTTAACGGGCGCCCTTCCCCTAGCTCTGGGCGTTGAGCTGCGCGGTGTGAGCGATCGCCTGGTCGTAGTAGTGCGCAATGTAATATTCGGCAATCTCATCTGCCGTGGTCTGCCAGACGCCATCGTGGGACATCACATAGTGCAAAATCTGATCCAGGTATCGCACCCGGTGCGGCTGACCGATCAGATAGGGGTGCAGGGCAATGCACATGACACGCCCACTGTCTGCGCCCTCCTTGTACAACTGGTCGAACTGCGCTTTGCACATGCGCACGAAGTAGTCCCCTTCGTAGTGCTGTCTGAAGGTGGGGGCATCGTTAAGTTCTACCGAGTAGGGCACGGAGATCAGCGTGCCGGATTGCACCTGAATGGGTACGGGCTGGTCGTCGTGCATCCAGTCGGTGTGATAGATCAGGCCCGCCTCAGCCATCAGGTCGGGTGTGCGCTCCGTGCCGGAAATGGCCGGCCCCAGCATGCCTTTTAATTGTTTACCGGTATGCCGTTGTAACGTCGCCATGCAGTCTTGATAAAAGGCGCGCTCTTGCTCCTCAGTGTAGGTGTTGAGATAGCGCGTGTTATAAATGCCATGGCTCATGAAATCCCAGTCGCGCTTGACCATCGCCTCGCCAATCTCGGGATAGTGCTCGAGAACAGCCAGGTTCAGGGACACACAGCATTTAATCTGGTAGGCGTCTAACACCTCGGTCATGCGCCAGAAGCCAGCGCGATTGCCATAATCACGATAGCTGTACTCGCGCACATCCGGGTACGGCATGCGTGGCCATGGGTTACGCTGGCCATCGTAGTCCGGCAGATACTCGTAGTGCTCGACATTGGGTGCGACCCAGAACGCCACGCGCGCATTATTGGGCCAGGTAATTTTCGGACGATCAATAATCGGGCTATAGGCAACGCGATGCGGGGGTAGAGACATAGGAAAACCTCCTCGCCATAGGGTATGCTGTAGGTCAAG